>Ga0207024_10204_pt1 | contig 17029 bp, 12 predicted proteins | sample Alteio_BWMinCont_44_FD_153470 | JGI IMG/M metagenome (GOLD analysis project Ga0207024, IMG submission 153470) | Enriched cells from forest soil in Barre Woods Harvard Forest LTER site, Petersham, Massachusetts, United States -... | ecosystem: Environmental > Terrestrial > Soil > Temperate forest >...
CGACGCAGTCAGCAGTCATCAGGGTTATCGTGTCGCCATCGGTTATTCGCTAGCGCCTCCGGGCAGTATCATTTCAACTATTTCCGAAATTGGCTTACGCAATTGGAATAGTTTTACCGTCGATAATAAAACTTTCAAGATAGGCAAAACCCTAGATCTCATGGGAGGCTTAAGCTTAAACTTTCCGGTTATAGGCAGTATTTATGCAGCAGCTGGTGTGTCACGCGTCAATAGTGAAGCCGATGTCGGGAGCAATTCTCAAACCAATTATTTAACCACTATCAAAGCGGGAGTGAGCCACACTATTTTACCATTTGTATCTATTTTTGCTGATTACACAACAGTGCTGGGTGGCACACCTTCACTCAATAATCAAGGTGAGTTAAATACTAACCCATCGTTAAATGCCTGGACTGCTGGGATATTGCTAACGTTTTAGTTCTTAGCAAACACCTTATGCCCAAAATAAATTACAATAAATAAAATTACTGACGAATAAACCGTGACTAAACCCCAGAATGTTCGCCCTTCACTCCCCACGGTTAAAAATTGGGCTGCTACAATAAATAAAATAAATAGCATCGAAATAATTTGAGCATAAGGATAAAACTTTGCTTTGTAAATTAAGCTATCAAAACCACCATGAGTGGGTAAATAATCTTTGCGAAATTTATAGTGACTTAAGGCAATACCAAACCAAGCGATAAATCCGGAAAGTGAAGAAATCTGTACTAAATAATTAAATAAAACCCCATTGTCCATGTAAGAAGAAATAAACACTAAGCCACCTATGACTGCCGTTAAAATAAGGGCTAACATAGGCACGCCATGACTATTTACTTTTTGCACAGCACTTGGCGCTTGTTTGGTTTTACCCAAATACCATAAAATGCGCGTAGCGGAATACATACTGGCATTCGCGGCTGATAAAATCGCTACTAAAATTACGAAATTAACAAAGCTAGCGGCATAATGTGACAGATACTGTTGAAAAATGATAGTGTAAGGACTCATCGTTACATCGCTTTGATTGGCTAAGTTAGGATTAGTATAAGGGATTAACAAACTAATAATACCAATAGATAACACATAAAATAAACACAAGCGCCAAAATACTCGCTTAATAGATTTAGGAATATTCTTTTGTGGCTCCTTGGTTTCTTCCGAAGCTACACCCACCAATTCACTGCCTTGAAAGGAAAACCCAGCAAATAAAAATACTGTTAAAAAACCGAGAAATCCAGCATGAAATGGCGCATCGCCTATATGCCAGTTAGTCGTGCCAAAATGTGGTAAACGTAATACGGCAATAACACCTAAAATAATAAAAATAATAATGATGGCCACTTTCATAATTGAAAACCAATATTCGGTTTCGCCATACACACGTACTGAAAAAATATTTAGTAAAAAAATAATGACAAAGAAAATGCCTGAAAAAATGACACTCTCTACACCCGGAAACCAATATGACATAATAATAGCTGCCGCCGAAATTTCAGCGGCAATGGTGATCGCCCAATTAAGCCAATAGTTATATCCCATCGCGAAACCAAAGGATTTACCAACATATAATGTAGAGTAATCACAGAAACTACCCGCACTCGGCTTATTGGTGCTCATTTCACCTAAGCTCGTCATCAAGAAATACACAATCACCGCCATGATGATATAAGCAAATAAAGCGCCTCCCGGGCCACCGACAGTAATCGCGTAACCGCTAGCTAAGAAAATACCTGTGCCGATTGAACCACCAAGGGCAATCATATTGACATGACGTGAGTGCAGACGTTGTGATAAGTTATTCATAAACAAAAGTTCCTATAAGTCATAAAGTTTGACAGAATAAAGGAAATTTGGCTTTACTACAACAGATTAAGTCAAGTTTTTTGATTTTATTTTCTTACATGATATTGCAATAGCTTTGGCGTAGCAGTTCCTTCATACTGCAATACCGTCATCATCCCATTTTCACTGTGATACAAAATATGACAATGAAACATCCAGATCCCTGTATTATCAGCATCAAAAATAATGCTAACACGACCATTAGCTGGCACAAATACCGTATCACGTAACGGCCCATCTGCAATCACTTTTCCATTAACATTAATCACTTGAAATACATGACCATGTAAATGCATAGGATGCGCCATAGCTGTTGCATTGATGATGGTAATTTCGACACGATCGCCCTTTTTTACCTTAAGCGGAGTCACATGTGGCCATTGCTGATGATTAATCATCCAAATATATTGGCTCATATTTCCTTGTAAAGTAACAATTAGTTTTTGAGTCACAGGTTTAGTAGGCAAAGAATTAAGGGCATGAAAACGTAAATCTTGCAGCGGATCAATAGCTCCTGCCGTTTCTGTAACAATCTCACTCATTTTAGCAACAGGCGCACCCGGCGTTGTTAAAATCAACCCCGTTTGCTGATTGGTTCCTTCAGCTTGCGCTAAGATTGGGTAACTTTGGCCATCTGATTTAGGAATAGTGACGATAATATCTAAGCGTTGGCCTTCGCTGATAGAAAACAGTGAACCTTTTACTGGCTTAATGGGTTGGCCATCGGTTGCGATCACGGCACCCGTTAGTTGGCCTAAATTAATAAAAAAGTTGCTGGCAGCAGCACCATCAATAATCCGTAATCTTACTGTCGACCCTGGTTTTACTGCAGTAATCTGTGGGTTTTGCAAGGTTTTATAATTAGTAAGAAAAGCGTTATATTTCACATCATTTAAATCTGGCCCTTGGCTCATATCCATTTTCATGCCTGACATTTTCATCCCTGACATATCATCACTATGATGTAACTGTTGATTAATTAATTCAGGTGATTTAAAACTAAAATCACTTAAAAACATCACCACGTTTTGAGCTTGTTTATAGGGATCTTGTGGATCGTAAATAATAAAAGGCGCCGCCAATTGCTGTTGCAATGCCAATCCAAAATGAGTGTGCATCCAATAAGTGCCACTTTGTACTAATTTAAAATGAAAGTCTTGATACGCGCCCGGTTGAATCGGCTTAGCTTGCGTGATACCTGGCACACCATCTTGATCATTAGGTAAAATTAAACCATGCCAATGCATACTAATGGGTTCTTTCGTTTCATTAATAACGCGGGTATTAAACATTTCCCCGATGGTACCGACATACCCCCAAGTACCATCGGGCTGGGTAATCAAATAAGATGGTGCCGATTTGCCGTGCACTGTAATAGTAATAGGCTTAACAATTAAAGTCGTGGTTGGCACTGAGGATTCAGCAAAACTTGTGGCAACCAAGAACCCCAACATAAATGTACTAAACAAACGTAGTGTTTTCATCATCACTCCAACATACTAAATTTGTGCTTTTTGTGATTATACACGTTAGCACAGCTTATGGCTTGACAAATGCTTCATAAAACGCGAGAATTTGCACCCTTATTTCCTTTGTGCCATATCATGGCTATGTAGCTCAGTCGGTTAGAGCATAGCATTCATAATGCTGGGGTCGGTGGTTCGAGTCCACCCATAGCCACCAATTAAAGTCCTTATTATTTGATACAGCTTTTACCTTGAGCTATACTCATGACCTAAATTTAATAAGCATTCGTCATTTATAATTTGGAAAAAAATGTTCCATCCCAATACAAAATCAATCACAGTTGAGGCAAATGTATTACATTTCCTTTATGCTGATCTACATACCTATCCCGTACCTGATTTTTTAAATTTGTGTACAAAATCCATTGAAGTAATTGAATCAAAAGAAAACATTGTTATCCCCGGCGATGCTACTAAAGCCTTAATAGATATAGAATTGCAACATATATCACAAGGTAGATTTACTGGACAAAGTACATTAACCTTTCCTTTAAACGAACCTCAAATTCGAGAGATTTGCATAACCCTTTATCAGTTTCTAAGCGACCCCTTCAAAGTCATGTCTCATTTGCAAGAGCTGGACCAAGCATTAGGCCAAAAAATGCGTGCGCACAATTTAACAAGCTATAACAACATTTCGCCTGATACTAATTTAATCGCCTTCTTGGGCTATTTTATACCAGGCCCTCCTCCTGATAATTATCAACCTCTTATAAAAGCCAATTTCCTCGATATACTTTTATTAGAAAGAGAGCGGGGTGATAATATTAATAAAGCCGGTTATGCGCCAAAGTTTGCTGGTTTCTTGGAAAGAGGTACCGCGGATAAAATAGTAGCGGATGGCGAGTTATTTACTGAATATGCTAAATTAACCCGCGTTTTGTTGCATGGCTCTTTTTCTCATCGTCTCCTAGGTCTGGCAATACGCGAAAGTATGCAAAAGGGCGAATTAAAAATAGAATTATCTTTTCGTCAACTACTAGAATTTTTAACTAAAATAACCCTCACCTATCCGGGTCTAATATCCAAATCATTATGGGATTTTTTCATCGATAAGATCGTTATGCTAGCAGGAGATCAAATGCGTAATGTAAATTTTTATACGTTCACTTGCAGATCACCCGTGATATTTAATTCATTACTTCTATGTTTTGGCCAACAACTTAACTTAGCTAACTTACAGGTATACCTATTAGATAGCTATTATAAAAGTGTTTTTCAAATGATACATCGTATGAGAGTGAATATGGAAATTAACCAGATTGAAGGCCGCCATACTATTACCTTAAAGCGTTTATATCTTTACTGTATGAATGCACTGATGACAATTGATCTTGATCCTGGCCAATTAATGCAAGAATGGCCCTTTGCTTTAACACTCAACTTGCGGCCTCCTCGTTCTTATCAGCCGCGATCCGTAACAGGTGTTTATCAAAAAATACCTGTTGAAAAAAAACCAGGAGTTTATCCAGAAGGATGGCAAGGATTTTTTAATTATCGTCAGCAAGAAACTGACAGCGAAAAAAATATTTTTATAGCTGAATGTCAGGCAAAAGGTTATGGTAGTGAATTAGGCGCTATTCTTCGCCATTGCGCCAAACAAGGTATGGTTAAGGAGGTCAGTGAATGCTTATTTTTATTTCATGCGAATCCTAACGCTGTTCAACTCAGTGATGGTCAAACTGCATTGCACTTAATTGCTTATAACTTAAAAGATTCAACTAAGATAGAAAACTATAAAGAATGTACAAGAATTCTCATAAAATTTGGAGCGGAGCGAAAAAAAGGCTTAAAAAATTACCCCAATGCAACCCCAGAGGCCTATGCACGAAGAAATGGATATCCCAATTGGTTTGATGATGTTATGAAGTCGGAAACAGAAAAAAAAGAAACCGTGCGAAAGCAGCTGCGGATACCATACGCTGCCAGTGGAGCTCGTAATCCCCTTTCTGTAAGCTATTAGTATTTGTCAAAATATTACCCATAAAATGACATTAGACCATAATGCTGGGGTCGGTGGTTCGAGTCCACCTATAGCCACCAATTAAATTAATCTTATTATCGACAATAGGGTTTTTAACTCTGAATCATGCTTTGCAGCCCGTAGCAAATCATCTAATGAGAATTTTGCAGCAAGCATATATGCATCGACCGGCTTTCTATATTCGGGCCACATTCGGCGTAATTTTTCTTGCACAATGGATGAATTTGGTTTTAGAGCTGCCCTACCTGGCATCATGCGTAATAATAAACCTTCCTGATTTGGAATTTGAACACAAACAGTCATTTTGTGTTTTGCCGCTTCTTCCCTTAATTGAGATAATGACCATCCATCATCCTGTGCAGAGCGATCTCCATCTACTAATAAAATACATTCTTTAGCCTTACTTCTATCATTACGCTTTCTGAAGTGTAATGCATCTTTTAGCATCGTTTTGTACCCTCCTCCTGTAAGAGGCTGGCAATCCAAATGTATATTCAACCCTTTTTGATCAGATAAATATTGCAGCCATTTTATAAATGATTGTTCGCCTTGGCCTCTACTGGTAAAAAATATCTGATGCGAATACGAGGTTTAATTGTCATATTTTACCCAATATGTGGAACCGCACCTAATTCACCTGCCAAATATTTTTTCATTAAGCTAGGTTCACGACGTAAGCCTTTAATATCCCGCGCCCCATAAATACGAGTGGATTGACCGAGTGGTTTTTCAGTAAAGAACACTTGTTCTTTCTCTAAATTATCCAGTAATACAGGGTTATGGCCAGTACATAATAATTGCGCACCATGGGGGTTACGTTCTGAGTCATTAAACCAACGTAATAATTCGGATAATAAAAGTGGATGAAATTCTGTATCTAACTCATCAATAATAACAACGCTACCCATTGCTAACGAATGGTACAAACGTGCAAAAATCTCAATAAACCGTTGTGTACCTCCCGACTCTTCGTGTAAAAAAATAATCTCATCAAGTCCAACATGTTTAAACTTGGCAAATAAACCTTGATTACCTCTCTCGAGTGTCATGGACTCAAGACCAACATCCAAACGTCTTAATTCGCGATTCAACTGATCTAAACAAGGTTTATTATTTTCATAAACAGATAATAATTGATTATTAGTTGGTATAATTTTATTAACACTAACAATATTTGATCCTAATGTTTTTATTAAAGATTTCAGATGGGTAGATACAGGATGATTAAATTTTTCCAGGGTACTAATAACACTAGCATTCGATCGAATGCTTTCTTTTCTTGAATCATTGGTATTTGAAATATTAAATTCAGGTCCAAAATCAAATTGTTGCCCATTACGTTTAAAAAGACAACGAAATTTTCCTTTAGGTGCATAAAATAGTGCTTCATAGGCAATTGTTTTACCAACAAAACTTTTAACTTTATGAGTAACATGTAACTCATAACGGAACAATGCTGAGGGTGCGTCAGGACTTAACTGGCAATCAAATTCAACCATTATTTTAGTAGGCTTACCCCACCAGTCCTGTTGTCTATAAGCTTGAAAGAAAAAATCGATTTCGTCTGTCCAGTTAAAACTATCACAAGCAAACATAGTCAAAGAAACTACGGAGCGTAAAACAGTTGATTTACCAGATGCATTAGGGCCAAAAAACCCCACCACGGTAGGCAAGCGAGTCACTCCATCTGAACGGGAAACTTTAAAACATTCTAAATCCGGGGCATTCTTGGGGATTTCAAAGACGAGTTCCTGACGCTCCGCAATTGAGTAAAAATTTTCTATCGCGATTTTATATAGCATAAATCATTATATGTAGATTTTATGTTAAAAGTCAATTTAAATTACGCTAAAACTAAAAAATAAAGTCATTTAAAACATAATTATGTTTAACTATGGCTAAAATATTTTATAGGCACACTATTGTTAATGTTTAACTTGCTGTTTCTTTAACAACGCTGCCAATGCTTGCTGAACTTTATCAAAGGTCTTCGCAGTCACCGTTTTTTGCCGCTCAATTCTACTGATGTAAGATTGGAGTACACTCATTTCCTGAGCAAGTTCCTCCTGGGTAACCATTGCTTTTATTCTGGCTAAGGCCACGGGACTATTAACATAATTTTCTAGTTCAAAAGGAACGTAATTCATTTTTTCTTCAGAAGTTTCAGCCTCATTAAGTTGATGTTTAATGGCTTTAATTTCACGTTTCAGTTCAGCCTCTAATTCTTTTTCCGTAGGTAAGTGAAATTGATATTTGCTGGCAAAGACATTTTGCTTTTTATCTCCGAAAAAATATTTAACCATTGTCTTATTTTGTTTAGTACATAAAATTAAACCGACTGTTGAATTATCTCCTTCGGTTCTAATTTCTTGATCAAAATAATTCACATAAAGTTGCATTTGGCCTAAATCGGCATGGGAAAGAGGATGAGTTTTGAGGTCAATAATAATGAATGCTTTTAATACAGTGTGATAAAAGACCAAGTCAGCATAGAAATGTGTCCCTTCCAGCGTAAGGCGTTTTTGTCGTGCTACAAAAGCGAACCCTTTGCCCATTTCTAATAAAAAATGCTGCATATTACTGATTAGCGCTTCTTCTAATTTAGACTCTACTAAGCGATGTGATTCTGGTAATCCCAAAAATTCTAATATAACAGGCTCTTTGATGGCATCTTGTGGCTCATTAATTTCTTGTCCTTTTTTGGCTAATTTCAGTAATCCTTTTTTATCTTTGCTCAAAGATAAGCGATCAAATAATAAGCTGCCAATTTGTCGTTCTAATTCTCGGCCAGACCAGTTATTTTTTTCTGCTTCAATCTCGTAAAATTGACGTGCTTCAGGGCGGCTTATTCGCATTAAATTCCGGTAATGGATCCAGCTTAAATTTTGGCTAAATGATGGATTGCTGAATTCGCCACGCACTGCGTGGCGAATTGGAGAATAGTCAGCGTAAACTAAATAAAATTGCCGGGCATCTTTTAAAGTAGTCACTCCAAAGCCTTTTATATACTTTTTAGTTAAACGTACTGATAATTCATCGAGAAGATAAGCGCCGTATTCTGCGCGTTTCTTACCTTTTTGCTCTTCTTCTACAATTTCTTGACCGATTAACCAATAAGCTTTAACCATTTCGGTATTGACAGTGCGCTGTACGGTTTGACGAGCAATGTCAATATGTGCGGAAATACGCTGAAATAATTGCTCAACTCTTTTATAATCTGTCAATTCAGTAGAAGATCTGCTAGGGATTAATTTTTTACTCATAGTTAATACTCGTTTACAAGGTTTAATTGTCATATCATCTATTATATTACTTTTAGAATTAATTGTCTTGGAAAATTTATAGCATAATTTGACAAACCCTTTCTTCTCCCTATATCATGTCCTCACGTGTTCAAAGCACTAGACATAGCGGAAAATAATCCGCTATTAACTTCATCGTGGTAGCGGATTTTTTCTGCCTGGCTTTTTTTGCCAGGTGGAGGTGATCTGTGAAGACATCTACCCGACTATGTCCGGGCTTTGAACCACCTGGCACCTTTTTGAAGGTGTCCTTAACCACCAAAAAAGGAGCCTGTTATGTTTATCGATCCCGAAGAACGCTATTTCCATAATGCCAATCGTCCTATCTCAGAAATTTATGAATTACTACCGCAATTTCGTTTGGAAACCACTGATAAAGAAGTGAAGTTCACCGGCGATGTAGAATTATTAGCTGCGCTGCAAAAACATGTAGACAACGCCAATGATGTGGTGCTGCATGGCTTACAAAGTTTTTTAGAGTTATTAACAGAAAATATTAATGCGGAAGAATTTACTGTGTCGTCTTATGAATGGCAAAGTATCTTGGCGTTTGTTGCGCTAAATATCAATTTGCTGCAAAGCAATTTGGACGTAAAAGGCAATATTAGTTGCGCGAAAAGTTTGCACTAAGGCGTTAACATTACTTTAGTACAATTATCTAATTTCTTATCGAACATTTCATAAGCTCTTACCCCTTCGGCAAGCGGTAATTGATGCGATATAATAGAGCTAAGATCATATTTTTTGGATTGTACTAGAGGAATTAATTTTTCCATATAATAACGCGCCGAACAGCGGCCCGTTTTATAAGTCAAATTTTTGTTATAAGCGGCGCTAGGCGAAAACGCAAAGCTTTCTTCTGTATGCATGCCTGCCACTGACAAAATGCCACCCGGGCGTAATAAATTCATCGCTAAAGTGGTTGCAGCAGGATTCCCTGCTAATTCCATGATGGAGTCAGCTCCGCGCCCTTCTGTTGCAGCTTTAACAACCTCTACCGGATCAAGCTCTAAAAAATTAATCGGCATCGCCCCCAATTTTTTCGCTTGAGCTAAGCGACTCGTAACTGAATCAATGGCGTAGATTTTTTCTGCGCCTAATTCTCTGGCAGCAATAATAGCCATTAATCCTACCGGGCCGCAGCCAATAACGGCATACACCCCATCAGGTTTCAGCTCAGCCATTTCTGCACAAAAATAACCTGTCGATAAAATATCACCTAATAATAAAGCTTCCGCAGGCGTCACTCCGGATGGTAAATGCATGAGGGTAGAATCTGCTAATGGGACACGAGCATATTCAGCTTGCACACCCTGTAAACCCAATTTGTTTTCAACCCAACCATAAGGATGGCTTTGCACACAGCGACTCGTTAAACCTTTTTTGCAATAAAAACAGTGCCCACAATTAATTGAAAAAGGGCTCATCACTAATTGGCCAATTTTAAATTGCTTGATTGCTGAACCTATCTCAACTATTTCACCGATAAATTCATGCCCCATCACAGTGCCGTGGTCTAAGCCTTTTTCTCGCTCGTGATATGGGTGTAAATCAGAACCACAAATAGCACAATGATTGACTTTGACAATCACGTCTGTTGGATTAATTAATATAGGGTCAGGCACCGATTCATAATGAATAGTTTGCTTGCCGTGAAATGTTAAGGCTTTCATTTAATGACGACCCGTTACCAAATTAAGTAAATCATTTAAGAAATCTTTCCTCTTTCTCTGTTCGCTACTCCTAACCCAATTAGGATTAGTGGCTGTTGGATTAGTACTAACATACACCTCACCGGTAAAGGGTAAAACGGCTACACATAAATAATCAGGCGATGTTCCAGTACAGGAAACTGACACAAAGCCGCCTAGCCCAGGTGCAACCGAGTTTTTAACCCATTGACTGCCAATGGTCGTAGGGTCGGAATTAGTCAACACATTACCACTTACATCCACTGCTACACAAAGGTGTGTGTCTGGACACGATAGACCTCTTATCGCACTATCATCAATATTCGAGCTTGATAAAGTCCATTGGGAAACAGAACCATTACTAATATAAAAATTATTAAGATAGGGGAGATCAACGCCCATCAAAATAATCACAGCACAAAAATAGTTAGGTGAAGTTCCATTACATGATAAAAGCGATGGTAGAGTGTAAGCTGACCCCGTTGTTTGTATTGAAGTAGCAGTCCAGCTAGGGTTATTATCGCTTGGATTTATAGTATAGGCATTAAAATTACTCGTAGCAACACATAGCTGTTTATCTGGACAACTTACCCCACCTGGTTGAGCACCATCGTTGATATCTTGAACCTGCCAATTTGTACTTTGATTTTTAGGATCCGTAGTTAAATAAAGCTCTATAGTTATTCCCACCAATCCTGATGCTGCACAAGCAATTCCTGAGTCCGTACTTGTACACGCAGTATTTGACATTTCGAGAGGGTTTGTATTACTAATTATTGAACCCTGAGTCCATGAATTAAGACCTTGTGCGGGATTATCAACGTAATAAGTTTGAGCGTTTCCAACAGTAGATAAACAAAACGATTTATCAGGCAAACATGCGATCAAGTTAACATCAGCAGGAAGAGATGAGATGAGCAATGCTGATGACCAATCAGTTGTAGGCTGTGTACTACTATAACTATAGGGCCTGGCTGAAAATGAAAATGCAGTGGAGTCTGCAGTTACGACACACAATGGTGAAACACTTCCTCCGACACAAGACGCATTACTCAAAATGTAATTACTGGTGCCAGTAATTTGCTGCGGACTCCAAACAGGAGGAGGTGCCATTGCCACCATCCATTGCGTTGTATCAATATTATTATTATTAAGAGCGGTGTGCGTTGCGGTTAAAGTGCTGCTAGGTAAGGTTGATACCCCAGCTGTATTAAAGGTCACGGTACAAGGGCTAGTGGTACTAATATCAGTATTGCAAGTGGTACTAAAGAAATTTGAATTTTGACTAGGAGCAAAAACTAAATCCGCCGCTATCCAATTAAATTGTGCGGGAGTAATAGTAAAAGTTTGATCAGTATGTTGATTGGCTTGCAAAATGATAGTTGAACCCGATACGCCAGTACCAGTTAAGGTTAAACTAGTATTGTCAACACTTACATCTGAAGTCATTAGGGATTTTGATACATTATTTACTGTATAGCTAACGGTAAGGCTATCGCTCCCCCAAGACGAAGGACTTGCTGTTAAAGTAACATCACAATTATTCTCAGAGGTAATGGTTGTACAAGGATTAGAAATATTAACCGCATGAATAGTAGAGCTACCGTTAGTAAATGCTACGCTTAAATTAGTTATATCAACAGTATCAATATTTTCTAAGTGCAATGTAATAATAGAACTTGGCGTTGTGAAAACAGCAGGCGAAGGATTCAATGTAGCAATCAATGGGCCTTTAATATAAATACTGTCGGTGGTGGGATTGGGATCAATATTACCGCCTGCCTGTAATGTAGTGGTTGCATCAGAAGTCACAGTGCTTGGCGTGGTTAATGCTACCTGGCAGGTACCATTAACAGGAATACTATTAGAGCTCAAACACGTTGTTTGTTGTGGATCCATATTAACCGTTGCAACATTCGTATCAGCGGTGTTAAGCGTTCGGTTAACCCAATCAAAAGGGCCATTATTTTGGATTTCTATAAGTTGATTAGCTTGATTAGGATTCAAGCCAATTGGATTACCACTGTCACCACTATTAATGGTTAAAGTGCTAGGCTCTACTGCCACCGTCGGTGGAGATGAAGGTGGTAAAACGTTGCTGCTTGACGAACTAATAGTAACGTTACTACTGCCATAGGCTTGCTCTGAAGCAGTGAGCGTTACGTAGCAAACACCGTGATAAACTTGATTATTTCCATCAATATCTTGAGTAACACAACTGGGGCTATCACTGGTCACTCCACTTGGCAGTTCATTGGTAGCGATATCTACTTCAATACCATTGGTTGCGGGATCAGTAGCAAAAGCCATTATTTTCTGACCAGATTGATTGGGTTCTGTAAATAAAATAGAACCGGTACCAACAAACATACTTAACTGAATACTATCGACGCTAGGAGGCTGCAAGGTGATTGGCAATTGATTAGTATTTCCCCCTTGAATAAAGGCAGTATTTGCATTAAATGTTTGATTAGCTGCTATAGCAATAGTACAACTACTGCTGGCGCTAAAACTATCACAACCCGTGCGACTCACCACAGACACTGCACCACCAAATGCGCTCAAATCAATATTCACATTATTAGCAGGTGAATTGCTTGAAATCGACGTATACAAGGTAATATCAACTGGCGTACCGTCAGTCGGAACAGTAATTACATTATCCGCTGCACGAGCACCGGAGTTCGTTGTAAAATCAATATGGACGTTGGGCGCGCCTTGCGTCACGTTGAGGGGACTAGCGGTATTATTTTGATAAGGGAAATTATTAAAGCATAAAGCAAATCCTTTTTGAAAGGTATCATTCACCAATAGTTTTAAAGTACATTGTCCTCCCGGTGCAAGTGCAGTGCCGGTAGTACTGCAAAGCGGATAAGGATAACTGGTATTATTGGTATCAGTTGATTGGCTCACACTAACTGGTAAATTAGTATTGCATTGGCTTAAGGTTTTTGCTAATACATTTTGGAGGGTCAGATTGGTATTATTTGTCACAGTATATAAAGCCACGACACTTTGTCCCGCTACAACATCAGTTGGCAATGTTTGTTGCGGCACAATACTCACATTAACTCCAGCAAATACTGTGCTGACCGCAAACAAACTACTGAAAATAACGAATCTTAACATTGACATAATGAGTCCCTTGCAAAAAATTAAAATAGATAAGCAACTTGTACTAAAACTTCTGTTACATATAAATGTGTCAAACTAGGCGCGGCAACTGTTACAGGATTATTAATAGTAGGCGTCCAAGTAGCAGAGCCTACATTAGCTGGCCCTAAATCAAACACACGCAAGCCCGCCCCCACCCGTAAGTGAGAGATCACATCGACATCTAAGCCAAAACCACCACCATACACAAAACTAGTATTATTGTGATCGGTATAATTAAGAGTGGTATTCGGATTGCTTTCACCAGTAGTTATTGAATAATTATAAGATCGATTAAATCCGGCGCCTAAATCCAACACGATATAAGGATGATAATGTTGTTGCCAATCGGCCAATAATTTAGTTTCCCACATAACTTGTTGACTATTAATTTTATAATGATAATTATATGCCGTAGCAGCAGCTGGATTATTACCAACTGTATGAATCCCTGCCACCGAAAAAGGCCACAAGTAATTAAACGCTACGCCTGTTTGTATAGCCCATTGTGGTAAGCCTATTTCAGCACCTACGAACGCGCCACCAATAGTAGGAATAGGCGGGCTACCAGGTGTATAGATAAAAGTATTATGGGTATTTTCAAAGCTATCACTGTTTTGTGTATTCAGAGGGGCAATACCGCCGCTTAAGGAAATAACAGGCTGGATAGAGCTGCTAGCCAAAGCTAATGTAGAATAAAGTAAACTGCTAAATAAAATAACAAGCCATTTCTTTTGCATAGTCAACTCCTTAACAAATTCAGTTAGTAGTATATTGCAAAAATTATTTTATAGCAATCACAAACTGCGGCCTAATATTATGATAAAATTTACGCTGAATTTAACTTTTAACCATAAGGACTTGTCACCATGAACATTGTTAAAATTATCTTTGTTTCTCTATTCTTATTTATCAATCCATTAATTACCTTCGCTGATAAGCCCAATAATACAGCCACAATAGTATTTATCCATGCATTTCCAACCGATGCAACATTATGGACTCCGCAGCAAAGTTTAAATAAATATTTTACCGTTATCACACTTAGCTTGCCGGGCTTTGCCTCATCGACCCCTAGCACAGGTGAAGCTATTACTATGGATCAATACGCTGCCGCGGTTAAACAAGTCCTGGATGTCAACCATATTAAAAAAGCCATTATTGCCGGTGAATCTATGGGTGGATATGTCGCTTTAGCGTTTTATAAAAATTATCCTGACCGCACTACCGGGCTGATTTTATCTGATACCCAAGCCATTGCTGATAGTTCTTCAATGAAATCAAAGCGGGAAAGAATAGCGAGTTATATTTTAAAAAATGGCAACGGTAAATTAGTAAAAGATTTTCCAGAACAAGCACTCTCTGCTGATGCACTACCAAGCACGCGTGAGTTTTTACAAAAAATGATCGCGCGGCAACCTGCTACAGGACTCGCATCAGCCCTACGCGGCATGGCGCTGCGACCAGATTCTTCTGAAGTATTAAAAAATGCGACCGTGCCCGTGTTGATTATTGTAGGTGATAAAGATGACGTGATTGACCCTAAACAAAGCCAGGCGATGCATGCCTTAGCGAAAAATAGTAAATTGGTGATTATTCCTGATGCTGGACATTTGTCTAATCTGGAGCAACCAGCGGCTTGGAATCAAGCAGTGATTGCAATGTTTTATCACAAATAACTAATCTAAAAACGCTATCAAAGCTTCATACATTGGAGTTTTTGCAATAGCGCCGGCGATTAATTTCGCAATTAAACTGGTAGCCATCAAGGGTAATAACATTGCATCTTGCCCGGTGATTTCCATGACAATGGTAAAACTCGTTAAAGGTGCTTGTGTGACGCCACACAAATAAGCCACCATAATCAATAATAATACCGCTTGTGGGTTTGCTTGTGGCAACAACAACACCATCCAATGGCTTAAACCTGCACCAATGGCTAACGACGGGGCAAATAATCCCACCGGAATACCCGCTAAATAAGTCGCTAAAGTCGCCAGCATTTTTAACGGCGCATATAACAAAGAAGAACCTTGCCCGGCAGCAATCGCCCGCACGGCTCTATCACCACAACCTGAGGTATAACCATGCGAATAAATACTGATTAATGCTACTACTAAACCTGCAACCCCAGCAATTAAAAAAATATATCTGCCCTTTAGCTGGTGCAATTTTTTATTGCCATACACTAATACAATACCAAATAAACTGCCTAAAGCCCCGCCTATAACTCCACAAACGGGAATTGATAAATAACTAAAAAAACCGTGCAAATTTCCTGGAATATCATCCATGGCATGGCCTAAAAACGTATAATGCCCTAAAAAAATATAACAGCTTAAACCACTTAAAATAATGGCAAATAATATATAACTGGTTAACTTACCCTTATAGGCTTTACTCAATTCTTCAATGGCAAATACAATTCCTGTTAACGGCGCACTAAAAGCTGCGGCTAAACCCGCAGCACCGCCTGCGACAATTAAACCACGTTGAATATGTTGTCTTTCTACCCGTAAAAATTTTTCAATAGTCGCCATCACAGCAGCACCCAAATGCACGGCCGGGCCTTCATAACCTAATGAACCCCCGCATAAATAAGCCAGCACCACCAAATATTTACCTATTAACGCTTTTAACGATAAGTAACTTTGGGCACGGTGAGAATGAGGCGATTTGATGGCAAATAAAGTTTGGGGAATTCCACTGCCTTGCGCGCCTTTGAAAAAAGTGTGAGTTAACCACGTGATAATAATAAAACCAGCGGGGGTGATTAATAAGGGAATATAGGGCCAGCGGGTAATTAAAATTAAAAACCAATTTTCCGCAATGGCAGAGGCCGTGATTAAAATTAAACACGCTAGGCCTACGACAATCCCGCCAAAACCAAAAACAAACCCACGACTGGTAATAAATGCTTTAAGATTTTCCAATGGTAAATACTCCCTGCTGCAACTGATATTGTTATTTGCTGAGAGTTTACCATATTGCTGTGTAGAATTGAAAAGTTTGGCACGTCACGTAATGTGTAATTGTAATTCGGGTGACGTCTAAAAAGAGGAAATAAGACGTCACCAAAAGCGCATTTGTCATTTTGGTGACGTGGGAGAATCAATCATTACTTTGCTTAAATATGTTATAATTTAGGCGCTAGTTTAAAAACCGCCCCATTACCGCCCCATTATTCCTCTAAGGAATTATGTGAGAAACCATTGTGCCCCACGCCCTACTCCTTTTATATCAACCAATCCTTTTTCCTTAAGCACAGCCAGATCATCTCCTATTGTCGTAAAGTTAAACTTAGATGCTTAGATAATACTCCAGACTCACTAATTTCCCTTATGGGTATTTTAAATTTAAATGTAACTGAAAAACCACTTGATCTAAATCTTCTATTCGACAATTATTTGCTGGTAATGTTTCCCAGGAATTTAGTCGACCACGTTCAAGCAATATTTTTTCAATAAGCGATTCAATATTTTTTATATTCATAAAAAATTCTAATGCACAGCCAATAAATTTTGT
>Ga0207024_10205_pt1 | contig 16993 bp, 16 predicted proteins | sample Alteio_BWMinCont_44_FD_153470 | JGI IMG/M metagenome (GOLD analysis project Ga0207024, IMG submission 153470) | Enriched cells from forest soil in Barre Woods Harvard Forest LTER site, Petersham, Massachusetts, United States -... | ecosystem: Environmental > Terrestrial > Soil > Temperate forest >...
CAGCACACCCCAACGGGTGATGGTTGCGCTTACCATTAACCATGCCAAAATGGGCACGATTAATGGTGCGGTGTTTGCCAATAATAGCGCTTGTGACAATGACATCCGCTGCACAGCCAAGAACAAAAATGCTGATCCTAATAATGCAGAAATGGTACGAAACAGAAATTTGATTGGACTTTGTAATTTAAAACTAAAACTCTTTGAAAATACTATAACTGGTACTAATAATATTAACCCAATCAAAAACCGCACAGAGATAAGCTCATAGACCGGAAAAGCTGAACCAAGCAATCGCACTAATACGCTCATCAGAGTTAATGAAATTGCTGCCATTACGGCCAAAAAAACGCCTTTCCATAATGAAGCTTGCATACTCTGTCTCATTAATTTATTAAAGCCAGTGTACTTGACAACACCCTTCTGGTAAAATTCAATATACTAACATTTACTATTAGCGAAACTTACAATGAGAATTTTACCCAATCTGCTCCATTTACGCGCCTTTGAAGCCGTTGCCAGACATTTAAATATCAGCAAAGCCGGTGATGAGCTATTTGTCACCCACTCCGCCATCAGCCAACAAGTCAAAGCATTGGAGGAAGATTTAAGTGTGAGCCTGATTGACCGTAGCGGGCATAAAATTAAACTGACTGCCGCCGGACAGGAATACGCTGAAAGCATCATCAGTATTTTTAATCGCCTACGTCAGGTAAGTAAAAAAATCCGCCGCTATAAAAATAAATCGATTATTCGCTTGGGTGTACCCAACACTCTGGGTTTAAAATGCTTAATCCCGAAACTGGGCTTGTTTTATGACACGTATCCCGACAGTCAAATTCAACTGCTGATCTTCCACGATCAAAATGAGCCCGATGATGTGGATATTGAAATCGGCTATGCTGAGCGACAAGGCATAGATGCTGATATGATCTTGGCAACAGATCAATTGGTTGCCATCAAAGCCCCTTCTTATAAAACTCCTATCGACCAAGCCCGACTCCTCAAAGTTACCTCCCCAATGCGCCAGCAAGATTGGCCACAATGGCTGGCAGCTACCAACCTCACTCTAGATACCTCCAACATGATAAGTTTTCATGAAACCCTGCAAGCCATTCAAGCCACTGAAAACGGCCTGGGGATTTTTGTAACTCATGAAACCTTTATTAAAGAAGACCTCAAACAAAACAAGCTAGACTTAGCGCACCCAGCAATGGCATCCACAAACAACGTTTTTTACTTAAAAGCCAGCGATTCTGTTCAAGAAACATCTCGTTTTAAAGAGGTAAAAGCATGGCTGCGCAATAATGTTTTTAACGAAAAATTGTAATATAATACTGCTCTATTATCTACAACAGTGAACCCAGCAACATCATGTCAAAAAAAGTAACGTTCTTTTTAACCATCGCAACCTTATTCAATTTAACAGGATATGCTGACTTTGCTTATGCTAATGCGTGCACGAGCATCAATAGCACAGTAGAAAAGCTCATGTCACGCGATCAAATTACTGGCATAGCGATCGTAATCATTCATAATAATAAAACGGACTTTTGTAATTATGGCTATGCTAATAAAATCACCAAACAACCTATCACTAATAAATCTATTTTTGAAATTGCTTCTCTTACCAAAACATTTACAGCTTTACTTGCAGGTATTGCTGTCTCTGAAGGTAAATTAAATTTACAAGCGCCGATTACCGACTATATTCCTGAGCTAGTAACTAATCCAGCCTATACGAAGATAGATGTGCACGAACTCTTAGCGCATGTATCTGGATTGCCTATGATGTTTAATGGCCCACTGACTGAACAAGGATTAATTGATTCTGCCATTAATATAAAATTTACAACCCCACCTGGAACTTATTACCAATACAGTAATCCTGCGTTTGCATTGGTAGGCTTAGCACTGACCCGAATTTATAAAACTGATTTTCAGAATTTATTAAGCAGCTTGGTTTTAAATAAACTTGGTATGGTTTATACCGGTATCAATGTTACTCCTCACTATCAAAACTTAGTTGTAACGGGTTACAACAAAAATAATCAAGCCCGTGGTTTTATGAAACTTGGTATTGAAAATTCTGCAGGTGGGCTAAAATCTAATACGTATGATTTAGCGAAATATTTGCAGCTTCAGATGAATACTACTGATCCAACCTTTCAACAACCATTAGCCATCGTGCATAAAAATTATTATTGCCTCTATGAAGACGGCACCTATCAACAATTAGCATGGGAATATCATCCAATCAAGGAGTTAGCTAAAAAATATCTGCCTAATGCTGAAAATCAAAATATATCGCCACCGCATTCATTGCCGCAAACTTGTAAAGTAGCCTCAGACGGTTTTATTGATAAAACAGGAAATTCACCGGGGATGACGTCATATATAGGATATATCCCTAATGAAAAAGTGGGGGTTGCTATTCTCGCGAGCCGGGCGCTACAACCAGACGTAGTTAACCTTGGTCGATATATTCTTCAGAAAGCACAAGTGAATAAAATCACAACACAATAATTATGTAATAATGTTTGTCATTGTAAGGGTATTCGTTATAAAAAAATTAATAAGATAGGAGTGTATCTTCATGACCCACAACACTCCGCTAAAACTTTATGAATCAACGGCTGATTGGGGAAGAGCACTTCAAAATGACCATTCGTCCAGCTTGCAAGCTGCGCAACGATGATGGTATTTTTTGCAGGAATCCACATCAGCGTACTGGTGTAGCCATCAATCACACCCGCATAATACCAGACCATGCCAAGACCTTTCATATCCAGCGAATAAATTCCCAATCCATATTGCGCCCCCGCAGGTTTGGGTGGATTAGGCGGAACAGGCACAGTGGTCATCAACTGATTGAAGCTGCTTTGTTTCAAAACAATGCCTGGCGTCAATAAGGCGTGTGTCCAAACCAGAAGGTCATGGCTGTTCATCACCATGCCGCCCGCTGGGCCATATAAACCCGCGTTGAAATTCGTGACATCCTGACCATCCCTGTAAGCATGTGCCATCTGCGCTGCAACGGCTTTGGAGTAAAATTCTGGACTGTAAAAAGTGTGATTGAGATGGAGGGGTTTGAAGAAGCGCTGAGTGAAGACCGTTTCGAGCGACTGACCTGTGACTTTTTCAATGACCAATCCCAGCAAATAATAATCCGTGTTTGAATAGTGCCAGCCTTGACCTGGGGCAAAATAATCCCGCATCGAATAAGCGATATTAATAAAATCTTGTGGAGGAATCAGCTTTTGAGGATTTTTCCTCACCATCGGTTTAAATTTGGGGGACTCCGTAAAGTTTGGAATGCCGCCTGTCATATTCAAAGCTTGCTGCAAGGTGATGGATTTCCAACGTGGATATTGTGGCAGATAATCACCCAACGGATCAGACAGCTTCAGTTTGTTTTCTTCCTGCAATTGCAGAATGGTCGCTGCAACAAAGGTTTTGGAAATACTGCCCACGCCGTAGAGTGAATTGGCTGTGACGGGTGTTTTGCCATGTAAAGTAGTTGCCCCACTGGCGTAAGTCACCACCTCGTTCTTGCTGAGATTTTCTGTACTGATCACGACAGACGTAACTTGGTTTTGAGTGCGCCAAGTATTCAAATTACTTTGGAAATTAGCCTCAGCCGCGCAGACAAAATGCAGCGGGCATAATAGCCCCAGAATGATTCCGTAAATTTTCATGCTTTATATCCTCACATTGCTTATGACAAATCATGCCTCATTATAAAGCCTTTTTTATTCTACTACAAATAAACCACAATAATCCCAAGCCTTGCAATACAATAATCACGCCAAAGCCAATACGATAATCACGACACAATCCCATACAAAAATGTAATCCCATAAAAGTAAATGTTGATTGCCATATAAGTATGATGGTAAATGGCAAATAATTCTGGCTCTACAGTTGTGGCTAAACCAACCTCTTCTTTCAGCTCTCTTAATAAAGCAACAATGTATGGGCATGTGGAATTAAGAATTACAAACACAGCAGCAGCAACAAGTGCAGCAAGAAGCTGTTGTCGCTATTAAAGAGAATGCTAAACAGTTAGTCAATGATCCTGAGTCGCCTGTTATCAGTGATAAAAATGGTTCTGTCACTTTTATAGAGTTTTTTGATTATCAATGTACGTATTGCTCGAAAATGTACCTAATTGTAAAACAAGTCATTGCAACATTTGCAGATAATGTTATTATTGGCGTAGGAAGAATTTCCTATGAAAATAATCTCCCTGTTTTACGCGGCATGCAAGTCGCAGAGAGTTACCAACATCAAGGAATTGGTATGCAACTTTTGAAAATATTAAGTGATATTATTGGTACGGAGGAATGCTATTGTATACCACATGCGTGGCTAGAAAGATTTTATGGCAAAATTTGCTTTAAAAAAATTCTGGAAACTGAAGCACCTTTATTTTTACAACAACGCATCCAGAAAAACCGATTTTCAAGTACGTAACTTACCGCAGGATAGTCCCCGTAAATTATTTTTAATAGGTTTATTTACTAATTTATTTAATCCGAAAATAGCGATACAGAAAGTAATATTATGACAAAGACACTAACAGACCATCATGCTGAAGAATGGCATGCAGATATAGAAATAACCGAAGACATTGTAAAAAAAATCTTACAGGAACAGTTTGCCCAATTAAACCCGATAATAGACATTCAGTATATAGGTGAAGGATGGGATAATAAAGTTTTCTTAATTAATAAAAAAACTATTTTTCGGTTCCCTCGTCGTAAGTTAGCTGTTGAATTACAAGGACAGGAAAATATTATATTAAAAAATATACCTGATTTTTCAAACATTCGTATTCCTCAGCTGCAATTTATAGGACAACCAACGCCTTTATATCCTTATCCATTTCAAGGTTATGAAATGATCCCTGGCCTGCCAGGATATCAAGCTAATTTAAGTATGGAAGATCGCAGTGCGAGTATTGCCACTGTGGCTTTATTTTTAAAGCAGCTACATAACATCAATAGTACACAAGCACGTGCCCTTGGGGTCATCCCACAATCCACTGATAACTTGTCTAATGTGGAGCACGCAATAAGTGGTTTAGAAAAGTGTGTCGCTAAAATCAGTACACGAGGCTTATGCAATATTAATAGAGATTGTCTAAAACAGGAAATAGCCGCTGCTAAAGAATTAGTTTTATTAGAGGAACCTTGCTTAGTGCACGGTGATTTGGATGGCAGGCAACTTATATTCAATGATAAAAAATTAACAGGGATTATTGATTGGGGAGATATAGACATTACTAATAGAGCGGCTGATTTAGACGTTATATGGAGCTTTTATCCCAGCAGTTGTCATGCAACATTTTTTGAAATTTATGGTAGGGTTGAACCCGATACATGGAAATATGCTCGTTTTTTAGCGCTATATACGACATTCTCGCTTATGCTATACGGAAAAGATGTACAGGATGGTAATTTAGTGACAGAAGCCACGCATTCAATTATCAGGATCAATCCTAATTTGCTCATTTAAAACTTTACCGCCTACCAAAATGCTATGGTCATTCAATATATTGTCATCATGACAGACCATTATAATTTGTCAACAGCAGGGTATTTTTACCCTATCTCAGCTGAGTAGTAGCAAAAGCAGATATCCAAACAAAAGAAATGATAGTAATAAGTAATAATAAGTATTTCATATATTTTTAATTGCACTAGCCCCTAGACGCATTCGAAATCATTCCAATTGTATTTAACCATGTTTCGACTAATTGTGGCCACGCCGTGATGGGAAATTTTGTTCGTCGTAAACCAAACGCATGTCCACCTTCTGCATACAAATGCATCTCAACCGGAACACCTGCATTCTTTAAAGCAATGTAATAAACCAGTGAATTGTTGATATTATCAACTGGATCATTTTCGGCTTGCAAAATAAATGTCGGCGGTGTTTGGCGGGTCACGGGTACATTCGGATTCAATTCAAATTTCTTGCGGTCAATCCAGAGATGGCCTGGGTAAAGTGCCACTCCAAAATCAGGTCGACAACTGACTTGATCGGCCGCATCCACAGGCTTATATATACGTTGTTTAAAATATGTGCTGATTGCTGCGACCAGATGTCCACCTGCAGAAAACCCTAGCACCCCAATTTTATGGGGATCGATGTGCCACTTTGCCGCGTTATAACGCACTAATCCTACGGTTCTCTGCGCGTCTTCTAATGCCAGTGATGATTGGGGATAGGCGCCTTTATCGGGAGCTGACCACTTGGATGCAGGTACTCGATATTTCAACAACACACACGTAATTCCTTTGGATGTCAACCAATCACACACTTCGGTTCCTTCTAAATCAATTGCTAAAATCTGATATCCGCCGCCGGGAAATACAACAATTGCAACGCCGGTATTTTTCTCTTTCGGCGAATATACCGTCATAGTGGGTTGTGAAACATTGTCTATCTCAAGCCATGGCTTACCAGCAACTAAGGGTTTTGTGATAAGTTGTACACTTTCAGGTTTTGGATTGGCTTGCGCATCTGGCACCGTACTTGGCCAAATAGATAGCTGTGTATGTCCTGGCGAAGGTTGCCACACTTCTGCTTGAGCATTAATAACAATATTTGCCAATAAAATGTAAAAAATTAACGTGAAAAATTTTGTCATATTCTGTTGCCCCATTTCCATAATGATTTTATGCAGATTGTTTTTCTGGCTTTCTTGAATAAGCCCTAATGAAACGATTCAATGGCTCCGAATACCCCCGCGCGATGATCTGAGCTATTACCCCAGCAACAATAATCGCCAGGAGATACACTAACCAAAGCCAGCCACTGTATCTAAAAAAATGGGCCAGCACCATGATAACAAACATATGGCTTAAATAAATTTCATAGCTAGAGCGACCATACATACCCAACCAATTTTTAGAATGCGTTGTACTTATTTTATGATCACTAGCCATAAGTAGTAAAGCAATACTGAATTCCAACAATGTCACATTCAATCCTAATGGTGTAATGCCCCATGCAAAAACCCAGTGACGAAAGAAAAATACTAAACTAAATAAGCTTAAGCCCACGATTGCCACTATTTGATTCCCTACCGTTGAAATGACTTTTTGCTTCGTAAATATTGCTGCTAATACACCAAAAGCCATTCCATCCATACACGATAAGTAACTTTTATCTTGCCAAATATCATTAGTAATAACCGTTCGCGCCACAGGCCCGGCAATGATAAAGATGACTAAAACCCCAATAAATACACGTTGATTTTTAATAAACAAACAGAGCAGAGGAAAAAATAAATAAAATACTTCTTCCACCGATAATGACCACAAGACATCCCAGGCGCCAGGCAAATAACCTGTTTTTGCTTCCAGCCAATTAATATGAAAGGTGAACGCTGCAAAAATGGCTTGCAATAAAGTGGTATGGACAATAGTAAAATGGTTAAGTTGCAGCACATCTAGCAGACTTAATATGACTACCAATAAAACTAAGCAAGGCATAATGCGTGCAAATCGCATGCGATAAAAACCACTCAGCTGAATAGCGGGCAAGCTTCTCCATTTAGTCAAAATAGACTGTGTAATCAAAAAACCGGAGATGACAAAAAAGACGATAACACCATAATAGCCACTGCGGAAAATAATATTGATAAGACTACTGGGCAACGTGTTGGTAAAAGGTAACCAAATATACAGATGTAATAAAATAACCGCGAGAATGGATAATCCACGCATGCTATCGATAATAGGATTGTGATACATAATTTTTAGCTCAGATCGGTTGACTATCCTTTATTCAAATTGTACAAGACACGCAGCTTTTTATTCATAGGCACAGAATAAAACCTGGAAATTCCTTCAGCAACTAAAACAGATAACCCGAAAAACAGAGCCATCCATAATAATTTTGTAATATTGCCCAATGCCGCAGGCGAAACCAGCGTCTTCATTACAGCTAGAATAATGATATGAAAGAGATACAACTCATAACTATTACGGCCAAACCAGCAAACCATTCGGCTAGGCAGATGCATCGCTTTAGCAGGTACGACATCGTGGCTTTTGTCATACACTAGTAAAACAGCTGTTGCGATAGCAAACAACGAAACTCCAACAACAACATTACTCATAATATTGCTGTAAAGATAAACGCCAATCAAAAGAAGCACCGCACCTATTTGCATAGCCTTGCCCAAACGCTCTTTTAATTTGACTCTCTGAGCAATCATGGCTGCACAACAGCCAATGGCAATCGCATCGAAACAAGATAAATAGCCATACAAAGCTACAATTTCATTGTGAGTATAAAAATTGCGGTATAGGGGTCCAATAATAATTAAGGCAACACAAACAACGATCAAATAACGCATCCGCTTTAATAGCAAACACAATAAGGGAAAAAAGAGATAAAAAACTTCCTCCACCGAAAGCGACCAATAGATATTCAAGCAATAATTAAAATAGCCTATTTTAGCCATTAAGACATTATGCCAAAAGGTCAGCACGGACAGAATACCCGTAAAAAAAGACGTCGAACCTGGACTATTTTCAAAAATAGCGATCTGCATCCAATTCAAAACACTAATAATCAGCAATGCCAAGAGTAAACAAGGCATAATCCTGGCAAAACGAAAAACATAAAAGTTGAACAGTTTAATTTTAGCCGCACTACCATACCGATCCAATGAAGTTGTGGTAATCAAAAAACCTGAAATCACGAAAAACATGACCACGCCATAATTACCATTATGCCCCACTAGATTAATAAAACTAATCGCAAAAATATCAGCAAGAGCGCTTTGATCAATATGATAGGCCAGATTAAAATGGAGGACGAGAACGCTTAAAATTGCCATACCACGCAAAAAGTCTATTTTTTGATTACGCTGATTCATCACTTCGCCTTTAAGTAAGCATTACCTTTGCCAATTTTGCAATGACAATACGTGTCGCTACCGCTCACTATTGATTTCCATTCTAGTTGAATAAGAATTGAACACTCCGCTTATTCATTATAATTACCAAACTAGTATTTTTTAGTTACCTTATTATACAATTGCTAATATAATAAATGCCATGAAAACTCGCATTATTATTTTAAAAAGCTACCCTACTGCTTATTCTGCTAAAGAAAAGGAGTATAAATTTAGTTTTATTAAAATGGAATGATGCTTAAGCTTTGGCTTCTTGCCCTCGCCTTAATAAGACTGGCATAGTTGCTTGTCTTATAACACCTTCTGCTTCAGATAAAATTTTTCGTCCTTGTTGTTTTAGATATGAATTTATTCTTGATCTACATCAACTTAAGTATCAAATAATAAGGTAAACTGTCATTACTAATATAGGAGTCTCAGTTATGTACAAGAAAATATTTTTACTAGCCATTACCTTTTTATTAAGTATCATCTGCTCACCATCATTTGCCGAGGATACCAATCAAACTGACTTGTCACTTTCAAAAATATTATTAAATTTACAGCAAGAAGGTTATACACCAATCGATCAAATAGAATTAAAAAACAATCTCTATCAACTTAAAGTGTTAGATAGCAAAGCAGAAGAAGTCACTATTCTTGTGGATCGTCAAACGGGAAAAATAGTCAAGCCGGGGCGAGTTTTACCTCTATTAACATTAACAGAAGCAGCAGAAAAAATTGAACAAAATGGTTATCATACTATTTACATTCTAAAATTTGAGGGAGGAAAATATAAAGCTAATGCCTTGGATAAAAACAATAAAAAAGTAACGCTTGATGTTGATGCTAAAACCGGGACAGTTAGCTTGCAATTTTTTTTAGGCAACAGTAAAAAATGAAACCAGGAGGAATGCGTTATTAACTTCTAATTTTTTTACAAGGGAAAGTCTGCGAGCAGTCGTGGCAGGTTTGATCTATTAATGTATCAATTGATTTAACATGCAATGAATTTCCACTAACTTTAATATGACCGTTTTCACATAATTTATGTAATGTCCGTGTTAAAGTTTCGGGTCGCATATTAAGCCTTTTCGCAATAAGGACTCTATCATAAGGCAAGGTTAAAACTGCTTCATTTTTAGTGATATCTTGTAAACTACATAATTTAAGTAATAAACAACCAAGACGTTGTTCAACATTTTGAGTTGAAACATGTTCCAGCTCAAGCTCTAAGCTACCTTGCTTTAATATTTTGTCTTTTAAAAAATTAACCGCGAGATGGTTATCTTCATAAATTAAGCGCTGAAACAAATTAGCAGGCCAAGCAATAAGTCGTAAATTAGTAATAGCTTGCGCATTATAGGATTCTAAACTTTCTTCAAATAAAGCTTGTTCACCAAAAAAATGTTTGTTGGATAATAAATCAACAACTATTTCTTCACCACCTGTCGTGTCTTTAAATAATTTAACATCGCCATAGATAATATAAAAAATACAATCTTCCATTGGAAGATAAGCTCCTTTTTCATAAATTTTAATTTTAGCTGCATTAGATAGCTGTTGTAGAGTCTTGACAGCAATTTCTTGAAAAAGTGCAATTGCAGGGATGATCTTGGAAGACATATTTTCCTCATGAAAATTAACTAGCAGATTCCACTATAGTTGATTTAAACTGATTTAACAAACAATTAAACTAACTTGCTTGATCTAGATCAGGTAAATTTATGCGTTGGTCATTAATTGTACTATTCCCATAATTAGTTATTGGAAGGAATACTAAAAAAATTGTTTTCGTTTGACATAGGCTCCAGTTTAAGAAAAGGATTGTAATTTTTTTCCATCAGGTTCACAAGAGTATGATTTAATTGATCTTGAGAATTAGCTTGGGTTTTATAAGTAACCACCGGGAGGGTTTTGTGGTCATTTAAATAACTTGTCATGTTAAACTCCTTTTGATAATAATCTGACAAAAGGAATTATGGACTAAAAAAATGCAACTGCACTTGATCTACATCAATTTAACAACTACTTATGTTCATTATCGGAATGCCAACTTGTTTAAACGCGGCTTTTACTGCTGTAACATCATAGTGGTAATCTTGGCTAGCATATACCACTCCACAGGCCAATTGCTGAAAGTTAGCTCCAGGCGTCCAATAATCTTGATTGGCTTTTAACATTACATCAAAGGCTTTTTTAGTATCCCAATTAGCGCTGGTTCCTAATAAATAAAAACTTTTATTAAATATACCGGAACAAATATGCGGATTCATACCATTAGTAAAATCGTTAGCATTATCAATTGATGTGCCATCTTTAGTTGGATCTTTCATGTAACGCATCGCGCCTTTACCTTTAGTAACATCCCAACCCACTTCCCAATTATTTTTATCAGTGGCAAAGAGTTGCACTGCTTGAGTTGCCATGTCAGAAAATGATTCATTCATGCAGCCTGCTTCATTAGAATAATTTAAATTGGAATATTGTGCGGTAATACCGTGGCTAAGTTCATGCGCTGTGACATCGGAAGAAGTCAAAGGGTAAAACATTTTCCAGCCATCCCCATAGGTCATTGTCATCGTTGCTGAATCCCAAAAAGCTTCATCATCATGTCTACCGTAATGAGTACGCATAATTAATGGTACAGCTTTACGCGTTTTTGGATTTAATAAACGTACGTTATACCACTCTTCATACATATCTTTAGTGATAGTAGCAAAATGCATTGCATCGGCATTAGGCGAATAGCCACCATTGATTGCATCGCTCCCTTCTTGATCGTCATCTCCTGGTGCCGGCCAATACACCTCGGGAGTTAAAAGGTTATAGGCATTACATTTATAATTAGCTATCTCACCATAAGGCATATCAAAAATTATGATGTCTTCATTTTTTAAAACACACAAACCTTCATCACGATGCTCAAATGACTGGCGTTCAATTTTTAAAGCAGAAAAATGATTGGGTAAATTCTGACTATCATAAAATACTTTACCAATCTTTTCATTACCGCCCACGTGGCCGCCGTTTGCTGGTAAAAAAAGCGGGGTTGCGGGTTCATCATTAATAGTTTTAACATCATCCCACTGTTGATAAATATTAAAAGTTTCTGCATCCATAATGGCAATAGGACGATGCGGACCAGTTTGTCCATCATCAAAATAAAAACTAACTAAAAAAGCATAATGAGCTAGGTTGTTATCATCCACATAAATAATAATGCTAACTGACTCATCTTGAACAGCTGTTTGCAAATAATTTTTTTCAGTATATGACTGCTTGAAAATTGCTAAGGATTGATCTTTTTGCGCATCACTTACAGTAGAAATAGGAACATTTGCCAAATCTTTATCTAAACCTTGATACAAAATACCTGTTAAAGTCCCATTAGCGCTTGCGGGCAAATGCGCTATTACTTGCGCATTCCATACTGGGTAACCTTTATACGTTTCGTCCAAACGAATATGTGTCACCTGATTAAAATCAGTATTACGTTGCTGCTCTTGCAAATTAATCGTGTTGGAAAAGTAATTATTCAATAGCGTAATAGGTTGATGTGTCAACAAAACAGCCGATGCAGCCATACTACTGTTTACTAATGCACTTGCTATTAGTAAAAGTTTATAAAATTTTATAGTTAAGTTTGCACGTTTCATGGTTAATCCTCTGGAAAAAAACCTCTGCTTAGCGGGTTAAACTAGTATCGGTTATTAGAAGCGTAAAACTATTGATTTATATCAATCTTAGGAGGATTTATTTGCGAGGAGTTTTTTTGTACTCGAAATTTTAAAATAGTTTTTAAACGTTAAATAATTTAAAGCTTGCATCTTGGGCCGCAATGGGTATATATAAGTATTTTTGAAAATCAATAAAAGTATTAAGAATAACCTCCTTACTTCCAAAATTTTCAACCGCATCATGAATTGAATGATATTTTAACTCTAATAAAAAGGGCAGCTTTTCTTGAGCCAGCTCCTCAACACCACCCTCAATATATTTAGACAATACAAATTCTAAAAACTCTTTCTGCTTATAGTTTAAAAAGGCAAATATTTTATTTTGTGCAGCGAAAACACGTTCATTGCGAGTAATAGGTTTAATTGCAAAAGCCACATATTCTAGCACATCAAACAAATCGCTTTTATCAGCATTAATCAAGATTTGCAAACTTCTTAATTCCTCACTACCGTAACCTGCCTCATCGAGTTTAGCTAAAAAAGCTTGTCTTGTAGTAGGATTGGACCAAATCTCGCGTAACTCTGCTTCATTACAAAAGAATGAAGGAAGTTTTCCATATAAATTCTTTAAAAACTCAGCAGCTGACATAGGTTTGCCATCTGCTCCCCAAAAGAAAGTGGTAGCCATATGCTGAATTTCACGTTCTTTACCATCATTTAACTTGATTTTTAATTTTTTCTTTTTGACTGGCTCATTTGCTTCTAAAAATTCTTCTCGATTCACTATATAAGGTTCTAGTGTTTCTTCAACCCTTAAGAATTCTTGATTCATCTCAAGAGTTTCAATAGTTTTCTCAATAGGTTCACCATCCCATTCCGGATCAAGAAAATACTGATAGGCGCCTACAAAGTCATATATTGTAAAAAATGCTTTCCCTTCAAATAGACGCGTACCACGACCAATTATTTGTTTGAATTCAATAATGTTATTGATTGGACGCATTAAAACAATATTACGGATATTTCTCGCATCAATACCAGTTGAAAGTTTTTGTGAAGTAGTCAGGATTGTAGGTAACATTTTTTCATTATCACGGAATTCACGTAAATATTGCTCGCCTAATTCTCCATCATTAGCTGTTACACGCACACAATAATTAGGTTGTTTACTATCTTTAAACTGATTAATTAAATCTCTTATTGCAGCAGCATGTTCTTGATTAGCACAAAATACAATGGTTTTTTCTTGCTGATTAATTTCAGCCAACATCAAATTTACTCGCTTGGCTTCACGCTCTTTAATAACAATGATTTTATTAAAATTGGTTTCCGTATAAATTTTACCTATTTCAACCTCACCTTCTATAATTTCATCATCTGAAGTGTAGAGATATTCATCAAGCGTAGTTTGAATACGTCGCACTTTAAAAGGAGTTAAAAACCCATCATTAATACCTTCTTTAAGCGAATAAATATAAACAGGCTCACCAAAGTAGCTATACGTATCAATATTATATTTCCGCTTAGGTGTTGCCGTTAATCCTAACTGCACAGCTGGTGCAAAATATTCCAAAATGCCCCGCCAATTGCCTTCATCATTAGCACCACCACGATGACACTCATCAATAATAATTAAATCAAAAAAATCAGAGGGATATTCACCAAAATAAGGTGTATTATTTTTGCCGCTCATAAAAGTTTGAAAAATTGTAAAGAAAATACTGGCATTAGTAGGCACGCTGCCTTTTTTTCGAATTTCATCAGGTTTAATGCGAACCATAGCATCTTCAGGAAAAGCTGAAAAATCGTTATAAGCCTGATCAGCTAAAATATTTCTATCGGCTAAAAATAAAATACGTGGATGGCGTTTACCATCGCGCTGTAAGTTCCAACGAGTTTGAAATAATTTCCAGGTAATTTGAAAAGCGATAAAGGTTTTACCTGAGCCGGTCGCAAGAGTTAGTAAAATGCGTTGCTTCTCATCAGCAATAGCAGCCAACACATTATTGACAGCTGTTTCCTGATAAAAACGTGGGCTTTTAGTGCGAATTTCAAAAGGCTGTTCGTTAAATTTATCACGCCATATATTATGTTCAGGAAAGGTTTTGCACCATAATTCATCTGGCGCTGGAAAAGCATCGATTAAACCCTCTTTACCAGTTTGCATACAAATTTGATAAATTTCTTTGCCATTACTGGCAAAGCACGTATCAAGATACAATTTTTCCGCATAATTTTTAGCTTGTGCAACGCCTTCACCCACTTTCAATTTAATATTTTTTGCTTCTATAACCGCTAATTTTCGCCCACGATATATCAATACATAATCGGCTTTAAGAGGCTTGCCACGCTTACCGCCTATCTGAAGTTTGCCATCCGTAAAATAATACTCGCGCAAAATTTTTGAATCCGCAACAACTCCCCAGCCACTTGTCCGCAGCATAGGTTCGATCAATTCAGCACGTGTATCGGCTTCATTCATAATTAAGACTCTTCTAATTTTAAAAGCTTCTGACGCGCAATTTCTATAGATTGATGTAATTTCTTTCGCAGTAGCTCGCGCGAAGGTAACTGCGTTAAATATTCTGCAACTCTAATATTACTCTTATCTAATTGTAATAATTCAACATGCTCTTCATTTTTACCAGTACACAGAATTAAACCAATAGGCGCATTTTCACCATTTACCATTTCGTATTTTTCCAAATAACGTAAATAAAGCTCCATCTGACTTTTATATCCGGTTTCAAACTCACCTAATTTTAAATCGATCGCGACCAGCCGTTTCAAACGACGATGGTAAAACAACAAATCAATATAATAATCCCGATTATCGATGGAAATACGTTTTTGCCTTCCCATAAAAGCAAAATCGCTTCCCATTTCAATAATGAAGCGCTGCAATTCTGCCAAAATAGCCGACTCTAAATCTTTTTCAGAATAGCTATCTGATAAACCCAAAAAGTCCAAAATATATGGATCGCGAAATACTAAACTGGGCGAAAGCTCTTTTTCGTCACGCAAGCTTTGTAAATCTTGCCTAATTGTTTCTTCTGGCAGCTTAGAAATAGCCGTGCGTTCATACAGCATACTATTAACTCGTTCACGCAATTGCCGTACTGACCAACGCTCTAATTTACATAATTCAATGTAAAATGAACGTTTTAGCTTATCTTTGATATAAACCAATTCTTTGAGATGAGACCAAGACAATTGTCTCCGCAGTGTAGAGAAAATTGCTTCATTCGGAAAAGTCTCTACAGTGTAGAGACAATGTCGAAGCTGTTTTTCACTCCATCCCTTACCGTATTCTAGCATTAATGTGTTTGCTAAGCCTTTAATAATTTCAGCACCATACTCGGCCCGTTTACTCTGTAATATTTCAGTATGAATCCGTTTACCAATTTGCCAATATAGTAAGCTCAATTCAGCATTCACAGCCGCAGCCGCGCGATCTCTAGCTGTATCAATCAATTGACGGATATCAGTCAATAACTCTGGTTTGGTAGGTACTGTTTCACTCATAAAAAACTCCATCATTCTGAATTCTGATCCCCTCTCCCGCTCGCGGGAGAGGGCTAGGGTGAGGGTTCTAATTTTGCCTCACAACTTCCCCGCAAATGCCTTCTGCAAAATCGATTTTTTCAATTCCTCTAATTGAACCAGCTTTTGCTTGTAAATAGCTTCCAACTTTTTAGTTTCGGTAGAAAGTGCGTCAAGTTTGGCGACGATGCGTTTCTGTTCGGGAAGTTCGGGCATAGGAATTATAAGATTATTTATAAAGGTTAACTTTACTCCTTGAACAGTAGCGCCAGTTCCTTCTGCTATTATCAAATGAGAAATACTTTTTAACCACCAAAATAAATATAATATACTTAAATTATTTTTATCCTTAGGAATGATTCCCTTCAAATCTTGATTAATAGCAGTGTCATTTTTCAAAAAAGCAAATCTTTCCTAACCCTACTCTGGTAGCAATTACAATATTATTTTTAGGTATAACATTTGTAGAACTATTTTGAACTGCTAAATTATTAATTTTATGCTCTGTATTTTCGATTACATTAGATTTCATGTCTCTAACGGTAGCCCAAGGAATATTTCCTTCATAAAATGTGGGATTAGCTTTAGATGGAGTACCGCCGCCAACAATTTTACAAATATCACCTAGTTTTTCACCTTCCCATCTCTTGTTTAGTTTCTCAAACACACTCTGCAAATAAGACTCAAATAGTTCACGCGCATTCTGCAAATTTTTTTCAGCATTAGCTTTTACCTTAGCAATAGCAGAAAATGTTTCATCTAAAATAGTAACGATGCGTTGTTGTTCATCAGGGTCTGGATAAGGTATTTCATAGTTTTCAATGAAGTCCTTTGGTATTCTTTTATGACCTAC
>Ga0207024_10206_pt1 | contig 16985 bp, 5 predicted proteins | sample Alteio_BWMinCont_44_FD_153470 | JGI IMG/M metagenome (GOLD analysis project Ga0207024, IMG submission 153470) | Enriched cells from forest soil in Barre Woods Harvard Forest LTER site, Petersham, Massachusetts, United States -... | ecosystem: Environmental > Terrestrial > Soil > Temperate forest >...
TATCATTGTGAAGGTACGTGACATCGTGGCCATTTCCCTGCGAGAAACCTTCACCGCTGGCGAACACGCGCGAGTAGCCCTGGACGATATTGTTCTGAACCGTAATGAACTGGACGACGTCGGCGGCCTGGTCTGACCCCACAGGCTGATGGCCAATGTGGATACCGCTGGAGCCGATGTCATAAAACGCTGAATTCTGTACCACGTCGTTCGATGCCGCCGGGCCTGAGTTCCCCGATGTCGAGGCGATCTGAAGGCCCGAGTCTGAAGTGTGCCTTACCACTATGGAATCGAAGGTCACGTTCTGGCAGCTCTCGCAATCAATCGCGGCCGGAAGCGCGTTTTCACCATTACTGTCCTGATTGAAACCCGTGGCCGGCGGGGTGAAATTATCCACTTCAAATGTGATTCCGTAAAAAGTGACGTAATTGAGGTTGGTGGCTGAGATCAGGCTACCTCCGGCTGCGCTGGCCGAGGATAGCTGAGCAATGACCACCGTGTCGGCGTTAGGATTCTCGTTACTGTTGGCGAGGTAGTTCAAAGTCCATGGAGATTTCGAACGATCCAGAAACCAAATACCCGTTTCGCCAGCGGACTGGGCGGATTTAAAACCGTCCAGGGTGTTTTCAACCACGTAGCGGTGGCCGACCGCGGGTCCATGGTAACTATAGTCCGAGCTGTTACTGGCGGTGGGGCCGGTCAAATAAATGATGTTGCGGGTGGTGTCCACGCAACTGACCCGCATGAGTTCCTCGGTCCATGCTTCGAACAAGGTGAGTTCGATGTCGCCTACCGGATACGCATTGGGGCCGCCGTCGCATTGGCTCCCCGTCGCATTCAGGTTGATCCATTCAGCGATGGGATCGCTCGGATTGTACCCGAAGCGATCCAGGCACTTGGACAAGGTTCCCGCGGCGTTTGTGACACTCGGGCAGCTGGCATCCGCGCCGGTGGGGGGAATTTCGACGGCCACCCGCAGGAAAGCTCCGAGATTACACTGTGATAGTTCGACGGTCTGTCCCGTGGTGGTTGAATAACAGGAGCCACCTTTCATGTAGTAGCCCAGACCGGTGGGTCCGGCGACCCTGGAGCGCAGACGCCGCTGACCGTTGTAGAACAAATACTCGAAAGGCTGCGTGCTGGCCAATAATTGCGTCTGCCACAGACTTCCGGATACGTTCGTCCAGGTTTTGCCCAGCAGCATTCCTCCGCTGATAATGGGAGTTTCCCCCGGATAGTTCTGCCATGTTACCTGCGCATTGGCGGTACCTGAATCAGCCGAAGTGAAATTGAGGGTTCCAGGATTCGCCGGGCTGGAAGGGAGATAATAGGTGCCATTCCGAAGCTGGATCGAAACGGGTTGCGAGGAATGCGTGGCGAGGAAATTTCTCACTGCGCTTTGAGCCCCGGCTGGGGACTGGAACGGACCGTCGGTACTGCTGGCATTCGGCGCCGGCAACGTGCCGCTCCATCGATCGTTTCCGTTGGGCGCCACGTAGAAGTTTTGGGTGGTCACCACCTTCGGGCCGATGTCCACTACAACCGTGTTCGCGGCCTGCCCCTGGACGGTGAGCACAACATTGACCAGACCTTGATTGACTAAGCTTGCCGGGATCACCACGTTCACCTGATCCAGGCCTTCATCGTCGGCTTGCGCACCGGCGTAGAGAACCTGCGCGGCCGTTCCGCCGACGGTGCACTTGACGTTCGCCAGGGAACTCACATTCCTGATTCCGGTTCCGTACAGTTCGAGGATCGTTTCACTGCCGAGGGTAATGGGCGTTGTAACGCAACTCAATGGCGTGACCCCACAAGCGAAGGACAGCGACGTACTTTGGGAAGCATCCGCGGCAACAGATAGAACAATGGCAGCGGCCGCGCCTTTCCCGTTGGCGTTGGCCGAATAGAGGCCGGGCGCAACCGCGGCGATCTGGACAGTTCCCGTCGACCTGGTTCCATCCGCGCTGGCAATAGTTACAGTAGCGGCGCCCGTGGCGGTTTCTGGGGGGATTTGAAAATTTACCTGCAGCGGCGACACAAAGTTGATTCCAGCAGCGTGTGTTACTCCGGCGCTGTCGGTAATCGACACGGTGGTACCGCCTAAAGAGACAGGCCAACTGGCCAAGGAGGTTTGTTGAGTGGTTGTCGCCAGATCCGAACCGAAGGCCTCCGCGATGGATGAGGGGGCCACCGGCGCAATGCTACTCGCGCTGGAAAGCACAGTAACTGAGCTCGCGCCGGCTGCCAGCGCCGAGGCCAGTACGAGCAGTGATAATGCCCAACCCCTACTCCACGCCATTCGTCACCCTACTCGCTTGCGGTCCGACTTTTCGATCCATCTTGGCGCTAAAGGCGCAAAGCGAAGTAAATCCGCTGCGGCGTCGTGACCATTTGCCCCAGACCCGTTGGAGGCTGCATGATCGGATGCCGGTTCAATAAACCCGCGCTGCAGCAGCCAAGCCACGATTTTGCGGGCGTTCTCCTCTGGAGTGGAATGGAGCGTCTCCAAAGTGATATCAGGATTGGGAGGCGCCTCGTAGGGATCATCCACTCCGGTGAAGCCCTTGAGATCGCCCGCTCTGGCCTTGGCGTAATAGCCTTTCGCGTCGCGCTGCTCGCAAACTTCGAGTGGCGTCTTGACGTAGACCAGCGCGAAGTTGGCCTCGCCCGACATGTCGCGCACCTCGTTACGGGTGGCATTGAAGGGACTCACCACCGCGCAGATCACAGTCCCGTTGTGACGGGTAATCTCAGCTGCCACAAAGCCAATGCGCCGGATATTCACGTCGCGATCCTCGCGCGAGAACCCCAGACCCTTGGAAAGATGCGTGCGAACTACGTCGCCATCCAACATCGTGATACGCCGCCCGCGCTCGCTTAACAGAATGGCCAGGATCTCGGCAATCGTCGATTTGCCAGCGCTGGGCAGACCGGTAAACCAGATACAGAGACCTTGCTGGCTGCGCGGCGGGAAAGTTTTCGCCAGGATCGCCGCCGTTTCCGGACGCGTGAACCAGGGCGGCAGCATCTTTCCTTTAGCGAGATAGTCCTTGCGAACCTGCGCAGTGGAAATCGAGAGTTTTTTCGTGGTTTTGGGTATCTGGCTCACCTGCTCGTAGCGGTCTTCATCGGGAAGATAGACCAGCTCGTCGTAAAGTGCAGGCTGGACGCCTATTTCCCCACTAAAACGGGACAGCAACTCATGCGCCTCATAGGGACCATGGAAAGGCCGATCCTTCGAGCTGTTAGCAGGGCTGGCATGGTCGCGCCCGATAATCAGGTGGGTGGCGCCGAAGTTTCGGCGAATGATCGCATGCCAAAGGGCTTCCCGCGGACCAGCCATTCGCATCGCCAGCGGCAGCAGACCCAGCACCGTGCTGTTTGGATCGTAATACCTTTCGGTAAGCGTCTTATAAACCTGCACACGGGCGAAATGTTCGACGTCGCCGGGCCGGGTTACGCCAACTACCGGATGGAGCAACAGGCTGCCGCCCACAGCCGCCTGGGCCCGCTTGGTTAGCTCCTCGTGAGCCCTATGCATTGGGTTTCGAGTCTGGAATGCAACCACATTCGGATTTCCCATTTCCTCGAGCCGCTGCCGCACCTGGGCCGGGCTGCGGCGCAGTTCAGGGTAATCATAATGGCGGGGCAACTCGAGGACCTTCAACGGACCACTTACGTAAAACTTTCCCCAGGTGTGCATCTCCGCGACTAGAGGATGGTCCTCACTGGTGGTTCCCAACACCCGCTGCTGCTCCAGCTCCGTCTCGCGCTCATAGATCTCCTCGATCTGCATGATCGCGATTACGTGATTGCTGGGACTGCGTAACGCGATTCGCTTACCGAGCAAGCCATCGACATTGGCAACCGGTAGTGTTATCGGCATGGGCCACACGGTTCCGCCCGGGAGCCGCATGTGCTCTAAGACGGAGAGGTACTCGGCCCGGTTCATGAACCGGCGGAGTGGCGAAAAGGCGCCCACGGCTAACAACTCTAAGTCGCATAAGGAGCGCGGCGAGAGTTGGATTGAGGAGAGTTTGGTGACTTCCCGGTTTAATTCTGCGCGTTCTTTGTCTTCTATCAAGGTGAGATCGACCAGGGTGCCGCCATAGGGTCGAATCAGCAATTTAGGATCGCATTGAGTATGAGTTGATAAGTCCATGATTATCGTCTTTATAATTTCGCCGGTTACTGACAGCCCGGTAATTGGAATGAAACGATTTGTGTAGCCCAGTCGTAAACGCCGGCAGTGGGCTGATATTGGCCAGTGAAGTAAAATGTACACTGATCCACGGGGTCGATAGCCATAGCCGCCACGGCCCCCCAGCGTCCCGTCTTCGGACCTGGAACAGGCGGCTCCTCCACGCTGACCCCTGGGAAGACTATGTTCTCAGTGAGCAGCGAGCCAGGCGTCGGGGACGAAGCTAATTGTCCGTCAATGGCAAGTCCGGGGAAGCCACTAAAGTATGAGGTGGCCGCCGGGCCCGAAATGCTATAACCCATGGCGATGTTTCCGACATTATCCTCAGCGGCACTGCTCATCCAGCGGCTGAATGAGTCGGACGTCGCCGAACTATCGGCGGCCTCCAGGAAGCCGTCCTGGTAGATTGTCGCGCCAAACTGAAGATTACGGATCTCATACCAGCGCACCCCAACGGGGCTCGTCTTGGATGTCTGGACGGCCTGGGAGAGCAGAAGGGATTCATAGTTTCCGAAATTCCTATAAGCGGCACGGTACATCAGATATCCGCCCACCGAATCGAGCGTGGTTACCGCCGGTGCAGGTTGCGGGACGCAGTTGTTACCGCCCGCGGCGCAGGCCGGCATCAGGCTGGCGAAAGCGTTGGTGTCGATCTGGACAGGCCCTGTAAGGGAACTCGCCGACGGTGTGGAGAAGTTCGTGTGGAACTGGTAGTCGTACAGATGATATTGTGCCGAGCCTGGTGGTTTGGCAAAAGTAAAGATATAGTTCGGTGATCCGGGCGGTGGCGGATTGGCGCTGTCCAGATCGGAAGGCATCAGGTGAAAGTAACCGGTGTTGTTGGAATACGCGGTGGGAAGGCAAACTGCTCCTGCACTGGGCGACCCGAGCAGCATCGAGTTACGGTCCAGAGCGCAGACCACGGAGTACTGTGGCGCAAAATTGTTGGCTGGGTTCAGCATATCGAACGTCAGGTAATAGGCGTCCGGCCAGACTCCGATCTTGGGGTAATCCATCTGGAAGGTTGGATTTATAGCATCGACGTATTGAACAATATATTCGTTGTATTGCTGTGTGGCGTCGGGGGTTTGCGAGACCGCTATACATTCCTGGTTGGCTCCCGATCGCATGGCCACCAACCACGCGGACGCCTGCTTGTCGAACTGGACAAGCCCGTCCGCCCCGACCGCAACTGAGCACGGGGTGTTGGACGACCAGAAGAAATTTCCCTGTAAGGCGTTGCCAATTGGGTTCAGGCCCGTGCCGCCTGTGTTCTTGCCGTAAACCTGCAGCCGGAAATCCGCCCACTGCATGACCTGCGTGGTGCCAACGGCCAACGTGGCATCGGAATCGAGCGCCTCCGTGCCGATTACAGGCGCGGGGAGCCCCGGCATCACCAGAAGATTCGTCAGGGGTATTTGGCCCGCCACCGGGGGACCAGTGGGCGCCAGATTCGAAGAAGCCGGCACCGGCGGAAGAGAGGTATTTGCCGCCGATGAAGTTGCCAAACTGGGTGTCAGGCCGGAATAGGAGAAAGTCAGATTATTGCCGGATGTCGGCGGATTCATATTCTCGATCAGAATCGGCTTCGCGCCGATCTGAAGAGTCTGGCCAGGCGTGATTGGAATCACCGCACCCGTCAAATCCCGATATTGCACGTACTGCGTGCCGGGAGTAAAGTTCGAGAAAGTACATGTACCGTTACTGCAGGTTTGGGTTGTATCCCAAACAGCCAGCGCTGTATAGCCTCCGGGTCGGGTGAGCTGGCAAGTGTACACGGCCAGATAAGTGGACCCTCCATTGGCCGAGCAAGGCGTGGGCATGGATGCCCCAACCATCCAGTCAAAGGTAACGCCCCAAGCGGTTGCGGCAGGAGTGATCCCTACCCCGGGCGACGGATAATCAAGCGTTCCCCAATTGGGCGCGTCCCAGCCATACCAATACATGTTCTGGATGCCCACGGACCAATGCAGCAGAAGACTGCGCGCTACGAAGCCAACCTGCAAATCCGGGTCGTTGATGGCGTTTATCCCTTCATCTCCCCACGACCCTTCGGTATCCCAGATCGGCTTCACTCCCACTCCGGCCTGGAGCATGGCCAGTTTTACATTGACGGTTTTGAAGCCTACCAAAGCCTCCGGCATATCGTTCATGACGACATTGGGATACCCGTGGATAGCGACCGCGTCAAATCCTAACGGCGCACCTGCCGTGGTCAGGTAGGAGAGCATGTACGGCGCCGCGGTAGATGACGGTGAAAGGATGGTCGCACTAGGATTGATTTGCCGGATGATGTTGTATTCGCTCGACGTCAAGGTTGCGAGGTCCGCAAGGGTTCCGGTGTAAACATTGGGTACATTCGGCTCGTTCCAAAGCTCGTAAATCTGAATGGTTCCCAGGTAACGGGTCACCAGCGCCGTCATGAAATCGTTGAAGTACTGAATGTTGCTGACCGTGCTGGTGCAACCGTAGATCGGTGGAGTGGTTCCCGGATATACCGAGCAGGTACTGGGATCCTTGGCCGCCCATTGCGGCACATTCGCATTCGTCCAGTAGAGGCTGACAGGCGAGTTCGTACCTGGCGTCATGTGAGACTGGGCTTGCGCGACGTATGCGTCGAGTGCGAGCCAGTTGTACTGCCCTTGAGAAGGTTCCAAAAAAGGCCAGCTCGTAGCGAGGCCTTTTCCGAGGGCGCCTATCGGCACTGTCGGCCAGTCGGCTTGATTGTACAGAATCATCCCAAAATATGTCGGTGGAATAACCCCGGTACTAAATCCGAACAAAATATTGAAGCTAAGCGAGGTAGTCGCGACATTGGCTGGGGCGGAGGAATCCACCACCTGCAAACCAAGGGTGTAAGTGCCATAATTCGGAGCGGGCATGCCACTGATCAACCCGGTGGAAGTATTGAATGACAGACCGGACGGGAGCGCTCCCGATGTAATTGACCAGGTGTAAGGCGGTGTTCCGCCCGACACGTTTAATGTATTGCTATACCGAATCCCGGGATATCCATCGTCGAGTCCCTGGGTCTGAATCACTACTGTATAGTTGAAAGCCGCCGCCAGTGTGCCTGATCCATTCGGATCAATGGCGGTGATGGCCACTGGGTTAGCAGAGCCTGAAAATGCAGGGCTGGTGACCGTAACAAAGGTGTATCCAGTGCCGACGACTGTAGCGGCGTTGCCCCCAAAGAGGACCTGGTTGACCGTCTTCATGTTAAACCCGGTGAGCGTGACGGTAGTGCCTCCTGCGAATCCTCCCTGGGATGGCGAAACGCTGGTAATAATTGGCGCGGAAGAATATCTATAGCCGTTTGTCAGAAAACCAGTCCCATTGCTACATGTAACCGTAACCTTCACGGGCCCTGCGGCATGCGCGGGCACCACGGCCGTTAGGGTGGTAGAAGAAATAAATGTGACCGAAGTGGCAGCAGTAGTGCCGAACGTCACGGTTGACCCACTGGTGAACCCCGCCCCTTGGATGGTCACGGTGTTGGTCCCTGTGATGGGTCCAATCGCTGGAGTTACCTGGGTGACCGATACCGGGCTAAAGGTGAATCCGTTTGTTAGGGTCGTTGAAAGGCCGTCAGTATTTGTTTCTTTGACGCTGACAGTCCCGACAGCATGCGCGGGGACTGTCACGGTCAGGGTGGTATTGTTGTTGAAAATAACCGACGTAGCGGGCGTCGTGCCGAACAAAACCACCGGGCCGTGCGGACAAAGCGCGCCGCACCGGAAGTATTGGCCTGTCAGGGTCACCTGATAACCTCCCGAAGGAAGGCCTTGGGCAGGTGAAATTGACGTGATCGAAGGCGCGTCATCGTACACCAAACCCTCGGGCAATGTGGCTGTCTGGGTGTCTGGATTGGTCACGAAAACGCTCACGTCCCCCTCGCCATTGACAAGAGTGGAAGCAGGAGCGGTGGCCCGAAGAGTTGTGGCGCTCACAAAGACGACGTTGGTAGCATTATTCGGTCCGAAGGCGACCGTCGCGCCGGTGACAAAGCCGGTGCCCGTAATGGTGATGACCGTTCCACCGTTGGTAGAGGCCGCCGTCGGTGAGATTTGGGTGATGGTGGGAGCCGGGCGCGCGTACAGCAAACCGTTCGGTAACGTGGTTGACTGACTGTCGGGATTGGTGACCGTAACGTCCACCGGCCCTTCGGCCAAGTTGGTCGAGGCCGGCGCGGTGGCCTTCAAGGAGGTGGCGCTGACGAAGGTGACTTTGGTGGCGCTATTCGTTCCGAAAGTGACCGTCGCGCCTAGGAAAAAACCGGTGCCCGTAATCGTTATGATGCTGCCGCCGCCGGGCAAAATCGAGTTGGGCGAGATTTGGGTGATGGTGGGAGCGGGGCGAGTGTAGAGCAAACCGTTCGGCAACGTGGCTGACTTACTGTCGGGATTGGTGACCGTCACGTCCACCGGGCCTTCGGCCTTGTTGGTGGAGCCCGGCGCGGTGGCGTTCAAGGTGGTGGCGCTGACGAAAGTGACTTTGGTGGCGCTATTCAGTCCGAAAGTGACCGTCGCGCCTGTTACAAAACCGGTGCCCGTAATCTTGATGATGTTGCCGCCGCCGGGCAAAATCGAATTGGGCGAGATTTGCGTGATGGTGGGAGCCGGGCGGGTGTAGAGCAAACCGTTCGCCAGCGTGGCCGACTGACCGTCGGGATTGGTGACCGTGACGTTCACCGGCCCTTCGGCCAAGTTGGTGGAGGCCGGCGCGGTGGCGTGCAGGGTTTGCTTGTTGACGAAGACGACTTTGGTGGCGTTATTTGATCCGAAGGTGACCGTCGCACCGGTGACGAAGTAGGTACCCGTGATCGTGATGACGTTGCCACCGACGGGCAGAATCGAGGTCGGTGAGATTTGCGTGATGGTTGGAGCGGGAGCTGTCTGGGCAGCAGAAACCTGACACATCAGCAATAATATTGGAATAATCACCGCTATGAGTTTGGCGATATTGAGGATCGCCATAGACCCAGACGCGATATTTTTTAATAATTTCATATAAAATAATACTTCCTGTAAAAAAGCACAATACAGAGCTGAAGGGAATCAGCACCCAACGAATCACCCAAAGGATTGTTCGTATCGGATCCATCACTGACAGCCGGGTAACTTGAATGAAACGATTTGCGTCGCCCAGTTGTAAAGGCCAGCGGTTGGCTGATATTGGCCAGTAAAATAAAACGTGCACTGATCTGAGGGGTCGATCGAAATACCGGCTACGGAACCCCAGCGTCCTACTCTCTTGGGAGCCGGTGGCAGCACCACGCTCACTCCCGGGAAGACTATATTTTCTGTGAGTAGCTCATTGAGCGGCGTGCTGGAAATTCTTCCGTTCACCGCAATTCCTGGAAAGCCGCTGTAATACGAAGTGGCCGCCTTGCCCGAAATACTATAGCCCATAGCCATGTTGCCGGCTTTGTCCTCAGAGGCGGCGCTCATCCAGCGGCTGAACGTGTCGGGCGTGGTGGAGCTGTTGGCAGACTCGAGGAAACCCTTCTGGTGGATGGTCGTCGCGGTCTTGAGGTTCCGGAGTTCGTACCAGCGGACCCCGATGGGAGTATTTACGACTGTCTGAACGGCCTGGGACAGCACCAGCGACTCATAATTTCCGAAATTCCTATAAGCAGCGCGGCCCATCAGATATCCGCCCACCGAATCGATCGGCGTTACCGCCGGCGGAGGTTGCGGGACGCAGTTGTAGCTGCCGTCGATGCAGGCCGGCTTCAGGGTAGCGAAAGCACCCGTATCGATTTGAATGGGCCCTGTGAGAGTGCTCGCCGAGGGTGTCGTGAAGTCGACATGGAACTGGTACTCATACAGGTGCCACTCCGTCGAGCCGACAGGTTTGGCGAAGGTGAAGAGATGATTTGGCGAGCCAACGGGAGGCGGAGTCACGCCGTCCAGATCGGACGGCAACAGATGAAAAAAACCGGTGGTATTCGAATATGCGCTAGTGAGACAGATAGCTTCGGCGTTCGCCGAACCGACGATCATCGCGGAACGTTCGAGAGCGCAGACCACGGCATATTGCGGAGCATAATTCTTGGCTGGGTCGAGCATATCGAACGTGAGGTAATAGGCGTCGGGCCAGACCCCGATCTTGGGGTAATCCATCTGAAAGGCTGGATGTAGAACATCGATATATTCAACGGTGTATTGGTAATATTTTTGGGCCGCGCTTGCCGTTTGTGACACAGCAATACATTCCTGGTTGTTTCCCGTGCGCATGCCTACCAGCCAAACGGAGGCCAGCTTGTCGAACTGCACTGTTCCGTCCGCGGAGACCGCAACAGAACATGGGCTGCTGGAAGACCAAAAGAGATTCCCTTGCAAGGCATTTCCAATTGGATTCAAACCCGCGCCGGCTATGTTCTTACCAAACACCTGCAGCCGAAAGTCCGCCCACTGCATGACCTGCGTTTTGCCAACCGCCAGGGTGGCATCGGAATCAATCGCCTGAGTACCGGCTAGAGGCGCGGATAGACCGGGCTTGACCACCAGATTTTCCAGCGGGACCTGACCCGGTACGGGGGGAGCGGTAGGCGCCAGATTCGGGGACGCCGGCACCTCCGGGAAGGAAGGATTTGCCGCGGCTGTACTCGTGTAGTTCGGTGTCAGGCCCGCGTAGTTGAAAGCAACATTGGCCGAAGACGGTCCCGACGCCAAACCGAGGGGTGTGCTCCCTTGCTTCGAGGAGGCGTCCGCTCGGGCCGAAGGTTCCGCATCGTTTGGACCGGCGGAAGGCGGATTCATATTCTCGAGCAAAATCGGCTTCGCACCGATCTGGATCGTCTGGCCAGACGAGATTGGATAAACCGCGCCAGTCAGGTCCCGATATTGAACGTATTGCGTGCCAGGAGTATAGTTCGAATAAGTACACACGCCGTTGTTACAGCTTTGAGTGGTATCCCAGACGGCCAGGGCCTGGTAGCCGCCCGAGCGGACGAGCTGGCAGGTGTACACGGCCACATAAGTGGACCCGCCGTTGGCCGAGCATGGGGCCGGCATGGAAGCTCCCAACATCCAGTCGTACGTTTGAGTCCAGGCCGTTGCGGCCGGGGTGACCCCAATTCCGGGCGGCGGATAATAAAGCGTTCCCCAAACAGGCGCATCCCATCCATACCAATACATGGTATGGATACCCACTGACCAATGCAGCAGAAGACTGCGCGCAACGAAGCCGACCCGCAAATCCGGGTCCGTGATAGCGTTCTGTCCCCCCCAGGATGTTTCACTATCCCAGATCGGTTTAATTCCTACGCCGGGAGCCTGCAACATCGCCAGCTTGATTGGGACGCTCTTGAAACCGACGATTGCCTCCGCCACGTCATTGACCCCGACATTGGGATAGCCGTGAATTGCCACCGCGTCGAATCCGAGCGGCGCCCCCGGAGCCTCGAAATATGAGAGCAGGAACGGCGCAGCAGTCGGCGAAGGCGAAAGGATCGTCGCGCTGGGATTGATGGTCCGGATGATATTGTAGGCGCTGGCCGTCATCGTAGCCAAGTCGTTTACGCTTCCGGTGTAAACGTTGCTGATGTTCGGCTCGCTCCATAACTCGTAAATCTGGATTTTTCCAAGGTAACGAGTCACCAGCGCAGTCATAAAATCGTTGAAGTACTGAATACTGCTGACCGCGCTGGTGCAGGCGTATATGTTAGTTCCCGTATATGCCGTGCACGTGGTTGTATCCGCGGCCGCCCATGGCGGGATATTGGCGTTGGTCCAGTAGATGGAGAGAGGCGTACTGGTTCCGGGCACCATGTGAGCCTGAGCGTCCGCCACATATTGATCGAGAACGGTCCAGTTGTAAGTGCCTTGTACCTGTTCGATAAAGGGCCAGGTGACCCCCAAACCTTTCCCGAGAGCGCCCACCGGCACTGTCGGCCAAATGTTTTGATTGTATAGAATCATCCCAAAATATTGGGGGGGTATAACTTCAGTACTGAACCCGAAAAGAATATTGAAGGTAAGCGAAGTGGTCGCGACGTTTGCCGGCGCGGCGGAATCCTTCACCTTCAAACCTATGGTGTATTGGCCATAATTGGCCGCAGGCGTACCGCTGATGACACCCGTGGAGGCGTTGAGCGACAAGCCCGAAGGCAGGGCTCCCGATGTAATCGACCAGGTGTAAGGCGCCGTTCCTCCCTGCACGTTCAGCGTGTTGCTATAAGGGAAGGTTGGATAACCATCGTCGAGCCCAAGGGTAAGAATCGACAGTTCGTAATTAAAGGCGCCCGCCAAAGTGGATGATCCGCCTGGATCAGTCGCCACCAGAGTTACCGGGTTGGTGGCACCCACGGGATAAGCGGGGTTCGTCACTTGAATCTGGTTAAAGGTCGCCGACCCACTGACGATCGCGGCGGGTGCGCCCCCGAAGGTTACGTTCGTCACCCCCTTCAGCTGATAGCCCTTGAAAGTAATAGTAGTTCCACCAGCCAATGGCCCCGCGGCTGGTGACACGGAGTAAATCACTGGCCCGCTTAAATAGTCATATGCCAGCGGCAGGACCCCTGTTCCAGCGGAATTTGTCACCGTGATTTTCACGTGGCCGGAGGTGCCTTTGGGTGCTGCCGCAGTAAGCGTGGTGGCCGAAACGTAGGTCACCGACGTAGCCGCTGTACTGCCAAACGTCACCGTTGAAGTATTCGTGAAGCCGCCCCCAGTTATGGTTACGGTGTTACCGCCTCCCAGCGGCCCGTAATTCGGGCTCACCCCGGTGACCGCTACCGGACTAAAAGTGAATCCGTTTGTTAGGGTCGTTGCAAGGCCGTCAGTATTTGTTTCTTTTACGCTGACAGTCCCGGCAGCATGCGGGGGGACTGTCACGGTCAGGGTAGTATTGCTATTGAAGATTACTGTCGTGGCGGGGCTGGCGCCAAATAAGACCGTCGGTCCGTTCGGACAAAGCGAGCCGCAGCGAAAGTTCGCACCCGTGATGGTGACCTTATAACCTCCAACCGTTAGGCCCTCCGCAGGCGATATTGATGTAATCGAGGGCGGGTCATCGTACGTCAATCCCTCAGACAGCGCGGCTGTCAGAGTATCGGGATTCGTTACAAAGACGCTCACGGTCCCCTCGCCTCCGGGATTGGATAGAGTGGAGGCGGGAACGGTGGCCTTCAGGCTTGTGGAGCTTACGAAGACAACGTTGGTGCCATTATTCGGTCCGAAGGCGACCGTCGCGCCTGTCACAAAACCCGTGCCCGTAATGGTGATGACCGTTCCGCCGTTGGCAGAGGCAACTGCCGGTGAGATTTTCGTGATGGTGGGAGCCGCCCTTTGGTACAGCAAACCGTTCGTTAGCGTGGCTGACTGATTATCGGGATCGGTTACCGTGACGTTTACCGGGCCTTCAGCCTTGTTGGTGGAGGCAGGCGCGGTGGCCTTCAGGGAGGTGGCGCTGACGAAGGTGACTTTGGTGGCGCTATTCGCTCCAAAAGTGACGGTCGCGCCGGTTACGAAGTTGGTGCCCGTAATCGTGATGACGTTGCCGCCACCGGGCGCTATCGTGGTGGGTGAAATTTGCGTGATAGTTGGCGTCTGTGCCTGGGACGCCAAGCACATGAACAATATAGGAACAATCAGCGCCGTTATGCGAAGGACGGGCCCGATCGACAGGGACCAACACAGACTGGTTTTGCGTAATTTCATTTGGATGCTCTCTTAGTTCTTTAATTGGCCGCGCGATGGAAATTGACGTTTCCAAACGCAATGAGACAGGCGGCTGGAAATAGCGGCGCCTGCTCGCGAATTGTTATTACAAGGGCCGTTTTCGGTTACGATACGCCTCCAAGACTGCGATGGGCATGTTGCTATATGCGACTAAAGCAACGATATCCAGTAGTCTGAAAACGGTCAATGCGAAACGGTCTAGTACTTTTTCTCGCAGGCCTAGTCCTTCTGCCCTCTCACTCAGATTGGAAGGCCCGCGGTATAGCGGCCATGCCGGACCGTGTTTCTCACTCCAGAAGGTCAGATATCGCCGTATTTTCCTTCGAAGGTCGGTCGATAAGCGGCTCTTCTCCCCAACGCTTCGGATTCTTTCGCTCTTAACCGAGGCGTGGTGGCTGCCGTCGTAAACGGCGGAATGATCGGCTCCTTCGAGCGTCGCCATTCGGGGATCGTAGGGAATTCCAAGAAAGGCCGCGATCTCGGCCATGACATCCGCTGTGTCGGCAGTGAGCCGGTCATACGAGAGCTGATAAACGGCGCGGCCGTGGCGCTGCAGCCAATCGGCATCCTTCTTCAGCGCTTCGGTGCTGAACAGAGCGCGGGTTATAGTACCAGGCCTGGCAAACCAGGAATTTCCAGTGGCAGCCTGAAGAACGCTGGAGCAGACTTGTTCCGGATCGCGCCAGATCAAGATAAACCTCGCTCGAGGGTACAATTTCGCCAGGCGCGCGCAATGACCCGAGTACGTGGGCGACTTATCTCCCCACACCCGAGCATTCGACCGGCGCGCGAATTCCCGATACACCGATTCGGCAGCCTCAGGGAGTCGCTTCTGTTGTCCGAATGTTTCCTTGGCATCCGAGAGTCCGTGGCGGTCTAGCGCCGAATTCCAAAAGTTGACGCGACCGGGCCAGCTTTTCCGGTGGGGCGCAAACAGTGGCCAAAACAGTGGCAGATCGGCTTCGTACATCAGTGCGATGTCGGGATGTTGATTGAGCAGCGCGTAGAGCAGCGAAGTCCCCGAACGCCATACTCCAACGACGAAAACTCCGCCGTCGGCAACGGAGGCCGGCGCGGTTCGGGAATTGAGTGTGGGCTTGAGGCTGGCAATCATAGGCGTTTTCGATTAGTGCAGATGGACTTCAAGGGCATTCGCGTTTTCAGAGTCGAATCTGAATTCACCGTGCAATTGCTTGTCGCCGGACTGCGCGGTCAACTCGTAGGCGCCGTAAAAAGCTCTCATGCGAACGTCGCCCTTGGCGTCGGTGACGCACTCGGCCCGGGTCCACCACTTGTTCTTGATCAGATTCTTCAAAGCGGTATAGGCGGGTTTAGGCGACATGTCACGTCTCAATAAGCCCGCGGGCGCGTTCTTCCAGGCGTGGAGATCCGTCAGATCCCACCAGGTGATGGCGGCAACGGCGGGATTGCTGAACAGGATGGTGTAGTAGCGAACCACCTGTTCCGCCTGCAGCCGCTCACCTTCTGGCGTCGTGTTCCAGCCAGAGTCGGGCGGACCGGCGAATCCTTGCAAAGGGCCGGAAAGGATGGTGGTTTCAGTAAAGTGAATTGGCTTGCCCAAAGCGGCGAAGGTATCGCAGATCTTCCATATTTTCTCCGGCTCCCACACCCCGGTATGCTGATGACTCTGGATGCCGACGACGTCGAACCCGGGACGGCCGGAGTCGACGGCCACTTTAGCCAAAAGGTCCTGGAACCGCGGCCCCGTCAGGTAGTCGTTCACGATGAGTACTGCTTGCGGATTTCCTTGGCGCGCGGCGCGCAGAACGGCCTGGGCATACGGGATCTGGCCCATGCTATCGATCACCGCTGTCTCCATGGGCGCGTCCTGCCGCATCGACGGGCGGTCATAGGCGGTGAGTTCATTGAATGCGTCCCAATACCGGATGGAAGCGCTGAATCTTCGCACGATGGCCGTAACCCGGCCCAGCATGAGGCGCTGGACGGCTTCCGGGTCGACGGGCAGCCAATCGGGATCGTTTAGATTCCACGCCAGCGGGTGGCCTTTTATTTCGATTCCGTAGCTCCGGCACCATTCGATCAGCTGGTCGGTGGACTCGTAATCCGGCTTCCCTTGCACCTTTTCATACGCCCGCCAGTAGAAAGGCGCCGTGGCGTAATTCATCAGGTCCGCGAACCTTTCACGGTACAAAGCTTCTTGGCCCGGCTGATCGATCTTTCCGAATCGGAAGAGATTGGCTCCGAACAGAAACTTGTGCCGCACTTGCTCAATGCGCACATGACTTCCCGGCCCAAGACGATTGCCCTTCTGATCGGTCAGCGCGAGGACCAGGTTGCCCTTCCGGAAGCGCTCAATGCGCTGATCGGCGCCGCGCACGATATCGTCGGAAGAGATGGATTGCGCCACTCCGGAGATGGCGCAGAGAGCCGCGAAGAAGCAGCCCCAGATAGCTGGAAGCGGAGCCCTCATTAACTGAAATGTCTCCATCCCAGCAATTGCAAGGCTACGTTCCATCCGAACTTGCCTCCCAGGATGATGTATCGCCGCCAGAGCCGTCGAGGTTCCGACAACAGACGGAAGAGCCACTCCAATCCGTTCTCCCGCATCCAAACCGGGGCCTGGACAGCCCGGCCCGTATGAAAGTCGAAAGCCGCGCCCACGCCGATCATCACCGGCACGCTTAGATGGCGGTGGGAATGCATCCAGCGTTCTTGTTTCGGAGTGCTCAAACCAACCCACAGGACATCGGGCTTGGTCTCTTCGATCAGGGCCGCGATGGCGTTCTCTTCGGTGGCCGACAGCGGCCGGAACGGGGGGCACCAGGTTCCGGCCACCTGAATGCCAAACTTGCGGTGCAGGGTGACGGCTAACTCATCCGCCACGCCTTCGCCACCTCCGTAAAAGAAATGCCGGTAGGAGTCTTTTGTTTCGCGCAGGAACGTCTCCATCAACTCCGGTCCATATACGCGCCGGCGCAAATTGAGCCCGCAGGATCTGGCCACCCAGACCAGCGGCATGCCATCCGGGACCACCAGATCGGCGTCGGACAGGATTTGGTGGAATTCGGCCGACTGCCGGGCTTCCATTACGCCGTGCATGCCCGTCACGGCGACGA
>Ga0207024_10207_pt1 | contig 16937 bp, 20 predicted proteins | sample Alteio_BWMinCont_44_FD_153470 | JGI IMG/M metagenome (GOLD analysis project Ga0207024, IMG submission 153470) | Enriched cells from forest soil in Barre Woods Harvard Forest LTER site, Petersham, Massachusetts, United States -... | ecosystem: Environmental > Terrestrial > Soil > Temperate forest >...
GACCTGGTGATTGGTTATGAAGGTTCCGTGGATTTGTACAGCGTGGAGATCACCACGAACGCTCCAGGGCAGCCAGAGCAGCCCGTGTTCGATTCGATGGCCCTAGGCCATTATCCTTCACTCGTCTTGCCGATCGTTGCGAACCTGCAGCCAGCCGAAGTGCGCGAATTCATTCATCCGCTGAGCCAGCTGGTCTGCGTTGTGAATCGAAAAGATGTTCCATTCCGCACGCTGTGGGAGCAGGGCTATATGGTGCGCGCCTCGTTCGAATTACCCGGTGCGAGACTGCAAACACCGGATCTGGCGCTGCGCCATTGACACTCGGCCCGGCGCGAATGATACGACCGATATCGATATGAATTAATACGCTTGGTAAGGTTTATTTTGGCACTCGTGATCCCACCCACGTTTCGGTGAGAATTCCCTATGAGAACGAAGGCCCGTCAAACCACTGAGATAGGGTGGTCGGCTGAACCCAGGCGGTGCGGAGCGCACTTCCGGGGCCGTTCCCGGCTCTTTGCCCGGAATCGGAATGGTCGTTACCGACATCTATTGAGGTGGAGCCGCGCAGAGTAAACCACCGAAACGAGGGTCGTCGCCAAACCTCCCCCGCTCTCTACGCGGCTCGCCAAGATCCCCACGCCGCAGTTCCCTGCGGCACGTAGAAATAGAGCTGATATAACCGGCCAGACCCGGCGTCAATCCTGCGAAGAATACCGGATTGGCCACACTCACGGGAGCGCTCGACGGAGCGGCCGCTCCATCCGCGACGGCCGGTTCGCTACTTCGCGCTCCAGCTTGGTATCGCGCGCGGTATACCTCACCCATGCCGCCCGCGCCGATGGGCGCGAGAATTTCGTAGTGGCCGAGTCTGGCTCCGGCAGCGAGCATCATTTCTTTTCCACTGGCACACGGCGGCGCAGCTCATCGAAGAAGTTTTCGAGGAACACCACCTCGTGGTCCTGCTTGGGCGCTTCGGCAGATTCCGCCGGTGTCAGCACCGCCACGCGCTTCCCATCCGGCGACAGATCCCACGCCTGGAAACCAGCAGAAGGTTCAGCGCCGAGCTTGGCGATCCACACGCTAGGCTTCTCCGCCACGAACGTGTCGCCTTTCACTGTGTAACTCGCGGCCATGATCCTGTCGCCCGACTGGTACATCAGCTCGTGCCCGTTCCGCGTCCAGCGCGGAAACGTGCCGCCGCTGTTCGAGATCTGCCACTTTCCACCCTGGCCCGAAGAAGGCGGTGGAAACGCCCGAAGGTACACTTCATCTTTCCCTGATTCGTTCGATTGATAAGCCAGCCATCGCCCGTCGGGCGAGAACGAGGGGGCCGCTTCCGTGAAGCTGTTGTTAAGAAATGGCTTCGGCTTGCCGGCTTTCAATTGGCCGCACTGCTCCTCGTGACGTGCACTCTATGTCACAGCGGCTCCATCCGGCAATCCTGGATGAACTCGGTTTGAAAGAGGCTCTCACAGAGCAATGCTGGGCCTTCTCAGAACGGACAGGCATCCCAGTACAAATCGAGTCTGCGGGCGAATCGACGTGGCCCGCAGCGGATGTGTCTTTGTGCTTCTATCGTGTAGCTCAGGAAGGTCTGCATAATATCGCCAAACACGCTGGCGCGACGAGTGTTCACCTGACGCTTTCCAGCAGTGAAGAAAAGTTCACGCTGCGGATCGAGGACAATGGCCAAGGATTTGACCCAAGGGAAGCCAAGGGCAAGAATGCGTTGGGACTGATTAGTATGCGAGAGCGCGCACGGCTGGTGAACGGCAACTTGACGATTAGATCAGAATGCGGCAAGGGGACCATGTTGGAGGTCTCCGTGGCTCATGGGGTCTAGAGGGGACTCAACAGAGCAATGCTCTGAACCAGTCGTGTCGAGTTGACACGCGAGCTTCGGAAATTAGTCAGCCTTGCAGTTGCGTGCCGGAATCATGGAAACCGTTCCGGGTTGCACGCCGGTCGCTAGGGTGCCGCGCCCGAGAGAGTTCCGTCAACGCAAGGATGGCTCTTTCGACCAGAAGCCATCGCGAGCGCGAAACATTAGACCGACTGCACCGTGGTGCACAGGCGCTTTGGGGAAGCTGCAGGAAGAAAGCAAGGAGATGTGCAGAGTACTCTCCGCCATCGAGAACCATCCCGCATCGAGCCAACAGCGCCGCGCAATCTTGGAGCAACGGGTTAGAGAGAACGCTGCGCATGTTGCGTACGACCGGGCCCGCCAGGCGCTATTTACGCGGGCTGGGGTAGCTGAAAGGCGCAGTTTCAATGCCTCATCTGAGGTGGGGTTAGTGCACTGGCCGTTCCTGAGTTTGAAGCACCTCTTCTTCTGCTTGGAGCCAGTCATCGAGTTCGGAGCCAGATTGATTGCCGCGCTCGACATAGAGTTCGTAAGCGCGACGTTGGATACGTTCATGGGGGGGAGCGCCTCAATCGGGGCTTCCTTTGCTTTCGCAGGTGCGGGCATGGGATCACCTCTGGCGCTGAAGTTATCACAGACGGCCTGTGATCTCAACGGTAGTTGCCCAACTTGCAGGCGCCAATATCCCGAGTGGTTCAATCAAGAGTTCCAAGCCAGGCTGGTCAGTGTCGACGGGACGATGCCGGAATTTGCGACAGGCAACGCTGCAACTGCCCCTGTGGCGCCCTCCAGGTCGGAATGAGAACTGCGGCTCGAAGGCATTCACAAGAGTCATGGAGTCAACTGCACGGAATCGCGCGGCTACCTTTTCCGACGATGGCGGTTCGGGGTCCGCATCAAAGCGCAAGGCAGTGTAGCTTTGACCCAGTCCGCCGAGCTTGGCGTACACGTTGGGCCGGGCAGCGAGGGCTTTGATCGATGATGACCAGCGCGAAAACACTTCCTCTTGCTTCCTGCGGTAAGAGCCCAACCCAAGCACGCCGCCGACGTGATTGAGGACGATTCTGGTATTGGGTAACGCGCTCGCAAGGTCGGCAACTTCGCCGATCTGGGTATGGTAGAGCGACACGTCGTAAGAAAGGTTCAGGCGGCCGACCACCGCGACGCCTTCCCGGAACTTCTTGTCGGCCAGCATCCCCGCGTGGGTCAGCGGATTAGGTCTAAGGGTGGCAGCCTCGGTCTCCCATGACACGCCGTGGCGGATCCCCCGAAAGCGATCGCCCCCCGCGCGCATCAGCGCGGTCAAGACCGGCTCGACACGGCTGCCCAGCATCAGGTCCGCGTGCCCGACGATGCCGGAGGCGACCCTGGTCTGCCCGAAGACGCCGCTGTCGCACATCGCCGCGACGCCGTTGGCGAATTCGACCTCGCCGACAGGCCGCATCTCCTCCGGGCCCCGGTCACGATACATCGAACTCGCCTCCATGTACACGGTCGCGACGATGTTGTGGCCGCTGCCGGTATCCGCCAGCAGGTCATCCAGCAAATACCGCCAGCCAGGACGCTGCCACAAATGGTGATGCGGATCGATGATCGGCAGTCGTGGTTCGAGAATCGGTTCCTTGTGCCGCGCCAGCCAATCCAGGCGAGGCGCCGGGTTCCCTGGCGCGGCCTGTGTTCTTGCGGCTTGTTGTGCGCCCTGCTGTGCGTATGCCCGCCGCGGCCATGCGGCCGTTGCCGCGCCAAGGAGCAGGGAAAACTTGCGTCGATTCACGGGTCACCTCCCTTGCTAAGGGAAATCGGGGAACCCCTTCAATTTACCTCAGGCCAATTTGGGTGGGATGAACGGCGCGGCAAAGCCCGGCGCAAGGCTCTGCCAAAGCATCTAGCAACAAGGCAACGATGATTCCGGGGCTGCCGATCGAAGATGCTGCCGCAGGCCGCGCCGCGGCATGCTAGCGCCGCCGCTGCGCAACCGCCGGATCTCCTCCAGTGATGTATCTGGGTCCCCGGCATGGATTCGAACCAAGGTTCACGGCACGAAGCTCTTCATGGGTGGGCTATGAACCGTATTCCGAATTCGCGGCCGGGCACCCACCCGCCATTCGCGAACCACGGTTCACGGCTCGCCATTAGGCTCACTGATAGGACTCCGCCCCACGGTCTTGTGCGCGAGCGGTTCGCCTGCATCAACGATCTTCCTATAAAAGAATCCGAGCGCAAGTATCATTGGACGCTTGGACGCCGCCCCGACTAGCACCTAGGCCTGAGCGATCTCGGTTTGTAAATGAGCCTTCCGAGCAAAGTCCAGCAATTCCGTGCAACTCCTTCCTCTTGTTCGACCTCAAATTAGAAGGTTTCCGGAAGGGCACACAAAAAGTGTCCTATCATCCGTTATGCAATAGAACAGGTGATGGTTGAGCTGGGCAGATTCGCTAGCAGCGCTCTTTCCGGGAGCGTGGTTGCCTTGGGAAGGGAGACGAGTCCTGCGCCCATGACGCTCAACGAGAAAGTGATCGGATATTTTGAGCAACTTAGGATGCCGGTCTTCCGATATCTACTCCGCAGGACTCATGATGCCGGCCGGGCCGAGGATCTCACCCAGGAAACTTTCCTCCGTCTCTGCCGGCATTTGCGAGAAGAACGCCCGCTCGACAACCCCAAGGCGTGGCTGTTCACGGTGGCTACCAACCTGGCGGTCGACACCAACCGGAACGAGCGCAACATCACAGATCTTGACGAATACACGTGGAAGGAGATTGAGGACTCGCGTTCCGGCATGGAAATCGACCCCGAAGCGCTCTTGTTGCAAAACGAGCGTCTCGATCGGTTGCAAATTGCCGTGTTGAACCTCACCCCCTTACAGCGGGAATGCCTCCACCTGCGCGCGGAGGGCCTTCGTTATCGGGAAATCGCGGAACTGATGGGGATAAGCATGTCGACAGTAGCCGACGCCGTGCGGCGCGCAACCGTCAAGCTCGCCCGAGAGGTTGATTCCGAGGTGTCGGCATGAGCCAAGAGACGAAGCCGGTTTCGTTCACCACTGACGGACATCCCGATGAGGTTCAGCTTCTGTTGGCGCTGGAACGTGAACTTCCTCCTGACGATCTTAATCGGGTGGAGCAGCACTTGGGGAATTGCTGGAGTTGCCGTGCTCGATTCGATGAGATGCAACGTGGCATCCTGGCATTCGTAGAATATCGAGAACAGCGGTATTTGCCCTCTCTGCCGACCCCTCCCGGTGATTCCAGGGACTTTCGCGATCGGTTGCGGAACGTCTTGCGTGAAAGCTCGCCAATAGGATTGCCAACCCGAGTATGGCGAAGGTTTGCAGCTCTTCTGACTGTGCCCAGACAGGTGAAATGGGTAAGCGCTGTCGCCCTGATGATGGCGATCGTCATCCTCTGGATTCAAGTGCTGGTCAATCCTCGCACCGTGTCGGCGAACGAACTGCTTAGTCGCGCGGTTGCCTCGCAGAATCCGCCAGCCTCCCCTATAAAGACCACCCGGCGCAGGATCGCTCATCAGAAGATACAGATTCGAAGCAGAAAGCAAACCGTAATTCGGAATTTCGAATGGAAGGTGGGTGATGCCATCGAGCATGCGCGATGGGAACCACAGCCTGATCCGCTGGCGTGGAATGCGCCGATGACAGCCGAGGGGTTCGGGGATTGGCGTAATTCGCTGCTGGAGAAAAGAGACAAAGTGAGGCGCTCCGGTGATCAATTGACGCTCGACACGACAACCACTGGCAAGGGTCTGATCCAGGAAGCCTGGATTGTGGTTCGAGCCGACGACTTCCATCCCATTGAGCAGCATCTCCGCTTCAGCGACAACCAGCAGTTGGATTTCACCGAACTCGCGTTCCAAATCGGTGACGAGCCACAACCGGCGCTTGAGTCCGTCTCTCAGGCGGTCGCTCCTCCAAAACCTTCCCGGCCCGCAGTTCCTCCGTTGCAGGTAAACCTGGACGAGGCTGAGTTGCAGCTTCGGTATATTCTGTTTACGCACCAGTGGGATTTAGGAGAGGATCTAGTGATTGGAAGAACCTCCAACATGGTGACACTGAGCGGAACGGTCAGTTCCAAGGAGCGTGAAGAGGCGATGCGGGCCACTTTGAGCACGCTGGCCGAAATTCAACTATCCATCGAGCTTCCTGCCGTACCGGGCACACGGGTTTCCGCCGCAAATCGCGCGACTGTTACAAAGCCTTCGGCACCTTCGTCGCCTCCCCTATTGAAGGATCTGTTGGAGCAGACTTTCACGTCCCGGGAGGAACGTCTGGCGTTCGTAGATCGATGTCTCGCGGTTTCCGACTTATCACTCTCCCACGCCTGGGCTCTTAAGGGATTGGTTGACAAATACAGCGAGGCAGAAGAGCAGCGGCTCAAGCCGGAATCGGACGCGAAGCTGCGCGAAATGCTGCGAGTACATCTCCAAGAGCTGGGCCTCGCCAACGAAGGTTTGCGACCTCTTCTCGAATTGCTGCCTGGGTCTGATGGAGCTCCGCCGGTTCTTCCGTCAAACTGGCGGGCCGGCATCATTGCGTTGTTCAACGCAGTTCAACAACAGGATCGCCTCGTAGCGAGACTCGTGGTGGGCTCGCAAACCGATGAACAGAACATCGCCACGGCGTCGGCGGAATTCGAGTCGGCGCATCGGGCGATACGATTACTGCTGGCAGGTCTGAGGGACCTCGCTGGCGACGCTGCGGCAAAGTGACCTGCGCAAAGCTGTTATTGGCTGGCGCGGTGTGGGCCGGTAACGTCTTCGCACAAAATGCGCAGCTCTCTGGACTGATCCAGGATCCTTCCGGGTTGAAAATTCCCGAGGCCGAAATCACCCTCCGCAACGAACAAACCGGCGGGAAGCGCGTAACCAAGTCGAACGATGACGGCTTTTATTCCGTTTTCTCTCTTAGCCCTGGCGTTTACAGAATCTCGGTACACGCCGCCAATTTTGAAACAGTCATCCGCGAGGGAATCAAACTTGACGTCGGCGAAAACGCTCGACTCGATTTCAACCTGCGTATCGGTGACTCCCATACCGAAGTGACCGTTCATGGAGGTGTCCCCCAGATAAACACCCAGGACGCGTCTGTAGGAACCGTGATCGACCGCGAGATCATCGATCAGATGCCGTTGAACGGACGCGGCATTCAGTCGCTGATTGAGCTCACACCTGGCGTGGTGGTGACTCCTGTCGTGAATGACAGCCGAGGACAGTTCGCCGTCAACGGGCAGCGCACCGACGCCAACTACTTCACCGTAGATGGCATCAGCGCAAATTTCAGCGCCGGCGATGCTATACAAATTACCAACGAGCTGGGCCGTAATTTTTCAATGGGTCAGGCTGGGGGCGGAATGCTGCCTGCCAATAATTTCCTAGGGACTTTCAGTAATTTGGTATCCCCGGATGCACTGCAAGAATTCAAGATCCAGACCTCGACCTTCGCCCCTGAGTACGGTCGCTCGCCAGGCGCGCAAATCGGATTGATTACCCGTTCTGGGGGAAATCGCTATTCGGGCTCTCTTTTTGAATACTTCCGAAATGACAAGGCCGACGCAAACGATTGGTTTGCGAACCAACTAGCCATGCCGAAGCCACCCCTCCGCTTCAACAATTTCGGAGGTACGCTGGGCGGACCGGTTCGAATCCCACATATCTACAACGGACAGGATCGCACTTTCTTCTTTCTGTCTGTAGAAGATCTTGTGCTGAAGCAGGCCTTCCCTGTCGGTATTCCTGTCCCCACAGTGCAGGCGCGTCAGACCGCGTCGCCTGCGTTTGCTGCCCTGCTGAATGTCTACCCACTTCCGAATCGATCGTCAAGCCTCTATGGCGGCCCGGCCGCAACCGGGCTTTCACAATTTGCAGGGACTTATTCGATTCGACAGGATCAACAGACCTACGGCATCCGGCTGGACCATTCTTTCACCGATAGATTGATGTTGTTCGTGCGTTATAACCGCGCGCCGTCTCAAAGCAACGGACCAACCGACGGCGCCTCCAATCCAGCGAATATTCAAATGTACGCGCTAGGTACTGAAACGTTGACACTGGGACTGACCCATACGGTGACTCCGAACGTCGTCAATGAGATCCGTGTCAACGGAAGTCGGCAGTCCGCAGGCGTCAGCGCCGCCGTGCAAAACCTTTTAGGAGCGCAGAGTCCTTCGGATTCGCTCCTCTTCCCAGCAGGCTACTCACGTAATGACTCCATGTTCGGCTTTGAAATACTTAATTCGCCTCTGCCAGGCTTCCTGGTCGGATTCATCGAGCGGGATCGATCCCGGCAAATGCAAGTTGTCGATAAACTTTCCTGGAGCAAGGGATCCCATCAATTTAAGTTTGGAGCTGATTACCGGTGGTTCTCTCCGGTCCAAGACTATCCGGGGTTAGCGTCGCTATTACTCTTTTCAAACCTTGCTGGCGAAACGGTGACGGCTATTGTGGGTGCCAGAGGCAATAGCGACGTCGCTTATGTCAGCAAGGCATTTTCAGCCTATGCGCAAGATACCTGGCGGGCAAGCAAGAGACTCACTCTCACTTACGGCGGGCGTTGGGAAGTGGACCCAGCCCCTAGAGTAAGCGCAGGACAGGGCGCGATTCTTACGGGTCTCTCAAACTTGAACGATCCTTCGACGGCTTATTTCTTGCCGCCGGGGAAAGCCATCTATCCAACTTCGTGGTCCAATATTGCTCCCCGATTGGGTATCGCGTGGCAGATGTTCGACGGAGCGGCAGGAAAAACTGTGCTGCGCGCGGGCGCGGGACGGTTCTTCGATCTTGCCCAGGCAAGGTTCGAGGATTTTGGGTCTTTCAGTCCGACAATCTCAGACTATGTGAACCAGCCCTTCGGATCGCTTCCCCTTGGTCCGTCCACGAATCAATTTGCGGAGCCGCGTTCCGTAGGTAGTGTCATCGCAGCTGCGCCGGGGTACAATCTTCCGTTCACCTATGAATGGAATGTGACGATAGAACAGTCGATCGGACAGCAGACATTTTCTGCTGGATATGTCGCCGCTTTGGGCCGCCGACTGATCGGATACGCCACGCTCCCGAATCCTGCTCCGTACGCTTCCTTCGAGGTGCTTGGCAACGATGCCAGTTCGTCGTACCAAGCAATGCAACTTCAGTTCAATCGCCGACTATCCAGCCGGATCCGTCTGTTGATCTCTTATACTTGGTCTCATTCCATCGACAACCTGTCGAACGATACCAACGGCTTTGGCGCTAATCGATCTTTATCGCAGTATCTGGACCCGGACATCGACCGAGGTTCCTCGGACTTCGATATCAGGCACAGCCTCAATGGCTCGGCAATGGCTGTTATACCAGCTCCGGCCAGCGGTATCGGTGCAGTGCTCTTTCGGAATTGGTCGGCGAACAGCATCTTCTTCGCGCGTTCCGCGTTACCCACCGACCTTCTCGCGTCAAATCCAAGCATTCTGAATGGGTTCTATTCCGCCCGGCCCCACCTGGTTCCCGGGCAGCCTTTATATCTCTATGGACCCGGCTATCCCGGAGGCAAAAGCTACAACGGCGCTGCGTTCTCCAATCCGCCTCCCGGCGCGGAAGGGAACCTCGGCCGCAACGTCTTGCGCGGCTTTGGCGCCTGGCAGATCGACTTCGCGCTCCATCGTACATTCCGACTGACTGAACGCGCTAGTCTGCAATTTCGCATCGAGGCGTTCAACATCCTGAATCATGCCAACTTCGCAAATCCCAGCGACCCTGCCGATCCTGGTCGCCTGACCATCGCGAATACTCCGGCCTTTGGAACCTCAACCGAAACACTCGCCACCGGACTTGGTTCGACGAACATACCTGGCCAATTGAATCCTTTGTTCCAGATTGGCGGCCCGCGCTCAATGCAGTTCGCACTCCGCCTTAGTTTCTAGAGCAATCGCAAAAAGGGCCACGTTAGACGCGGTGGATCTAAGAAATCCTCCAGCCTACACACAATAACCGCCTTCGACTCGTTATGTAAGCAGAGGGTTCGGCAAGGAGCAAAGTAATGGCGACCGCGGATCTGATTGGATTGAGCCCCAGATTTCGGGCGATGCTAAACGAGGTAAACATCGTTGCAGCGGTCGACAGCGCAGTTCTGCTTCGAGGGGAAACGGGTACCGGTAAAGAAATAGTAGCCAGGGCGATTCACGACGCCAGTCCCCGTCGTCAACGGCCGTTTGTGGCCCTTAATTGCGCGGCGATGCCGAGTGGCCTGGTCGAGAGCGAACTATTCGGTCATGAACGGGGCGCATTCACGGGTGCCGTAACTCAGACCATGGGACGATTTCAAGCCGCTGACCACGGCACACTCTTTCTGGACGAAATTGCCGATCTTCCCTTGGAATTGCAACCGAAACTTCTCCGCGTTCTACAGGAACAGCGGTTCGAGCGTCTGGGTAGTCCTCGAACCTTAGAAGTTGATGTGCGTGTAATTGCCGCCACCAATCAGGATCTTTGGGGGATGGTGCAGGAGCGAAAATTTCGGGCGGATCTTTACTACCGGCTGAATGTCATTCCAATCGAGATCCCGCCCTTGCGGGAGCGAAAAGCGGATATAGAGCTGCTGGTGTGGCACTTCGTTGAAAAATTCGCAAATCGCCAAGGGAAAACGATAGACCGCATATCGGAGGGTGACATGGACCTGCTGAAATCCTACCATTGGCCGGGCAATATCCGGGAACTCCAAAATCTTATTGAGCGTGCCGTGATCATGACATCCGGCCCAGATCTGCGCATCTCGTTCGGCAGCAATAACCATCAGAAGACATGGTCCACAAATCGCACTTTGGTTGAAGCAGAACGCGAACACATCATAGAAGCGCTCCGGCAAGTGGACTGGGTGGTGGGAGGATCCCGGGGAGCTGCCGCACGGCTTGGTTTGCCGCGCACTACCCTAATCTCAAGGATGCATAAACTTGGGATTGTCCGAGGAACGGAATCCCTCAGCGATTCGGAAACGCGACCCGCGGCCTTCGCCGCCGCGGCCAGTTATTGACTTGTCGCGTAAAAAGAGCGTTTCCCCGAAGGTAAGGTTATTTCCATGCTGAAAATCTTGAAGAACCAAGGCGCAACAAACATGCCTGAAGACATCTACAGCCTCCGCTGGCTCTCTACTTCGATCGTTCACGACCTGCGGAATCCTCTGGGGACAATCTATGCAGGCGCCACGATGCTAATGGATGAGAATTCCACTCCGGCCCAAGTGAAGAGGTTGGCTGGAAACATCTACCGCGCGGCACGCCGCATGCGGGATTTGTTGGCAGACCTGACCAGCGTGGCCAACGGACACGGATCAACCGCCGAAATCTGTGATATCCGCGAGGTGATCGGGATGGCATTGGAAGCTATGGGAAACCAGAATGTGCAGATCCTGGTGGATGCACCTGAGGTCGCGGAGATAAGGCTGGTACGTTCTCGTATTGAAAGAGTATTCTTCAACTTGATCGCAAACTCCGTAGAAGCTATGCCCGACGGTGGGGAGATTCGGATTGGAGTCAGGAAAGCCAGCGGCTGTGCGCTGGTCGCAGTTGAAGATACGGGACCCGGAATCCCCTGTCGGATTCGCGACCGGTTGTTCGCACCGTTCGTCACGGAAGGCAAGGATGACGGGCTGGGATTAGGGCTGGCGCTCTGCCGCCAGACAATTCTCGATCATGGAGGAGATATGTGGACTGAACCAGCCGCCGGCGCGCGTTTTGTCATCCGCTTTCCCCTTGAACCGAAATGAACGAACGAGCCGAAGTGACCTATCTCGTCGAACACTCCACGCGGACGCGAGACGATCTCAGCGTTTCTCACCTCCCGCAACATGGAGGTCGTCAGCTTTGATTCCGCGGCAACACATCTCGACTTCGGGCGATCGGATCTACCCGGCCGCCAGCATTTGGACGGGATCAATCGTAGCCGCCTAGGCCGGCGCGAGGGCATCGGTGCGGCCACGGTGGAGCGCTACTTCCAACGCGGGCTCCAGCGCCAGCTCGCGCGCTACTTTTGATAGGACGTATTCACACGCGCTCGTTATCGGTGTGAGCAAAGCAGCGTAGCGAAACGGAGGCGTCCGGTTGTTAGCATGGAACGAGATCGATGGCGTTTCATTCCAGCTTGGCCTTCAAAGGACTCGCGGCAACTGTTCCCATGGGTCTGCGTCGTATCCCCCGGTAATCAACACGTTGCCGCCCGGCAGTCGCGTAGCCGCGTGTACCGCCCTTGGCGAGGTCATTGAACCCGTCGCTGTGAAAGTTCCTGTGTTCGGGTTATAAAGCTCGGCACTCTCCACTGCTTCGGACGAAGAGTATCCACCAGCGATCAAAACCTCGCCATCGGACAAAAGCGTTGCTGTGTGATCATACCGCGCCACTGTCATTGAGCCGGTGGTGCTAAACGTCCCCGACGTTGGATCGTACAGCTCCGCGCTCATCAATTTACCCGACTGGTTCTCTCCGCCGGCGACCAAGACCTTGCCATTGGGAAGCAGCGTGGCAGTGTGAGCGGTCCGCGCGGTGACCGCCGAGCCGGTAGCGCTGAACGTTCGCTTCTTTGGGTCATAAAGTTCAACGCTCGTCAAAGCGCCTGAGGTGTCCTTTCCGCCCGCTATCAACACCTGGCCATTTGGAAGCAGCGTCGCCGTGTGCTTTTCCCTCTGCCCGAAGCCTGAGTAACAATGCTGGACATGAATTCCCGCTTCTTCTGGGCAAGATAGACGAAGCGCGAGCCGAGACGCAGCGCGCAAAATCGGAGTACGCTAGCCGTGTTGCCGAGCACGGCTGCTAGGGGACATAATTCAGGTGGAAGCCGTTCCCGCTCTGGGATGCCAGGCGGCACCACTCTGCCAGGCAAGTTCATCAAGAATATCCCCCTATTGCCTAGGATTGCAAGCGATAGCGGAAGTATTTTGTAGCCCAAGTCCGCCGCGTACCATGGGTACCGGGCTGCTAAACTTGTTCATCCAGGGAACACTAGACCTTTTTCGAAGTACTTCGGGACTGGCTTTCCCGGAGCAGCAATCCACTGTTCCGCAGTGTTAATAAGCATCGGAAGCTGACTGAAAATCCGATGACGCGCACTGAAAACGATACGCCCGCCCTTGAATCTGCTACCCGCGCGACGCGCCATGACCGGCGCGCCGCTTCTTCTGTTCTGGCTTTCTTTTTAAGCTTATGCTCAACTTGAATCGGCGAGTAGGTAAACGCTTATGGACCTCCAAAAGCTGCTTATTTTTGAGGCAAACGGGTTCGGACGGTGGCGACATTCTTGCACTCTGCGGGAATCCTATCCAACGGAGAATAGATCTTGGTTTCGTCACCTCGCCTTTGGAAATAATGGAACAACTGTTGCGATGTCGGTGGCGCTAACAGAGCAACGATTCGCAACGGCGAGCTTCCGACATGAACCCTCCCTTGCCATTCGCCAGTCTGCTGGTCGTACTGCACCGACTGAAATCCTTGGGGCCAATATCGTTCCGCCTTGTCCTCCGCCGTAAGAAGCCAGATCGCGTGGTCATCGGCTAGCGATTTAAGCGTCCCGCGAACCATGTATGAAAAGGACTTAGGTCCTAATGGCTGCTTGTCAATCAATGTCTCTTCTTGCTTGGGGAGCGTGATTTTGATCTTGTCTTCATCGGACAAAATATTCTCATCGGGCGGGGAGTGTCTAACTGTTCTCTGAAGATATCTGCTGACGGCCAATTCATGGCGGAGGCTAAAGAGGTCTTGAACCGTAGGCACTGGAGTTTTAGCTTGGCCGCGCAACGCAACGGGCTCCGGCACGAATACGACGCTGTCGTCAGTGTTCCTGGTTAGCAGGAACACACGAGAAAATTGATTACCGCCGCATCATCGTAATCGATCAGTACTGAATCTACACTGTGCTCAGTGCCATCCCTTAGAACAGCTTCCAAAGAAGAACTGGTTGCGCTCGGAGAAGTTACTCCGTAGAGTCTGCACTCCATTGGGTTTCCTTTTTCGATCTGGGGGATAACTTCTGGACTCACATTCAGCGTGTAGCTGCTTCCGTAGGCTTCTTCAGATTCCAAATGTCCAAATCTACGGACTATCGCAGGGGAGTCTCGATCGTTTTTCAAAATCAATGTCCCGATAGTGCCGCCGATGTACTCGACACGATGAGCTGGCGCGTTTTTTAGTAGCGCAAGGTCTCCAGGCGTCGTTGTTGACATCGTTGCCGCCTGTACTTGAGCTTTTAATTTCGCGTTTTCCGTTATTAACGACGACTTAGAAGTCAACGCTGTCTTCACAGCATCGTAGATCTTGCCAAGTTGACGTGCTATACCAATCCCAACGAATACAAAGGCGATAGCAATGCCGATCTGAGTGCAACCAGCGCGCCATTCACCACGGGCAATATGCGGGACGCCTTCAAGGATGAAGCCCAGCGCGATACCGTCAAAGACAATGTAGATCGCAGCACGATACGTGGGTAGTTCAGTTGTAGGCACGAGGAACCTCCCTAAAGGTGAAGGGTACATTATAATAAGGGCGCGACGTAAAAGCTTCACTGAGGGTGCCGTTCGACCTGGGAACAAGGTATGAAACGTAGTTTGATCGTTTGTACGGTGAAAAGGGTCGGCGACGTTCACCGAAGACACGTGAAGCCGGGGCCTTTCTTCAGAAGTAGCAAGCGCATCGCGACGAGCCTATTCCGCGATCACGGCTCGTTGCTTGGAAACGTTTGTGGAGTTATGACCAGCCTCGAGGCAGCGTTAAAGGTCTTATCCAAGAACTGCAAATGCCGGCCTGGCTTGAGGATTATTGCTGTCGAGGATGATACTTCTCGAAGGAGCGTGCCGTACAAGATCTCTGGAGCGAAGAAAGTCCAGGTTAGCCCAGAAGTCGTCCTGGCAACGTCCCTGTTGACCGTTTAGAAATTCTTCCAGTCCCAACGCGATCGCACTTATCAAAAAGGAGCGCGTGCCGCTTAAGATTTCGACGTGAGAAGCCAAGGCAGCGAATATCGCCCCGTGTAGCTCCCGCATCTGTGAGCATCTTAACTTAAACACCGCGCCCCATGCCCGGCTTTTTGAAAGGAAACGCTTCGATATCGGAGAGCGGACTCGGATTAGGATGCCATCCCACTAAAAGGGTATTTGCGACCGCAGCCATCGAGGGGCCTGATCGAGCCAGATCTAGGGACGATACCCTACGGAATCAGCGTGACAATCAGAGACAGGAAAGCCCATCCGAGATCTAAGGACCTACCCTACACAAGGTGCGGCGCCGAGTAAGTCTATTGTCATGCGATTGACGAAAATATCAGGACGATGTCGGTGTCTGGACACTCGCAATGTGTGTGACGCACTTCGTCCTCAAAAAACTTTGCATGTGCGAACGCAGGCGAGCCATTTGCGTTCGTGCCGCTGAAGATCATCGGGGTGAGTTGCGGCATGCCAGCCTGATCCAGCCAACTGCTCTGCTGACATGCCCGAGTACTCCATGAATCGGCTGTTCACGTAAACATTCGAGCCGTCCGGCAGTGCACTCCACACTATCGCCGGGATGATATCGACCAGGTCGCAATGCTCCCTTTCGCTTCGGGGGAGTGCGGAGGTTCGTTCCGGCACCTTAGTTTCTACCTCGGCTCGTGCCGTGCGAAGCTCTCTTCCATGTCGAGCAGGGCGAAGGCGGAATGCAGGGAGGATTGAGGGGTTGACAAGGTTACGTCTCCTTTCGCTTAAGGTTTGCGTAGTGCGGCAAAAGGCGTGCGGCGAGCCAGGACCTGACGCTGATCCGCAGTTCCTCCGGCGCTCCGGGCGCATTCGGCGCGTTGGGGTCGAAGGTCATCGCCATTATCGCGCGCATGTGGTAAAGCATAACGACCGCCATCTTCCTCAGAGTCGGCGCCCTGAGATGCGGTGCGTTCGCATTCAATGCCTCGCCAATCCGTTCGAGATTCCGGTGCCGGAACTCTTCGCGCCGACGGGAGCCGTCGGCGCGGCCCTCCAGGAGGGCGAGAACCGCACGCGCGCTGTGCTTCCTGCGGGCATCAATATAGGCGTCGAGCAGCAGGTCGGCGAGCCTCTCGGGCGTGGCGCTCGAAGCTGCCGCGATGATTGCCTGCCACTGGACCTCCGACGATTGAGCGTAATCTTCGATGAGGGCATCCCCCACCAGTTCTTTGGTCGGGAAGAAGCGGTAGAGCGAACCTATTTTCGTGCCGGATCGCAGAGCGATTTCACTCATCGTCGCGCTCTCGTATCCGCGTTCATGGATCACATCGGCAGCCGCCTGCAGAATGAGGGCGACCCGCGCGCGGCCGTTACTCCGCTGCGGGGTTATGGCCGCCTTCGGCATGGCCTCGCCTTCTCGCTTTTCCGCCCCGGTTGTCATGCGGCTCTCAGCTCGGCCAGAAGTTCGGCAGCCTGGCAGACCTCTCCGAGCCGAGGAAAGATTCTCTTCACACTGTTGGCGTGGGCTTCGGCATCAAGGTCCGTCATGGCATCCTCGACCAATACCACGTGATAGCCGTGCTCGTGAGCATTCCGGGCCGTCGATTCAACGCCGATGCTGGTGGCGATCCCGCAAAGAACAACCTGTGTGACGCCCTGGGCCTGCAGATATTGATGCAGTCGCGTTTCATGAAAGGCGCCCTAGCGATGCTTTGTCACAACATGGTCGCCCGGTTGCCGTTCCAGTTCGGAAACGAGCTCGGTCCAATCGGCCGGAGGGTGGAAGGCATGCGTCACATCCGCGCGACCCGGCGCGCCGCCCGCTACATTCACCAGGATGACGGGGAGGCCGTGCGCGCGAAAGGCACGGGCCAGCGCGGAAGACCTCGCCGTGATTTCCGGGCTCGGATGCGTTGTCGGCAGGGCGACAATGCCTTTCTGAAGATCAATCACGATCAGAGCGGGTTTGGGGTCCAGTTGTGTCAGTGGCATGGATGAGTTTTCCTTGAGTTGATTTGAGTTGATGTTTGACGTTTGATTCCACCGCGCCGCGCGGCAGCGTGCGGTCGAGAAGAATGAAGACAAGAAGCAGGGCGGACGCGGCGGTCATCACAAGGGCCAGATTGTGAAAGCCTTTGTCGGTGACGTGGGTTCCGA
>Ga0207024_10208_pt1 | contig 16901 bp, 17 predicted proteins | sample Alteio_BWMinCont_44_FD_153470 | JGI IMG/M metagenome (GOLD analysis project Ga0207024, IMG submission 153470) | Enriched cells from forest soil in Barre Woods Harvard Forest LTER site, Petersham, Massachusetts, United States -... | ecosystem: Environmental > Terrestrial > Soil > Temperate forest >...
CTCGCAGGATGATCGTTTCGGGATCGGGAGTTAGATCCAAAATCGTCTTGGCGAGGTCGGAGGCGATGTCGTGCTCGTCTTCACCCTCGGGCCAGGAGAATACGACGGTCGTAACCTTTGAGACCAGATCTTGCTTGATGCTGACCAAGCGTGGACCCCATTTTGCTTTCTCAGCAACGAGATTCTTGAGGTCCTCGTCGCCCTTTGGAAAGGCGGTCGTTGGGGGGACTGGGCTGTTGACAATCTTTCCGTCGGCCGGTGAGATGACCGGATTGAGTTTTCCGGGCTCGGTCGGCATCACGGCTGGAACCAAGTCGGTTCTTGCCGGACGGATTGGCGTATTGATCACCGCCGGCTGGCTGGGGTTCGTGATCCTGCCGAATCGGATTGCGTAACCAATTATTGAGGCCATGATCACGACCATCGCGAGGCCCACCGCCGTCCAAGTCGGATTCGCGGTCCTTCGCATCGGCAAGCCTAGTTGGGCGACAGCAGAAATGTGATCGCGCTCGCTGATCTGCTCTTTGATGTCGTCCAGCTTCTGACGGTCAGCGAGGGAATTCGGGTCGAGGTCAAGTGACAACTCGTACCACTCGGCAGCCTGCTCGAGGCGACCCTGGTCGGAGTAGATGTCACCCAGCAACGAATGTGTCGCTGCGCTGTTAGGATAAGTTTTCAGGATATTCAGGCAGACGTCTTCCGCCTTGCGGTACTCGGCGCGCAGTCGGAGCAAATTGGCCCTTGCGAGGTCAGCATCAAAAGTGCCAGTGCTCATCGAATTGCTCCCCGATAATGTGACTGAATTAGACGCCGGATTCCCGTTGTCATTTGCCTGTGCTCCCAAAGCCGCCTTCGCCCCTTTCTGTATCGTCGAGTCCATCAACCACCTTTATTGCGGCGCGCACCACCGGACAAATCACTAGCTGTCCGATTCGGTCGCCCTGGCTAAATTGGACTGCTTCTGCGCCGAAATTGATCAAGATGAGCCTGAGCTCACCCCGATAGTCTGAGTCGATAGTCCCAGGTGTGTTCACCATCGAGATCCCATTGCGAATCGCGAGGCCAGAACGAGGCCGAACCTGCCCTTCAAAGCCCTCGGGAATCGCCACCCGAACCCCGGTACCTACCAAGCGCCGTTCCATCGGATTCAGCACAAATGTTTCCGACGTGCAAAGGTCCATTCCAGCTGCGCCGGATGTCTGGTACGCAGGCAACGTTGCACCTTCCGAGAGCTGAATAGGCAGGTCGACGGTTTCGGGCCGGTGCATAGGTAACTCTGCTGAGTGCGTCACGAGTCGAATAGTATGGAAGACCGATGAAGATCGAGCCGTTAGGCGACTCAGCACTCATTGTACGGGAGTTAGAGCTTCCCGCATACATTTTTGCGGAAGCGATTCGTACGGCCGGTCTGCCGGGGGTAGTCGAGGCGATAGCGAGCTACGATACGGTAGGAGTCTATTTTGATCCGGCGATTTTCGACCCCACGAGCCTCTCAGATTTGTCGACGCATGAGTCAGAAGCGAAGGGAAACCTGCATGAAATACCTGTTTGCTATGAAATGGGATTAGATATGCCGGATGTGGCCGATCGACTAGGGCTAAATACCCATCAAGTGGTCGAGCTTCACACCGGCCATTCGTACACCTGTTTCGCGTTGGGGTTTTGTCCGGGGTTCGCGTACTTAGGAAACCTGCCGGACCGGCTATCGGGCATGGCCAGGCGTCCGGCGCCGCGAGTTAGGGTCGAGCCAGGTTCAGTGGCAATCACCGGTCGCCAGACCGCCGTCTATCCACTTCAGCGTCCTGGGGGTTGGTCGATCATCGGGAGTACGCCCCTTTGTCTTGTGGACGTAGAAGACGCATACTTCCCGATAAGGGCGGGGGACAAAGTGCGGTTCGTTCCGATAGGGATCGAAGAATACGAAGCGCGCAAGGGCGATCGACTATGAAGGTGTCTCAAATCGTGGGGAAGAAAACGATCGACCTGAACGTCGATATCGGTGAGGGATTTCCCTATGATCGCGACCTTCTCTCTTTCGCCAGTTCAGCCAACGTGTGCTGCGGCGTGCATGCTGGTTCGGAAGAACTGTCCCGTGAAACGGTCTCACTATGCAAGGCGCAACGCGTGCGTGTTGGCGCCCATCCCGGATATCCCGATCGCGAATCGATGGGTCGGGTAGCGATGAAACCTGGTCAAGAGCGAGAGTATTTGAAGAGCGTTTTCGACCAGATCAAGAGTTTTTCAACCTTTGGCGAACCTACCTACATTAAGCCGCATGGAGCGTTTTATAACGACACCGCGATCGTGCTCCCCCAAGACTGGCGCACGGCAGTAAAACGCGTTCCACCCCCCACGAGCGCCTATGAAGCAGGGGGAATGTATCTAGCTCAATTCGGCGGTGTACAGTCGCTGATGCTGTTGCTCAGGATGCACCGTTTGCCGCTAATGGGCTTGGAGGCGACTGCCCATCGGGAGATCGCAGCGCGAGCCGGCCAGGGATTCCTCCGCGAGGGATTTGGTGACCGCGGATACAACTCGGATGGAACTCTTGTGCCTCGCGGCGAACCTGGCGCTGTGCTGAAATCGGAAGATCAGATACGCGATCAAGTTCTTCTGCTCGCGCCGGCAGTCGACTCGATTTGTTTGCATGGAGATACGCCGAACTGCCTCGTGTTCGCCGAGTTGGTGTTCAAAACGCTCGTCGATTCCGGCTACGGAGTCGGCGTGTGAGCCTGGAGGTTGTTCAGCAGTTCGGGGTTGTCGAGCTTCAAGGGCTGCCCTCAAAGCCTTTACGTCAGTTTGGGGTTCCTCCTGGCGGAGCATTCGACACCGAGTCTTTGGCGATCGCCAACGTGTTAGTTGGGAACGAGCCCGGTACGCCGGCATGGGAGATGGGAATGGCGCAGGCTACCCTCCGGCCGACGTGCGATTGCCTCATCGGTATCGCTGGGGCCTTTGCGCGAGTGGAGGAATTCCGCGGTGGCTTCGAAGGAGGAGGTGTTTACTCGACTCCGGCCGAGGTTGAGTTCACCGTGACGGCGCCAACGGTGGGAGCACGGGTGTATGTCGCATTTCGTGCGATCGAATACGGTGGCCCAATGCGGTTCGCGCTTGACGATTTGCCGGATAGTGTGGCTAGCCGATCTAGATTGAGAGTAGTGGCCGGCCCTCAAGCTGACCTTTTCGATCCCGGTGGTCTTAATGGGCCGTTCTCGGTGAGCCAAACCGGAAACCGAATGGGAATCCGTCTCGAGCCGGGAATCGCCGGTCATTCGGTCGAACTGGCGAGCGAGCCGCAATGTGTCGGCTCGATTCAGGTCTCAAACGACGGCACCCTGATCGTCATCGGCCCAGACGGCCCAACCATCGGCGGCTATCCGAAGATCGCCGTCGTCGCCTCCTGCGACGTGCCGAGGTTAGCCCAACTCCGCCCCGGCGATCCGGTTCGGTTTGAGATGATTTCGATCGAGCAGGCGAGGCATCTGCACGCCGAATCGAAAGCGAAGTTGGATCGCAAACTAAGAATATTGAAGCTAGCCCTAGGGAATGTATGAAGCTCGGCTTTCGGCGGCGATGAGAAGCGCGGGCCGGCGGGACTCGTGGCGGTCGAAGATTTCTTTTAGGAATTGGCCGGTGTAGCTGCGGGAGACTTTAGCCACCTCCTCGGGAGTGCCGGTGGCGATGACGTGCCCGCCGGCGTGACCGCCTTCGGGGCCCATGTCGATGAGGTAGTCAGCAGTCTTGATCACGTCCAAGTTGTGCTCGATTACCAGAACCGTGTTGCCTGCCTCGACCAGCCGATGTAGTACGCCAAGCAGCTTCTTCACGTCTTCGAAGTGAAGACCGGTGGTCGGCTCGTCGAGGATGTAGATCGTGTTGCCGGTCGAGCGCTTGGAGAGTTCGGCCGCCAGCTTGATGCGCTGGGCCTCGCCGCCGGAAAGTGTCGTTGCCGGCTGACCCATGCGGATGTAGCCGAGGCCGACCTCTTGAAGCGTCTCCAGCTTGCGATAGATCTTGGGGATCTGTTTGAAGTACTCACACGCTTCATCGATAGTCAGTCCGAGAACTTCGGAGATGTTCCTTCCTTTATAGCGAACCTCCAGAGTTTCGCGGTTGTACCGCTTGCCCTTGCACACCTCGCAGGGCACATAAACGTCTGGCAAGAACACCATCTCGATCTTGAGCACGCCATCGCCTTTGCACGCTTCACACCGCCCACCCTTCACGTTGAAGCTGAAGCGGCCGTTCTTGTAGCCGCGTATCTTCGCGTCCTGAGTTAAAGCGAAAAGCTCGCGAATCATATCGAACGTGCCCGTATAGGTCGCCGGGTTCGATCGTGGCGTCCTGCCAATTGGCGACTGATCGATGTCGATGACCTTGTCGAAGTGGTCCAGACCGGTGACGCCGTCGTGCGGCTCCCATACGGTGCGGGTACCGTAGACCTCATACATCAGACGAGGGAACAGCGTGTCCTGAATAAGTGTCGACTTGCCCGATCCGGAAACACCGGTTACGCAAACAAACAGCCCTAGCGGAATCTCGACGTCGATATTCTTGAGGTTGTTGCCCCGGGCGTTTTTGATCGTGATCCACTTCGGTGAGAGGTACGTGGGGGCTACTGCGGGCTTTTTCTTCTTTGTCGGACGAACCACGGTCTCGAGGAGGATTAATTCGCTCTTGGACAGCGGAATCCGCCGCTGGGTGGGGATTTCGATCTCCATTTCGCCGGTGAGATACTTGGCGGTGACGGCATCGCTTCGAAGGAACTCCTCGACCGTGCCGGCAGCAACGACCCTTCCGCCATGCTCGCCGGCGCCGGGGCCGAGTTCCATTAGGTGGTCCGCAGCGAGCATCGTCTCCTCGTCGTGCTCGACCACCAATACCGTGTTTCCCAAGTCGCGTAGGCGTATCAAGGTTTCGATGAGCTTGCGGTTATCCCGCTGATGAAGGCCGATCGAGGGCTCGTCGAGAATATAAAGGCAGCCCATCAGGCCTGACCCGATCTGAGTTGCAAGTCGGATTCGTTGAGCCTCCCCACCGGCCAGGGTTCGCGCGTTCCGATCCAGCGTGAGATAGCCGAGGCCGACGTCGGTAAGGAATCTCAGCCGTTCCAAGACCTCCTTCACCGCCCGTTCACCGATCGTCATCTGGCGCTTGTTCAGCTTGGCGGTCAAACTTCGGAAGAAATGCAGTGCGTCATCGATTGAGTCGGTGGTGACCTCCGACATGTCTCTGTCGGCAACCTTTACGCTGAGCGATTCCGGTTTTAGGCGCCTTCCACGGCACGCAGGACAAGGCTTCGTCGACATGTACTGCTCAAGGTCAGACTTGACCCATTCGCTCTCGGTGCTTTCATATCGCTTTCGCAGCGCGCCGAGAACCCCGTCCCACTTGGTGTTGAAGGATCTCTCTCCCCGCGAGTACTTCATCTTCACCGTGATCGGCTCGGCCAACCCATTCCAGACCGCATCCATTCCGTCTGGGGGGATCTGTTCGATAGGGAGATTCGCATCGAACCCCATCTTCACGCCGACCGCCTCCAACATTTCCGGCCACCACTCCTTCACTTCGCCGGATTTGTAAACGAACGGCAAAATGCCACCATCGCGAAGCGGCTTGCGATGGTCTGGGGCTACCAGTTCCGGATCGAATTCGGTCTTCGTCCCCAAGCCGGTGCACTCGGTACAGGCACCGTAGGGCGAGTTGAAGGAGAACATGCGGGGCTCCAGCTCAGGAAGGGAGTATCCGCAGACTGGGCAGGAGTAGCTCTCAGAAAACAGAAGGTCCAGAACTCCGGGCTGGCCATCAGGCTGGGTCTCTGCCTGTTGCGCCGCCAGCATCTTCACGATCTCCGGAAGTTCCGCGCCCTTCGGCGCCTCGATCGATAGGGTAACCAGCCCCTTACCCATCTTCAAGGCCGCTTCGATCGAGTCGGACAAACGTCGCTCGATCCCTTCTTTCACCACGATTCGGTCCACGATGACCTCAATCGTGTGGTTCTTGTACCGGTCCATCGGGATATCGTCGGTGACTTCGTAGGTCTCGCCGTCGACTCGAACGCGGACATAGCCGGCCTTGTTGATGTCGACCAAGACCGATTTGTACTCGCCTTTGCGGCCCCTGATCACAGGGGCAAGAATCTGCATTCGAGTGCCATCGGGCAATGACTTGGCGATGTCGACGATCTGGTCGGTCGACTGCCGCTCGATCGGCCCGTGCCCGTTGATACAGTAAGGAGTGCCGACACGGGCAAAGAGAATTCGAAGGTAGTCGTATATCTCGGTGACGGTACCAACCGTCGACCGAGGGTTCTTACTCGCGCTCTTCTGGTCGATCGAAACTGCGGGCGAAAGGCCGTCAATGTGATCGACGTCCGGCTTGTCCATCTGGCCAAGGAATTGGCGGGCGTAAGCGCTCAGGGATTCGACGTATCGGCGTTGCCCTTCCGCGTAAATCGTATCAAAGGCTAGCGAAGATTTGCCTGACCCGGAAAGCCCAGTGATGACGACAAGGCGGTCCCGAGGAATCTCCACGGTGATGTTCTTGAGATTGTTCTCCCTCGCGCCGACGACGACTATCTTGTCCTGGGGCATGGCTCAATGATTCCGGTATACTTAGTAGACAGAGATCCACATAGTATGCGCATATAGACGAGCGCGACTCAATGATCTACGCGAAAGTTTTCGAAAAAAGTGCAGCAGCTATTAAGCCCTTGCGCCCTCAACTGGCTCTCGCCCCATACTAATGCCCCATGCCCCGAATCATCGTGGAAGCCGCAGAATCGCTGCTTGATCAGGAGATCAAAGTTCTCGACAAGGGGTTTGTTCGCCTCGTCGACTATATGGGCGGAGATCAGCGAATCGTGCAGGCGGCCAGGGTCAGCTACGGATCTGGGACGAAGTCTTACCGGCAGGATCGCGGGCTTATCCACTATCTGATGAAGAACTGGCACACCAGCCCGTTCGAGCAGGTCCAGCTCACCTTTCACACCAAGATGCCGATCTTCGTCGCCCGCCAATGGGTGCGCCACCGGACCGCCCGGCTGAATGAGATTTCGGGCCGCTACTCGGTGATGAAGGACGAGTTCTATCTGCCAGACCCGGAGAACATCCGTCCCCAGAGCGACAACAACAAACAGGGCCGCAGCGAGGAGCGGTTCACCGAGGAGCAGGAGCAGCAGGTCATCGGCATCTTCGCCGATGAGCAGCGCAGTGTCTATTCGAACTATGAGAAGCTTCTGGAGCTAAACGTGGCTCGCGAGCTTGCGCGGAACAATCTGCCCCTAAGCCTGTACACGGAGTGGTACTGGCAGATCGACCTCCACAACCTGTTCCACTTCATCCGGCTTAGGATGGATCCCCACGCCCAATACGAGATCCGCGTATACGCCGAGGCACTGGCCGAGTGTGCGAAGGCGGTTGCCCCAATCGCTTACGAGGCGTTCGAAGAGCACATCTTGGGTTCCGTTTCGTTCAGCCGCGCCGAGTGCGAGGCGTTATCTGCCTTACTTCGTGGAGGGGAACACGAGTTGAAGGGGCGAAATTTGGAAGCGTTTGAGGCCAAAGTCGCCAAACTAAAAGCCGCCGAGCCGGCGGACGCCGCAGAAGAGCCACCGCCGCCCAGCGGGTAATTCGGACTTCAGGCGCAAACTGGATCTGCCACCCTTTCAGGGCTAATCGTGGTGTGAACCGATATACCAGGCCTTACGGCCTTCGCTGTGATATGCGGCACCTACGGCGCTAAATCCGGACCCCGGACAACAGACATCGGACCCGGGATTCCGCTAGTGATTCTTCGCGGCCTTGCGTAGGCCGGGCTTGGAGGTGATGTACTCCACAGCTGGGTAATACTCTTTTTGGAGGTCTAACCCGGGTTCGTGGACCCAAATGGAAAGGCAGCGGGACTTGGGGGCGACGTTTCCATCGGCAGCCAGTTTGAATTCGAAGGCGATCCCGGCGGCATCGTCGTCGAAGAGAGCAACCTTCGACGAGAATTGCGGCGACTCGTACTCCGTCTGTTTCGCGATCTTTGGATATTGCTTCTTTACTTCGGCGAAGGACGAGCCGACTTTGATCATGGCCGAGGTTGCAAACGTCGGGGAAGTTGACCGGATCAGCCGTATCTGATACTTGCCTGCGTCGTTCACCGAGGTGTAGACATCGAGCGTGTTAATGATTTTTCCGTTCCTAGGATCCGGTTTTTTTGCCTCCCAAGTCTGCCACTGGTGGCCGGACGAAGTGTCGCCGTAGTCCGGCTTCTTCATCCATTTCATGTTTTCTGGAAGGTCCCCAACACTTAATTTCCCAAGCTGCTTCCCCGGAGTAATCCGGTTTGGTTTCACTTGTGCGCTCGACGCCACCGTGGCCGTGAGCATTGCGACGCAAAATGCGATTCGATTCATCGACACAGATGTATACGCGCGAAGTGCCTCGAAGGAACGGGGGAAACGGGTGTTAGGTGCTCGGGCTTTGCCTTACCAGCCCGGTACGGGCGACGGACCACAGTGAAGGCCGTAGGGCCTGGTAAAACGGGTAACCACATAACCAGCCCTCTTAGAGCGGCAGACCCGCACACGCGTCATGCCGGCAATTCCTTGGTTTCGGGTGCAAACGGAAGAGTCGCCAACCCAACGATGTAAACCGATGCCGCGATGAGGACCCCTGCAACAACGCTCCCGCCTAAGGCGGCGATGGCGACGCCCGTGATCCAAGGGATCGGGGCGGAGAAGATGCGGCCGACGTTGTACCCAAGGCCGGACCCAGTTGCTCGAAGCCGGCTTGGGAACAACTCTGGGAAGTAGAGCACGAACCCGGCGCTCACGCCGATCGAGAAAAAGGTTGAGATCGGCAGCAGGACCAGTAGTCGAGCATAATCCACGCCACCATACAATGCGAGGGCGGTTGCGAGTGGGCTAAGGACGAAAAACAAGCCAAATGCTCGCCGGCGTCCGATCCTCTCCGCCAAAGCTGGGAAACAAAACACGCCTAAGAGCGTGCCTATATGAATTGCCATCGTCGCGTTGCTTGTACGTGTCCTTACAATAACCTCGCTCAAGCTCAGGCTGGCTTCGCGTACCAAGTTCGGAATCCAAAACGGAATAATTCCGGCGCCAGTTACGCCAACGACGCCAAGGAGCATCGCGACCATCGCGTTTCTACGCAAGTTCGGCGTGGTAAACAGCTCGTGCAGCATCGAAAAGGCGTTCCCGGAGGGCGCCATACCAGAACGCTCAGGCTCCGTAACTCGCGACCGGATCAGAACACAGAGCAAAGCAGGGACAACCCCGACTAGAAATAAGGTCCGCCACGAGACGCCCGCCAAACCAAGATTTGCTAGGGCGGCAAGCACCGGGCCGATGGCGGCCGCGGTTTGCAGCAACGAAGATGCCCGTGCGCGCCACTCGTTAGGCAACGATTCCGCAACGAGCGCCGCGCCTGCTGCCCACTCGCCGCCAATCCCCAGTGCGGTAAGGAATCGTGTGACCATGACCTGCTCCGGCGTGCGGCAAAGCGCTGTGAGCCCCGTCAGCAGGCAATACATCACGATCGTTACGACGAGAGTCCGCACCCGTCCCCATCGATCAGCCAGCAGTCCGAATAACAGACCGCCCGCCGCCCAACCGATGAGGAACCAAGTTTGAACCTGCCCCTCAATTTGCGGCCCCTCCAGCTTGTACCGCGCCGGCCCAAGCATCTCCGTCATCATCGGCACTTTGGCGAAGTTGAACAGCGCCGAATCCATGACGTCGAACACCCAACCCAGCCAGCAGACGAGAAGGATCGTCCGTTGAAGCCGGGTTAGAGAGATCATCTTGCCGATATAATCCACCAAATGAGCGGGAAACATCCGAGGTGGTACGCGTTTGTCCGTTGGATGGTGAAAACGGTCTACTTCGGCACCCATGGCGGAATCCGGGGGATCGGCGATCATAACATTCCAATCACTGGACCCGTGCTTCTCGCGCCGCTTCACATCAGTCACCTCGACCCTCCGGCGGTGGCCTGCGCAATGCGCCGAAGGCTAAGCATCATGGCCAAAGAGGAGCTGTTTAAAAACCCGCTCTTCGGGAAGCTGATCGCTTCGCTTGGCGCCTTTCCTGTCAAGCGCGGAGAAACCGACACTGAATCGATCCGTAAGACGATTTCGCTCCTCGAGGAAGGTGAGGTAGTTCTGATCTTTCCGGAAGGCTCGCGGGGCGACGGGGAGACCATTCAAGAGATGAGCCGGGGCATTGCGATGTTCGCTAAGCGCACCAAAGTGCCGGTCATTCCCGTCGGCGTCATCGGAACCAACGTCGTGATGCCGCGCGGCAAATCGAAAGGCACAAAGCACTTAATCACGATTGTGTACGGCGAGCCGTTTACGTACGACGAGGTCGCCACTTCCGGCAACGAAAAGCAAAACCGCGAATTGTTCGCCTCGGCGCTTCAATCGAAAATTGTAGAACTTTGTAACGCGAACGGGTCGCTGATTAGAATTTCCCAGACGCGCTCAGGCTCAGAAGCGATTGGCTATTCCGAACCACAAACCGAACGCTGACTCTAGGTAATGGACGGAGTTCGAACCCGGCACTCACTCGGAATCCACTGTCCTCAGCGAGAAGATAAAAGGTCTTTGAGAACGGCATCGAAACTCCGACAAACGGAGAGGTGAGGCTGCCCGTCTGAAATCCGAGAGTCAAATCCGTATAGACGTTTCCCGGAATGTCATCCATTTCGTTGCGAAACGTCGTGACAAAGTAGTATCGACGGCCGTCCGCCGTCAGGTTCGCGGCATCCTGTACGCCACATGCAAATCCAGGCGCCAGCCCGGGCAGCGCGGCGATGAAGTTATAGGAGACGTCGAAGGTGCCCACTGGCGCTACGCCGGTGTTGTGAATATCGCGAAGATCAAGCTCAAACGATTTTCCCACGCCGATCCCGAGATACTGCTGATTGCTGCCTCGCAAGTCTGGCTCGAAGCGAAACTCATATCGCACGTCTTCGAAGGAGATTTTTCGGGCAGTAGGAATGTCGATAAGTTCGTCTGCAAATGCGGAAGATGCAACTACAGATAAAGAAGCCAGGGTCAGAAGACGCACCGAGAGAACATACCAGACTTAACCTCGTTGGATAGTTACGGTTCCCTGTCCATTTTCCGCGCCCCGTACCGTGATGTGGATGGGCGTGAACTGCTTTACGACCCACACGATCGAGAGGAACCGCTGCGTCAGGCGGGAAACGGTAAAAGTCGAAGAGGTCTCGGCGAGCACGAGTGGCAACAGAATCTGGTCGGCAAGAAATGGATCGGTGGTGCTGTTGCCCGCCATCCACGTAAACAGTTCCTGAAATGCGGTCTGGGCGACTGTCTCCGCCCGCAAGCTTGTGCTGCCCATCGCAGTCCCGCCACCCAAACCCCTCTCGTATCGTGCCCAGGCCGTCACAAAAACACCGCGCGCCGGGGCTTCCAAATCCACATTATCGACGTGTAGCTTCATGCCCGCGTTTTGCGCCAAGTGAGTCAAATGGGAGGCGATTCTCTCCCCGACTGAAGAAGGAAGAGAACTGGTGGTAACAACCGCATTGACTCCCTTCAGGGCGCCCCTGTCAGACCAATCGATGCCGGTGAATGAACTTGGTTCGACATCGATTTCCACTACGCCGCTCGACTCTCGTCCGAAGCCAGGCAGGACCAATTCTGGGAAGGCGTAAAGCCCGATCTGCTTCATTGCTGCCAGCGTGACATTGGCAAAGTAATCGTAGCTGAGCGCGTTCGTGCCGTACGTCTCACCCTCAGCGGTAAGCGTCGAGTAGACGCCGCTGCGGGCAAGCACCGGAAGCAGCGAACTAAGCACGATGAGCGAATTGGCGCCTCGCTTCGAGGATGTTCGTGCCGACTGAATGGCGCCCTTAAAACCCCTTGGCCGGCACGTCGGCAAAAAGCTGACCGCATTCGAGCCCACGTCGGCCCCCTCCGTCTCCGCGTTGCAGATGTTGGCAAGCGCGCGAATCAACGTTACGTCTTCGGCATCGAGGCCGGGAAACCTGGTTCCACCCCTGATCTCCTCGATCCGCGCCGCCTGTTGGGTTAGCGCCGACATAATCAGCGCCGTCCTGATGAGGGCGCCTCCGCCCTCGCCATGAGTTCCGTCGATTGTAACGAGCGACTGTGACTCGTTTCGCATTAAATCTTGATCTTAAAGACGGTGAACTCCAAGACTTTCAGGGTGTAAGTGAGGCCGATCATCATGACGACAAACAACATTGCCTCGACAAACATATCGGGCGGCTTGAAGTTACCGCCGGCGCCAAGAGTGGCGTGGTTGACGACCTTGTTAATCTGCTGTAGGAGGCCTGCGACAGCCGAAAACAGCAATCCGTGAAATAGCGCATAAGACGCGATGTACCCTGGCACTGCGATCCACATTCCGGCCTTGTACTTGTGCCGCTGGTGCTCGTTGTAGATGACGCAGCTATAACATCGCTGCTTCTTTTGCTCGAACGTCAGCTTATGGTTATGGGGAATGAAGTTGGCCGCCAAAAGCGCGTCTTTGGGAATCGGCTTGTTCTCCATCGCATTGCGGATGACCTGCTCTTCGCACATGCATCCGACGAGTTCCTTCCAGCACGTGCGGCCAGATAAGAAGATGGGGCATTTTTCCCTTACGAATTTTCGGCAGTAGGGAAGCTGCCAGCACTTGCCGAGGAAAACGTTCTTCTTGTCGTTCTCTTCCTTGATGCCCTTGCCGTACTTGAGATGATCGGCTTTCGTGCCCGTCTTGACTCGCTGATTGACGCGAATGGCGACGTCGACGAACACGACAAGCAATCCAAGGACTCCGAGGATCGTTCCACCGATCTGGAGGGCGGCCATCGCCTTTTCCGTAGCTTCGTTGGTGGTGCCGCCGCCGAAAACGCTTGGCAGGTATAACGGCGCGAAGAACATCGCAGCCGCAAGCATAAGTTGGGCCGCCCCGAGAAGTTCCTCTCCCCAAAATAAGAACGTGGCGCCGATCGAAAGGCCAACGACGCCGGTGATGAGAACTTTTTGAAAGATGTCGACATTCCTGGCCCCTTCGGTAATGTCACTAGCAGATGGCGACCCGCCTCCCAGCTTTGCAATAGTGAACACGAGCAGGCCAACGGAGACAAGCGTAGCGAGGCCACCGAGTCCGGCAACGGCTTTTGCGCATCCTTCAAGGATGCCTTCAAACGTCTCCGATATATCTGCCGCTCCAAACCTACTCATTGATATCTACTTCTTGACGCGCTCTAAGTACGAATCCGTGCGAGTATCCACTTTGACTATGTCGCCAACGTTAATATGAAATGGCACGTTGATCGTTGCGCCGGATTCTAGCTTCGCTGCTTTCGTGCTTCCGCCGCTGACCGTGTCCCCTTTGAATCCCGGATCTGCTTCAACAATTTCTAATTCCATGAAGTTCGGCAACTCGTAACCGAGCGTCTCCCCGTTTGCGGTAAGGGCAACGACCTCAACATCCTCTTTCAAGTACTTCGCTTGCGGCCCAACCGTTTCCTCACCAATAGGAATTTGCTCATATGTGTCGAGATCCATTAACACGAGGTCGCCCGCCTGCCGATACAGAAACTGCATCTTGACCTTTTCGACAAAAGCCGGCTCAACGCGCTCACCCGAACGGAACGTTTTTTCAAGCTGTTGCCCCGTCTTGATCTTTCGAAGCCGCGTCCGTACGAAGGCGCCGCCCTTGCCAGGTTTAACGTGCTGGAACTCAACGATCGTGTAGACGTCTCCATCCAAGTAAAAGTGCATCCCATTCTTAAAATCACTTGTATCAATTGCCAATCTAAAAGCTCCCCGGAGTTTCCTCCGAAACAAGGATTAATTGTGACATGGCGTGCTCCCGTCCCGGCGACGTGCCCATTTTCTATGCTGGCCTATATAGTAACTGCTGAAGCGCTCTTGCGTGACGGTGTTTTTATAGGTGCGGTTCCGGCGTAAGTACAATACGTGTGGCCCCCAAATGGCGCAAACTCGCTCTGTTACCCCTTCAACGGCACTATCCGCACCGGTCGGACACTTCATGCGTCCGACGATGACCTGCGCCGCTGAAGACTCCGTCGAGCGTGCGGTTGAGGAATTGCGCCGCAACGGCGGTTTCTTGCCGATCGTTTCGAGTGACATCCTCGTCGGCATATTGACAGAGGACGCTGTTGCCAGGGCACTGGGTGACGACGCTGACCAATTAGCCCCTTGCACCTCTGTAATGAGGGAGACTTTGACGATTCCCCCTTATGCTACTGGCGCCGAGGCGCTGCGCCTGTTTTCGGAAATGGATCAACCAACTCTGGTCGTAGTCGACGACATGGGCCACGTAGTCGGACTGCTGAGTCCGTCGGACCTGTTTCCCAGAAAACGTGTGATGCCCCGCCCGGCTTCGGTGGGTGGGATGGCGACGCCATTCGGTGTCTATCTTACGAGTGGCGCTCTGCGGGGCGGTGTGAGCCTCTACGCCGTAATGGCGACGGGCGCCGCGATGTTCCTCATGATGGTTGCCGGCGCCGTGCTTGCAGTATTGGCGCTTTCGCCTTTGGACCACACATCCTTATCGGAGACAGCGAAAACGACGATCGCAGACGTCGGCGCCATTTTCATGTTCCTTCTCATCATGCGGTTGATGCCGCTTTCAGGCACCCATGGCGCCGAGCATATGACTGTCCATGCAATGGAGAGGGGGGAAGAACTCACCCCTGAAGTTGTTGCCCGTATGCCGCGGGTTCACCCCAGGTGCGGAACCAACCTGGCCGTTGCGGTCTCACTGTTTGTTGGCATATCCCAGGCAGCATGGATCCCCGATCAGGGAATTCGGACTCTAACCGCCGTCATCGTAACCCTTTTCTGTTGGAAGCCGATTGGCTCATTTGCCCAACAATACATCACCACCCGGAAACCCAACGCCCGTCAACTCCGTAGCGGGATAAAGGCTGGAAACGAATTAATCGAGAGATACTCGGTCGCCCGTTTTAGCACGGCGAGTATTCCGAAGCGAATATGGAACAGCGGTTTGCTGCACGTGGTTGCGGGCAGCTCAATAGCCTATTTAGTGCTCAAGGGAGCGATGATGCTGTTTCACTTCAGCCTGCCGGGATTTCCCGAAGGTACAATCTAGCGTTCGAGGTCATTAGTGCAAGTCGCATATAACATTTTAATCGTAGTCGCCCTTTTGGTCGCCCTGGTCTTCTCGGCGCTCGTCTTGATTACGGGCAAGGGCGATGCGATGTCGGGCGGCGGCAGCATCCGCACCTCGTTCAAGGGCAAGGCGAGCTTCGACGACTATATGTCAAGGTTGACCCTGATCTTGGGCGCCTCGTTCTTCGCCTTGATGCTCATCATCGACGGCGTCAGCAACCGGATCGATCTTAATTCGATTAAGGGCACTCCTCCTCCGGCGAAAGTAACTCAGCCAGCCAAGAAGTAGCTGCTCAAACAGAAAAGCCCGGTGCTCTTTGAGCACCGGGCTTTTCTGTTTCTAAATTGTCAAACTAACTGACAGCTTTGCGGGTCTTGAGCGCCTTCGGGGTCTTGATGTGCGCAGCCTTGGCGTACTTGGCCGAATCCTTCTTGAACGCTTCTGGGCAGCCGCCACAACAGAAGAAGTATCGGTTGCCCTTGTAGTCGGCAAACATGCCGGCTTTAGTTGCCTTAGCGATGTCGACTTTGTTGGTTGGCATAACTGCGCAAGTGATCTGGGCCGGAGCGACGGGTTTCTTGGCTGTCTGAGCGCCGGCGAAACCGGCAACTGCTGCGACGAGGATGATGGGAAGGACTAATTTCTTCATGGGATTTTCCTGACTTGCTAAACACGTGACGCCGAAGCGCACCCGTAAGTATAACCTGCATACGCCGAAGTGGCACAATGGCGTTGCTTTGGGAATCCGCATCTTGCACACCAACGACATGCACGGCACCCTTACGCCGACGGTCTTCTCTGTACTTGTGGAACTTAGGAACGACGCCCACCTCTACTTCGATTCCGGCGACGCGATCAAAACCGGCAACCTAGGAATCCCCCTCAAACCAGAACCCGTTTGGCCACTCTTAGAGAGACTGAATTGCACCGCAAGCCTCCTTGGGAACCGCGAAACCCACATCCTGGAATCCGCCTTCAAAGCCAAACTCGCCGGCGCTTCTCATCCAATTCTGTGCGCAAACCTGCGAAAGAAGGATGGCTCCTATCCGTTGCCCCGCCTGCTCAAGCTCGAAGTCAACGGCTACAAAGTAGGCGTGATCGGAGTAATGGTGCCGATGGTTACCGAGCAAATGGCGACCAAATCCGCCAGTGCATACCTCTGGGATCAGCCTATCCCCACCGCATGCCAGTTGGCCGAGGAACTCCGCTCGGAAGTCGACCTCCTCATCTGCCTCACCCACATCGGACACCGCCAAGACCTCGACCTCGCCGCCAAGTGCCAGTCGATCGACGTCATCCTAGGCGGCCACTCCCACACCGTTCTGCCTGAGCCCGTACATGTCGGCAAAGTAGCCATCTGCCAAGGCGGCTCCCACAATAAATACGCAGGCGTTTATGAATGGTCCCCCGAGCACGGTCTAGTTGGCGGCCCGGAACCCCTCGCCCTTTTGATGGTTCGTGCAAAAGGGAGAGGGGGCAGGGGGTGAGGGTTCCGGAAACGCGGGCCAAAACCTGGTCAATCTGCCACAGAGGCCTTTGTGCGCACCCCAAAAACCGCCCGATCGAAGAACCTAACCCCGGTCCCCTGTGCGTGCTCGTTAGACTCGCTCACAAATAACATAAAGATCACCGCAGCGACGAGTGCAATCCCGGCTGCGACCTCGAACATAACCGGCAACCCAAACCTGTCAGCGACAAACCCCATCAGCGCCGGCCCAATCGCCCCCGCACAAGCCGTAATCAGGGCCAACTG
>Ga0207024_10210_pt1 | contig 16896 bp, 14 predicted proteins | sample Alteio_BWMinCont_44_FD_153470 | JGI IMG/M metagenome (GOLD analysis project Ga0207024, IMG submission 153470) | Enriched cells from forest soil in Barre Woods Harvard Forest LTER site, Petersham, Massachusetts, United States -... | ecosystem: Environmental > Terrestrial > Soil > Temperate forest >...
CGAAAGCACCCCCGTTAATTCGCTCTATGAACAATCCACTATTGCCAATACTGAACCTGTTTGGTTAGCGATGATCAATGAAGCCAAGCAATCTATTATGATTGGTAGTTTTTTTATGGATACGCAACCCCATTCATCGATGGAAACAATCATTGCCGCGTTAAATGCCGCCGCCGAACGTGGTGTTCAAGTAAACATTATTTTAGACCAAAGCATGCAACAGCAAAGCCTCAGGGCCACCCGCGAATTAAGCGCTAAAAATATCACTATTCATTATATTGATTTTAAAAGTGTCGCCGGCGGAGTGATGCATGCTAAATATATGATAGTTGATAATCATGATAGTTTTGTCGGCAGTCAAAATTTTGGTTGGAAAGCTATTAGCCAAAATCATGAGTTAGGCATTCGAATTGATAACCCTACCCTAGCAAATAATTTGCTGCAATTATTTAAACTCGATTGGCAAGCAAATAAAGTTGATCGCCCCATTATTACCAACAATCCAGTCAATATCAATGGCATAATAGTTTATTCAGCGTTTAGCCCGAAAAAAATTATTCCTAAAAATAGTGCTTGGGAATTGCCGCAATTACTCGATTTAATAGATAATGCCAAGCAGCAAATTTTAATTCAAGTGTACCAATATTCTGATTTGTCTGGTTATCAAGGTCGTAACCGTTGGCAAGCCATTGATAAAGCCTTAATTGCGGCGGCTCAACGCGGAGTAAAAATTAAATTAGTTGTTTCTGATGCCATGCTAAAAGGCAAAGCCGGTTTACGCGGTTTACAAGGTATTCAAAATATTCCTAATCTTGAAATTAAAATCAGTTCGATTCCACTTTATCAAGGCCGAAAAGGCGCTTACACCCGTGTTGATCACAGTAAATTTATGCTAGTTGATGATACCCTCTCGTGGATCGGCACCAGCAACTGGCAAAAAAATTATTTTTATAATAGTCGTGATATAGCTATTATTGTTAGCAATAAAAATATCAACTCGCAATTGCAAACTATTTTTTGGCAAAATTGGACTGGCAAATATACGAAAGTTGTGTAAAATAAATATTAAAGTATTCCATGAAAAAAATAACTTTAATAATCAAAGAGAAATAAATATGCCAAAACCAACTTGCAATCCTGACCAGGAAACAACACTTACACCACGTTTTAAAGACCTCATGTCTAAACTCGAAAATAGACCCTATTGGTTTAGTGATTGGCTTACCAAGGTTGAATGCATTTATTTGATAGAAGCGTTGAATCGTCATATTTTGGATTATTTTGATCAATTACGTATATCATATGACGCAAGAGAAAACTATTCTTTTGGTATGATACGCAAAAATACGACTGGCGAAGCTATGCTTACCACAGCTGCTGTGATAGAAAACCAGGGTAGGAAAGAGGATGGATTTGAACATATCGTCTTAGATACGTATCCTATTTTATTCTCAAGCTCTAATCTAAGAATATTAAACCAACAACTTTTTACACAAAAAGCAAATCCATATTCTTATGGCGAGGACGTTTATCAAACTATTTCTTTAACCCATATATTAACTCACAGCGAATTCCATTTTTTATTCACTCACTATAAAAATACCGTAATACGTAACATTGGCACTAACTGCTTGAGCGAAGTAAGATTACAGAATATTTTAGCAGATATTACCACGAATACGCGGTTCAATCCATTACCACCGATTACTCTACCAACGTCACCACGAGCGGTTTCTCCAGCACCTACAACTCCTCACGGGCGGCCACAGTATCGACGACCTCACGAGATAATAGAGACTTTTAGGTCTAGGATCCCCCCTCCCCTTCCTCCTGCTACCTCACCAGAAGCAGCAGTACCACTGTCGTCTCCATTTTTCGCATCGGCACCACCAATTGGAAAGAGCCTTCAGGATTTAGATTTCGACTCCTTTAACTTACCACGCTATACCGGAGGTGTATCACCTAGCTTAGCTAAATTAATTGTCTCTCCTCCTTCATTGCCAATAAGCCAGAGCGCTCCGCCGGGCGGCCCATCCCCCGATAGGCCTCAAGATACTAGGTTCTCTGCTAGCGCACCACCTTTCGCTAGCGCACCACCTTTCGCTAGCGAGCCACCTGCGTATCCTCCTCGTTCACCTATGCCGCCGCCACAAATACAGGAGCCGTTAACCCTTTTCTCTGAAAGTACGATAACTTCTTCTCACAAAAGTTTTTTCTTTACTAAGACTTTCGATCTTGGAGTTTTACTGACAATAAACACTGATTTTAAACGACTGACCATTCATTTCAAAAAGCAAGGGAAAACAACATCTCATGTTCTCAATCATCTTAAATCTCCTGTTGAACAAATTAGGGAAGGTTCTATATTCAAGCCATCTCAAGCATTTCCCTTACAGAAAGTCGACAGTTATTTTATTTTAAACTCTCAGAATCTTATTGAGCAATTAAGAACATATATTAAAATAAACCTAACAATCTTTGGACATCTTTCTACACTTTCAGATATTAAGTTTGCCACTTGGTATGATATATATAAGAGTTAGGATGGAAGCGCCTAAGAATTTATACGTTTATGTGCATGTCCAGATACCCTTCTGGTAAAACCCGATTTGTTATATAATAGCCCCTATTCACTAATAGGTACATCATGGCCGACACAACAACAATTCTTGACCCTACCCTTAAAAAAAGAGGCTTTGACAAATTAGCCCGTATTCCTATCAAAATTGCCACCACTGAAACCATGGCCCGTAAACCCGAATGGATCCGCATTCGTTTGGATAACACGCCGCGAGTGGCAGAATTGAAGCAAAAATTGCGCGCGAATAATTTAGTCACCGTCTGTGAAGAAGCTTCTTGCCCCAATTTAAATGAGTGCTTTAGCCATGGCACTGCGACTTTCATGATTATGGGTGACAAATGTACCCGCCGTTGCAGCTTTTGCGCTGTCGGCCATGGGCGTCCAGATCCTTTAGATCCAAATGAACCCTTGAACCTAGCCAATACTATTGCCGACATGGGCTTAAAATATGTAGTGATTACGTCTGTCGACCGGGATGATTTACGCGATGGCGGGGCGGCGCATTTTGCTGCCTGCATTCGCGCCGTACGCGCCCAAAGCCCAGCGATTAAAATTGAAGTATTAGTGCCCGATTTTCGTGGCCGCATGGACAAAGCCCTGGATGCGCTTGCTCCTGATTTGCCCGATGTCTTTAATCATAACATTGAAACCGCGCCACGGCTTTATAAACAAGTTCGCCCTGGCTCTGACTATGTTAGCTCACTAGAACTATTACAAAAATTTAAGCAACGTTTTCCCGGTATCCCCACTAAATCAGGCATGATGCTAGGACTAGGTGAAACCAGCGAAGAAGTCGAACAAGTCATGCGGGATTTACGCGATTATAAAGTTGATATTTTAACCCTAGGACAATATTTGCAACCGAGTAAATATCACTCACCGGTCGATCGCTATGTGCACCCCGATGAATTTGCTCGCTTAGCGAATTTAGCCAAACAAGCAGGCTTTATGAATGTAGCCAGCGGACCGCTTGTGCGTTCTTCTTATCATGCTGATAAACAAGCAGCTGGTGAAGTGGTTAATTGAGGTATGTTAAATCTTCTTCAACAATTAGTACATTGGTTACATACTCATCCAGAATGGGCGGGTATCATTACCTTCTTGGTGACCTTCACTGAATCTTTAGCAATAGTTGGTTTATTTATTCCTGGATCAGTATTACTGACGATGATTGGCGGCTTAGTGGGTGCGCATATTGTCCCAGCCACTGGAATTTTTATCGGTGCTATTGCAGGCGCCATTGGTGGCGACACACTTAGCTATTTTCTAGGTTATCATTATCAAAATTCAATTAGGCAAATTTGGCCCTTTTATAAGTTTATCCCCTTATTGGAAAAAGCCGAACGTTTCTTTGCTAAACACGGCGGAAAAAGCGTATTTTTAGGCCGATTCTTAGGCCCCTTGCGCCCAACCATTCCAATTATCTCAGGGATGATGCGCTTAAAACCTCACCGCTTTTTAACCGCAAATATTAGCTCAGCTTTATTGTGGGCGCCAGGTTATATGGTGCCTGGTATTTTAGTCGGAGCTGGCGCTATGCATGCCGCCCCTCATCATGCCGGGTATATTATTGTTCAAGTTACAGTAGGATTATTATTACTGTGGTTATTTTATTGGCTAATACGTAGCGCCGTATTAAATTTTTTTGCCAGGCTTAACGTCAAATTCACTACTATGAGGCACAAAATGGAAAGTTCATTATTAAGAAATGTTTTACGCGATGCAGAAAAGCCCCAAAGCCATCGACAACTTTGGTTATGTTTAGCGATGTTAAGCAGTGCTATTGTTTTTCTTATACTATTTGCTTTAGTCGCAGCGCATATTGATTTAAGTAGCATTAATTTACCTATTCATAAAGATTTACTGGCCATCAGTAACCCTATTGCCGATACTATTTTTATTATCCTCACTCAATTAGGTGAAAAAGCTATTATGCTGCCTGTAGGAGCAATCGTGTTTATTTATTTTGCCTGGCAAAAACGCTGGTACTTAGCGTGGCATTGGCTAGCATTGCTGGTGCTTACAGTGGCGGCATTAGGTTTATTTAAACATTTGGGGCATTCTCCACGCCCTACGGATTTAGTTTTAGCACCAACCGATTATTCATTCCCGAGTGGACATGTGGGCTTAGCATTAAGCTTTTGGGGCTTTTTAGCGTATTTATTTGCTGAACAATTTACCAATAAATATTCTCGCCGTAATGCTTATACACTGGTCAGTTTGATTGTCATTTTAGTCGGATTTTCCCGTATCTATTTGGGCGTGCATTGGCTCACTGATATAATAGGTTCAGTATTATTAGGATTGACTTGTTTATGTTTGATCATTTTATCTTATCGCCGTCGTTTACCCGACAAAACTCTAAACTTGACTGCTTTAAGTTTAGTCATTGTAATAAGCTTTGGGTTATTTGCTGGCCTGTTTTTATATAAAAACTTCCCCATAGAATATCGCGATTATAAACCAGCAAAAATAGGATGAAGGCTATTATGAATAAAATTCGTTGTGCCGTCATTGGCGTGGGTTATCTTGGCAAATTTCATGCAGAAAAATATGCGGGGCTCAAGCAAGCAGAATTAATTGGTGTAGTCGACCAAGATAAGAAAACCGCGTGTGAAATTGCCGAAAAATATCAAACCACAGCTTATACAAATTATGAAGAATTAATCGGTAAAGTTGATGCAGTGAGTATTGTCACGCCGACTTTATTACATTATGAAGTAGCAAAATTTTTTTTAAGCCATCGCGTGCATGTCTTAGTGGAAAAGCCGATTACTAGTACCGTTAACCAAGCTAATGAATTAATTGCCTTAGCGAAACAACATAATGTCATCTTACAAGTTGGTCATTTAGAGCGTTTTAATAGTGTAATCATTGCACTAAATGGCATTTTAACAGAACCTAAATTTATCGAGTCGCAACGCATTGCACCTTTTACCTTAAGAGGCAGCGATGTAAATGTCATTCTTGATGTTATGATCCACGATATTGATTTAATTTGTAGCATGGTAAAATCGCCATTAAGTCAAATTATGGCCAGTGGCGCACCAATTTTAACTAATGAAATTGATATTGCTAATGTACGCTTACAATTTGAAAATGGTTGCGTCGCAAATGTAACAGCTAGCCGCGCAGGTTTAAAAACTGAACGTCTTATGCGTATATTCCAATCTGACGCTTACATTGCTTTAAACTTGCAGGATAAGAAATTAGCCGTTTATCGTAAAGGTAATGGTGAAATGTTTCCCGGCATTCCAAATATTGAAGTTGAACAAGAAAGTTTTGATAATCATGATGCCATCAAAGCAGAAATTATTGCTTTCCTTGATTCTGTGGCAAATGGAAAACCGGTGATAGTCAGTGGAGAAGCGGGGCGTGATGCGCTAAAAATAGCCCATGATATTACTACAGCTATTAATACCCAGTGGGAAAAGTTACATGTCAGTTAAAAAAATTATGCTAGTCGCTGGCGAAGCTTCAGGTGATCAACATGGTGCAGAATTAGTGCATGCCTTTAAAAAATTGAACTCCAATGTAACGTTCTATGGTGTGGGTGGCCGTAACATGCGCGCAGCTGAAGTCGATATTCAAGTTGATTGCGCTCAATTAGCGGTCATGGGCTTTGGCGATGTGGTAAAACATTTACCACAGTTAATTAAAATTTTTAACCAACTTAAAAAAAGTTTAGCGAAAAATCCTCCTGATTTATTGATCTTAATTGATTACCCTGGGTTTAATTTACGCTTAGCTAAAGTAGCGAAACAATTAGGCATTAAAGTTTTATTTTATATTAGCCCGCAAGTGTGGGCATGGCGTCAAGGACGCGTGAAAAAAATTGCTAAAGTCGTAGATCATATGGCGGTAATTTTCCCCTTTGAAGTAGCATTTTATAAAAATCAAAATGTACCAGTCACTTATGTTGGCCACCCGCTAACACATGTAGTGAAACCCAGTTTATCTGTCGAAACAGCCAAGCAGCAATTTGGGATTTTGAAAAATGCATCCGTCATAGGGCTATTACCGGGTAGTCGGGAACGCGAAATTCAACGTTTACTGCCAACCATGTTACAAGCCGCAGAAAAAATTAAAACTGCTTTACCAAATGCACAATTTATTTTGCCTGTTGCTTCCACTATTACCCCTGCTATGCTTCAGCCTTATTTAGCAGCCTCCCAAATTAATATTATCTTAGTTGAAAATCAAACTTATGATGCTATTAATACCTGCGATGCAGTGATAGTTTCCTCCGGCACCGCAACCTTAGAAACAGCTTTATTATTAAAACCCATGGTGATTGTCTATAAAGTCCCCACTTTAGCCGCGATGATGCTAAAACATTTAGTTAAAATAAAAAATATTGGCCTATGTAATGTCGTGGCCGAAAAACGTATTGTCCCTGAGTTATTGCAAGATGATGTTACCCCCGATAAATTAAGCACAGAAATTTTGCGCATGCTAACTGATGAAGTTTACCGCAATAATATGCTTGAGGAATTGAAAAAAGTGCGTGATAAACTCGGAGTTTTAAATGGCTCAGAAAATGTCGCCAAGCTAGCGCTAGAGATGTTGAAGGGTAGCTAATAATTTATTTTTTAACTCAGGCGAATGGGTTGTTAAATTTTCTATGGTTAAACGGCCCATCATTTTATAAAAAGATAATAACTCCGCTTCGCCACTTAAAGCCTCGATATGCTTTTCGATAGTGATATTATCCCCTCTTTTTATCGGCCCTGTTAAAGCCTTTGCCGGTAAATTTTCGGTAAGATTTTGTAAGCTACTTTCCATTAGGCTTGCTATAACAGGTTTAGCTTGTTCAAGAGAAATTCCCGTAGCTATTAAACATTTTAACGCCAAATCAAATAGTGTGACAAGATAATTTGATGCTATGACCATGCCAGCATGATATAGCGATTTAGTTTCTTTACTAATTTGCAGCACCTGCCCACCTATTGCAGTAACCAGAGCACTTAAATTGGGGAAAATTGCGGGCTCGCATTCGATGGCACAAAAAGTCCCGTGGAATTGTTGAACGCTTAAATTTGGATCTACAAAACTTCTGATAGGATGAAGACTAGCTGTCATACAATTAATTGCTTTAGCTGCCGATAAAATATCAGACGATAAAGAACCACTACAATGTACAATAATATTTTTGGGTTGTAGTTTATTTAACTGAACCAACTGAAAGCAAATTTCTGCGATTTTATCATCGGGTGTGGTAATGAAGGTCACATCAGCTGAGTTTATGTCTGACAGCTTAGCACAAGCAATTCCTTGTCCTATAAATTCACAGGATTTATTAGCAGTTAATTGCGTAGTGTTAAATACACTGCCTATTTGTGCAAATCCTGATTGAGCAATTAACCTTCCCAGGCTTTTTCCTAATTTCCCTGCGCCTATAATATTAATTAGCATGCTAACGAATAATACCGCGGCCGCTTTCTTCGACACGCTTGATAAAATCAATCATCACTTGCACTTCGGAAGTCTCTGCCACTAACTCTTGTATTTTTTCCAAGGCATCTTTGGTTGATAATTTTTGCCGATATAAAATTTTATAGGCTTGCCAAATATTTTTAATTGCAGTTTTAGAAAAACCTTTACGTTCCAAAGCAATTTGATTAATGCCATAGAGCTTAGGATCATTACCCGAAACTAAAATATAAGGCGGTACGCTATTAGGTATCATGGCAGCACGCGCGACAAAAGCATATGCACCTATTTCGCAATGCTGATGAATAGCGGATAAAGCCCCTATTAAAGCATGATCATGGATAATAACATGGCCTGCTAAAGAAGCATTGTTAGAGAGTAAAGCGTGATTATGGATCAGACAATCGTGGGCCACATGAGCATAAGCTAATAACCAATTATCATTGCCAATTTTAGTCAGGCCTTGAGCTTTTGTGGTCCCACGACTAATGGTCACGCTTTCTCGAATCACATTGCGATCGCCAATTTCTAAACGGGTGGGGTCACCTTTATAAGAATAATCTTGTGGCTCTTCACCAATTGATGAGAATTGAAAAATTTTATTATCTTTGCCAATTTTAGTCCAGCCATTAATCACTACATGCGGTCCAATCCAAGTCCCTTCACCAATTTCCACTTCTGGGCCAATTACACTATAGGGCCCGATGCTGACATTTTCAGCAATTTTTGCTTTCGGATCAATAATGGCAGTTGAATGAATAGTAGCACTCATTTTAAGCTTCCTTGGTTTGGTTATCTTCTTCTTTTAGCTTACGGGCCAAAATTAATTCCGCTGTACAAGCAATTTGGTCTTCTACCGTGGCTGTCACTTTAAAAACACAAACATCTTGGCGACTACGAACAAGTTCAGCGTGTAAGCGTAATTCATCCCCCGGAATGACTACACGTTTAAAGCGTGCTTTATCTACACCGGCATATAAATATAAATATTTTTTCGGATCTTCACCCTCGGCTTCATTAGTTTTAAAAAATAATACGCCACTCGCTTGGGCTAAGGCTTCTAAAATTAATACCCCAGGAAACACTGGATTGTCAGGAAAATGGCCCATAAAACAAGGTTCATTCGCCGTGATATTACGCACTGTGGTAATCGTTTTACCTAAGTCCATTTGAATCACTTTATCGATCATTAAAAAGGGATAACGATGCGGCAAAATTTTCAATATTTCATGGATGGTAATAACTTCAAATTTTTTTTCACTCATGATAGCTCTCAGGATTTATTAAGATGTTGTTCTGCTAATTTTTCTAATTTCTGCAGACTTTTGGCTAAGGCTGGCAACTTGGCGAAAATCGCAATCGATCGAAGCCAATCTTGTAAAGGTTGTGCAACGGTAGGTGAAGCGTAAACACCTGGCTTATCAATCGAGCGGTAAATACTCGTTGCTCCAACAACTTGCACATTATCACAAATTTCTATGTGGCCATTCACGGTCACCGATCCACCTAGCATACAATAATTACCAATTTTTGTACTACCCGCAATGCCCGTACAAGCAGCAATCGCACAGCCTTTGCCAATTTGAACATTATGGGCAATTTGCACTAAATTATCGATGATCACATCATCGCCAATAATAGTATCTTGCAGCGCACCGCGATCGATGGTGGTATTGGCACCAATATCAACCCGATTGCCAATTAATACCCGACCTAGCTGATAAACTTTTACCCACTTGCCTTTATCATTGGCAAATCCAAAGCCATCTGAACCAATCACGGTGCCTGTGTGAATCACCACATTATCACCGATATGGGTATCGTAATAAAGTGTCACACGGTCATATAAACGACAATTAGCGCCTATCCAACAATTATTTTGAATACTGCAATAACTACCTATGATAGTGTTTTCGCCAATCACTGCACCCGGCCCTATCACGGCATGAGCGCCAATACTGACGGAATCAGGAATAATGGAATTTTCACCAATGACGGCGGTAGGATGAATACCCGGAGGTGGATTGACTATTTGATTAAATAACGCCGTCGCTTTGGCAAACCCTACATGAGCGTTTTCAACCACTAAAGTAGCCCCGGGAGCATTAGGCGCATTTTCAGCGGTAATAATTACTGCAGCGGCTTTGGTTTCTGCTAAAAATTTACTATAATTTTTATTATCTAAAAAACTTAATTGCTCAGCATTTGCGTCAGCGAGAGAATTAATGCCATTTACCATGGTATTAGGATCACCTTGGAGCGTAGCACCAATTTTTTCGGCAACATCACCAAGACGATAAGCTGCATGTGTAGTCATTTAGAAAGTTCCTCCAATGCTAAATTGGAACAAGTTAGTTTGGGCATTCGGTTGCGTACCCACTGGCAACGCTAAACTAAAAATCAAAGGCATGCCAAGTGGTGTCCACCATTCTAATTGCGTACCAACAGAATACGCTAAATTATTGGTACTAAAATTATTAGCGCCTGGGGGCGAAGCGCTATAAGTATTAAAGACATTACCGGCATCAAAAAATATCGAGGTCCTCACATTATATTGCACTAAAGCGGTGGGGAAAATTAACGCTATATTACCGTCTAATAATAAATTACCACCTATTGGTTGCGCATTAGAATCCAACGGTCCTAAGGTGTTAGGCTCATAAGCACGATCTTGCCCTAAGGTACCTAAACCACCAGCAAAATAATTTTCAAAGAAAGGTAAAGAGTTAAAAGTACCATAACCATTTCCATAGCCTGCCACGCCATAGGTTGTTAAAATATAACCATTGCTTAACGGTTGGTAAAAACGATTCGTATAGCTGGTGGTGTAGTAACTTAAATTTTGTCCGCCAATTGGCAAAGAAACACTGACATTGACACTTTGGTGCGTACCTGTAGTCGGTAATCGAAAGCGATCGGTGGTATTATAATCCCAGCCGGCATTGACGAGAATTTGATTAAACTGATTACCAAATTGATTAGTAAAATCTTGTATCTGTTGCGATGGCCCTGCGCCAATAATTAAGTTAGTGTGTTTTAAACCGTAGCCCAGATTAAACGTTTGATAATTGGTTAAGGGAAAACCTAAAGTATCACTAAGGCCATAGGCACTGGTATTATAATTAGCTGCATTCACCGCACCAGGATTCACGGTTTGATAATACAGTTGGACACTGCGGCTGATTCCATCAGGGGTAAAGAAGGGATCAAAATAATTAATACTATAAATAGATTGATAACTACTACTGGTAAAATTAATTCCCACCGTTTTACCGGTGCCTAAAAAGTTATTTTGGGTAATTCCCGCACCGACTAAAAAGCCAAAAGCTTGTGAATAACCCACATTAAAATTTAATTGTGCCGATAATTGTTCCGCCACTTTAACGGCTAAATCAACTTTATTAGTGGTACCATCAACGGGTACGGGCGTTACGGTAATTTGATCGGGTTTTAAATAACTACTTTGGCGTTGTAAATTGCCGACGGACGTATTGATTTCATCAGTAGAATAAAGTGAATCTTCAAATTGATGGAACCAATTACGTAAAGCAATATTGGATGTGCCAGTATTACCACTGTAAATAATTCTTCGCACATAATATTTATTACCGGGATCAATATCATAGGTAATAAAGACAGTTTGTTTACTATCATCAACTGTAGGAATGGGATTGGCTTTAGCAAACGCATAAGCATCATCACCTAATCGATCGGTGATAGCTTTACCCGAATCGATGACCATTTGACGCGAAAATACTTCGCCTGGTTTAATTGGTACTAAGGCACTTAACACAGATTCAGGTACCACGAAATCGCCGGTTAACTTAAAGCCAGCAAATTTATATTGTTTGCCTTCGGTGAGATGAATCACAATATAAACATATTTTTTATCGGGTGTCATAGTGACTTCTGTCGAATCAACATGCATGTTGATATAACCATTATTTAAGTAATAGTCTTGTAAAGCCTGAATACTTTTATCGAGTTTATCTTTGCCATACTGATCTTTACCATTAAAAAACGTTAAAATATTAGGCGCTGACATAGGTAATTGATCAAGTAAAACTAATTCGTTAACCGCATGATTACCAACAATCGTAATTTGCTTCACTTGTGCAATTAAACCTTCGGAAACATCGATAGTAATGGCGACCCGATTACGAGATTCTGGTGTAGCTTCACCTGTGACTGTCGCATTGTAACGACCCATCGCATAATATTGTTCCGCTAAAGCTTGTTTGACTTGGGTAAAGGTCGCGCTATTAAAAATTTGCCCTTGCGCAAGCCCTAAATTTTTTAAGGCATCACTCAACTTATCTTTGGGAATATCTTTATTGCCTTCGACATCGACACTGACAATGGTGGGACGTTCGGTGACCGTGACAATCAGCGTATCATGCTCACGCGACAAACTCGCATCGGTAAAAAAACCAGTGGCAAATAAGGCATTGAGAATTTGATTATCTTCATTAGGGTTATATTTATCACCTACTTTAATAGGCAGATAAGCTAAAGCAGTTGGTTCGCTAATGCGTTGCAAACCATTTACCTGAATAGCCTTTACCACAAAACTGCTATCAGCAAACGCGCTAGAAAAGCTAACGATTAATAATAAGAAAAAAATACGAAGGGATGTTAAATTCATTAATGCTCAACCTTAAGGTCCAAAAAATTGCTCTCATTATAACGGCTTACGGCACAGGTTGAAAGCCTTAATTTTGATAGTGATGCCTGTTAATTTATGGTAAAATTAAATAAATTAATTTTGGAGTTTAATCATTATGTCCCGCTATCTGGACCCCAAAGCCGATATTGTTTTTAAAAAAGTATTTGGTCATCATCCGCATTTACTCATTAGCTTTTTAAATGCGGTGCTGCCTTTACCAGAAGGACGCGCTATTGCAAGCTTAACCTATTTAAATCCGGAAAGTACGCCTGATTTGCCTTTTTTAAAACGCACGATTGCTGATGTGCGTTGTACTGATGAGCAGGGCCGCGTATTTATCGTTGAAATGCAAATTGAATGGACCGATAGCTTCAAACAACGCCTGTTATTTGAAGCGGGTCAAGCCTTAGTGAAGCAATTAAATAGTGGAGAAAATTATCATCTGTTGCAACCTGTGTATGGCTTAGGCATTATTGCCACCAACTTTGACCCAACTGAACAATGGTATCATCATTACCAAATGGTGAATGTTGATAAAAGTCCACGCGAAATTATCGAATATTTACAATTAGTCTTTATTGAATTGCCTAAATTTCCTGTGCGCTCAAGTGAGCACAAACAATTGCGCTCGTTATGGCTACGCTTCTTGCGTGAAGTGAATGAAAAAACCCAAGAAATTTCACCCGACTTACTCGCTGTGCCTGAAATTGAAGAAGCCGTTAATTTAGTACAAGAATCAGCTTATACCCCGGGTGAATTACAAGCCTATGAATCTTATTGGGATCAAGTAAGTCGCGATAAAACCTTATGGGCAGGTCGCTATGAAGAAGGCTTGGCGGAAGGTGAAGCGAAAGGCTTGGCCGAAGGTTTAGAAAAAGGCCGTCAACAGGAACGACTTGCTCTGGCTAAAAAATTATTGCTTGCAAATGTGGATGAATCTTTGATTTTTGATTATACACACTTAACCCCAGATGAATTTTTGGCACTGAAAAAAACAATAATTTAGAACTAACTACACTGTTTTATTAGTTGTGTAGCAAACTCTCTCGCTAGTTTATCATCGCGTAAAATTTGTTCAAGCTCTAGCGCGGGATGTGAGGATAATTTATCCAAGGTTGCGGCATTAATGGCATAAATATCCGTAAACGCAATTTGATTTGCTAAAAACGCTTGTACCGCTACTTCGTTTGCCGCATTCAAAATGGTCGCGCTGGTGCCCCCTTGCTTTAAAGCCGCGTAAGCTAATGCTAAACAAGGGAACCGTTCATGCTCTAAGAGTTGAAAATCTAATTGATTATTCAGCATTAAATCTAAATAATCAACGCCAGTCGTAATACGCTCTGGCCAGGCTAAACCATAGGCAATTGGGATGCGCATATCGGGGTTGGCTAATTCAGCAATCACTGAACCATCAATATATTCCACCATGGAATGCACAATACTTTGCGGATGAATAATAACTTCAATTTGTTTAGGATCCATTCCAAATAAATAATGGGCTTCAATCACTTCTAAACCTTTGTTCAACATGGTAGCCGAATCAACCGAAATTTTCTGGCCCATTTTCCATTTTGGATGCGCACAAGCCTGTCGAGAAGTAATCGTATTAAATTGAGTTAAAGGCGTAGTTAAAAATGGCCCACCGGAAGCGGTTAAAATAATTTTATTAACGCTCTGGTTAGGATAAAAACACTGAAAAATAGCATTATGCTCACTATCAATCGGTAGCAACTGGGCTTGATTGGTTCGCACAGTTTGCATGAATAAATCACCCGCCATTACCAAGGCTTCTTTATTCGCTAATAGCACACGTTTACCCGCGCGTGCGGCGGCCAGGGTCGATAATAAGCCAGCAGCACCAACAATTGCTGCCATCACAATATCAGCCTCTGGATCACTTGCAATTTGTTCTAATTCACGGGTACCGCTTAATACGGTGCAATCGATATGTTCCGCTTGCAACTTATGCTTTAATAATTTTGCCGCATCAGGGTTAGTCATAACCGCAAAACGCGGCTTAAATTGCCGACATTGAGTCAATAATAATTCGATATTATGTTGTGCAGATAAAGCATAGACCGAAAATTTTTCTGGATGTTGACTAATAACATTAAGGGTATTGCAACCAATAGAACCCGTTGAACCCAAAATAGTAACTTTTTGCATTTAATAAAAACCTTGCGATAAAAACAAAGCTAAGGCAAAAAAAGGCGCGCCTGCGGTGTAACTATCAATGCGATCGAGTATGCCACCATGCCCCGGTAAAATTTTGCCACTATCTTTAACTCCCGCATGGCGTTTAATAGCGCTCTCAAATAAATCCCCTACTATGGAAATTAACGCTGTAAACATGCCAATAATTAATAACACCAGAGTTTTTTGCCAACTATATTGCATGACGATACTAAAAATGGCCACGACAATAAGGCTGAAAATAACTCCACCTATTACGCCTTCTATACTTTTACCAGGGCTAATGCTGGGCGCTAATTTATGCTTACCAAAACGTTTGCCGACAAAATAAGCGCCAGTATCAAAACTAGCAATGATTAATAATAACAATAAAATATTACTATCATGATGGACTGTGGTATTTAAATAAAATAAACTCACTGCAAAAGGAATTAATACCATCAAACCCATTAATAGTTGGCTTAGTTGCAAATTAAATAAGACTTTTTTATTTTGTGAAAAACGATACAACACGATAATCGCTAAAAACCAAGCGATCACACCCCAATAAATAATATACAGTGCGGAAAAGGATAAATACTGACATATAATAATAATTGCTAAAGTTAATAATACATAGATGATGCGTAAGAAAATCGGCGTTAATTTGCTTAATCCTGACCATTCCCATGCGCCTATCAAGACTACAGCGCCTACTATATATTGAAATACCAAGGGAGAGGCGCCGAACAATGCCCATAGAATTAAGGGACCAATCACTAAAGCGGTTAAAACACGTTGCCACAACATGGTGTGCTCCTAGAGTTGTTCATTAGTTAAACCAAAACGCCGAGTGCGTTGTTGATAAATTTGCAGAGCTTTATCTAATTCTTGTTCATTAAAATCTGGCCATAGTATGTCAGTAAAATATAACTCTGTATAGGCTAATTGCCATAATAAAAAATTACTAATACGTTGCTCACCACTGGTACGAATTAATAAATCAGGCTCGGGTAAATCATGCGTCGCTAAATGCGCAGTAATTAATTCTGGGGTAATTTCACTGGGCGTTAAATTTCCGGCGGCAACTTGTTCGGCGAGCTGCCGCATTGCCTCACAAAGTTCCCATCTGCCACCATAACTTACTGCTAAGATTAATTGTAAAGCCGTATTGTTAACAGTCGCCGTTTCGACTTCGGCTATGCGCTGTTGCAAAGTGGGGTTTAATTGCTGACGCTCACCAATTAATCGTAAGCGAATATTATTGTGTTGTAAGGTGGGTAATTCTTTTTCTAAATTCTCCAGAAAAAGTTCCATTAAGGTTTCGACTTCTTCGGTTGGGCGTTGCCAATTTTCACTGCTAAAAGCAAATAAGGTTAGTACTTTAATGTCGCGTTTAACGCACCACTCAATCAACTCACGAACTACTCTAGCACCCGCACGATGACCTAGTTTACGTGGTAAAAAACGTTTTTTGGCCCAACGACCATTGCCATCCATGATGATAGCAAGGTGATTGAGAATGGAAGTTACTGGTTGGGACATAAGGTTTAGAGTTGCTTTTGCAATTTGTCATGCCAGCATGGGAAAATCTAATAGAATCCTCGGACTTAGCAAGCTGGGCATCTAAAACGCCTCTGGTTAATTTGTAGGCCGCATTTCTGGATGCCAGCCTGCGCTGGCATGACAATCCTGCTGACCTACACTTCCATTAAATCTTTTTCTTTGTCACTTAAGGCTTTATCAACCAAATCAATATATTTGTCGGTTAATTTTTGAATGGCATCTTGTAATTTACGTTCATCATCTTCCGCTAAATCTTCCGCTTTTTTAATGTCATGATTAATATCGCGACGAATATTGCGAATAGAAACGCGGATTTTTTCGGTTTCCGCCTTTGCCATTTTGACTAACTCTTTACGACGTTCTTCATTCAACGCTGGCATAGGTAAACGAATGACATCGCCTGAATTAGTAGGGTTTAAGCCTAAATCGGCTTTCAAAATCGCTTTTTCAATAGCTTGGATATGAGATTTATCAAAAG
>Ga0207024_10211_pt1 | contig 16887 bp, 14 predicted proteins | sample Alteio_BWMinCont_44_FD_153470 | JGI IMG/M metagenome (GOLD analysis project Ga0207024, IMG submission 153470) | Enriched cells from forest soil in Barre Woods Harvard Forest LTER site, Petersham, Massachusetts, United States -... | ecosystem: Environmental > Terrestrial > Soil > Temperate forest >...
AGGAATAAGCGATGGCAGCCCCTCATTATCAGATCATTCGCAGGCCCATCATCACCGAAAAGGGCCTGGGCGTAAAAGAGACGCAGCATACGGTGGTCTTTGAAGTTTCCGCCAAAGCCACGAAGACGGAGATCAAGGAAGCCGTGCAGCAGATTTTCAAGGTAAAGGTCGCGGGCGTGCGCACCGCGAACTTTGTCGGCAAGATGCGCCGCCGCGGCCAGAACGAAGGCTACCGGCGCGTTCTTGTCCACCGCTTCCATCAATTCGTCAATCGTCTTTTCCCACTTGGCGTCGCCGTTCAACGCTTGCAGCGCCGAGCCCTTGATCACCGCAATCGTATCGCCGGGAAATTGGTAGCTCTTCAGCAGTTCGCGGACTTCCAGTTCCACCAACTCCAAAAGCTCCGCGTCTTCCACCATGTCACACTTGTTCAGGAACACCACAATCGCCGGCACACCCACCTGCCTTGCCAGCAGAATATGTTCCCGCGTCTGCGGCATCGGCCCGTCCGTCGCCGCCACCACCAGGATCGCGCCGTCCATCTGCGCCGCTCCGGTGATCATGTTCTTGATGTAGTCTGCGTGCCCCGGACAATCCATGTGCGCGTAGTGCCGGTTGGCTGTCTCGTACTCCACGTGCGACACCGCGATGGTGATCCCGCGCTCGCGCTCTTCCGGAGCGTTGTCAATCGAATCAAACGCCCGGAACTGCACCTTCGGGTTGTGTTTCGACAGCACCTTGGTGATCGCCGCCGTCAGCGTCGTCTTGCCATGGTCAATGTGACCAATCGTCCCGATGTTCACATGCGGCTTGTTGCGCTCGAATTTCTCCTTCGCCATTTCGTCCTCTGCTCCTCAGTCGAAGTCTTTCAAATATCTCTGTTACTCATTGCCACAAACGACTGCCCCAAGAACCCCGTGTTACCTGGCCGCTTTGCCGGTGGCCTTCTCGATCACTTCCTGGGCGATCGAAGCCGGCGCTTCGGCATAATGCGAAAAATGCATGGTGAACGTCGCGCGGCCCTGCGTGCGGCTGCGCAAATCCGTGGCGTAACCGAACATCTGTGAGAGCGGCACTTCCACGCGAATCACGTTGCTGCCCGCGCGGTTCTCCGTGCCCTGAATCGCCGAACGCCGCGCATTCAAGTCGCCGAATACTTGCGGCATGTACTCTTCCGGAACCACCACTTCCACTTTCATGATGGGTTCGAGAAGCACCGGCGAAGCTTTGTGGCAGGCTTCCTTGAACGCCATCGAGCCGGCGATTTTGAACGCCATTTCCGAGCTGTCCACGTCGTGGTAGCTGCCGTCGACCAGAACCGCGGCGATATCCACCATCGTGAATCCCGCCAGCACGCCGTTGTCCAACGCTTCGCGGATACCCGCTTCGATCGGAGCGATGAACTCGCGCGGAATCGATCCGCCAACTATCTTGTCAATGAACAGGAAGCGGTGCTCTTTGTCGAACTTCCACTTTCCGGCAGGTCCGCCCACGATTTGCTTCGCCAGCGCGTCCAGATCGTCCGTGGACATTTCCTTCATGTTCTCGTGGCCGGCGCTGGGAAGCGGATGAAGCTCAATTTCGCAATGTCCGTATTGGCCGCGGCCGCCGGTCTGCTTGATGTATTTGCCTTCCGCAGTGGCCTTTTTGCGAATCGTCTCGCGATACGCCACTTGCGGACGTCCCACATTCGCCTGCACGTTATATTCGCGCAGCATGCGGTCCACGATAATTTCCAGGTGCAACTCGCCCATTCCGGAGATCAGCGTCTGCCCGGTATCCGGCTCGGTCGAAACTCGGAACGTCGGATCTTCCTGTGCAAGGCGCTGCATGGCCACACCCAGCTTGTCTTGGTCGGCCTTCGTCTTGGGCTCGATGGCCACGGAAATAACCGGCGTGGGAAAATCGATGTTTTCGAGAATGATCGGCTTGTTTTCGTCGCACAGCTTGTCGCCGGTATTTACGCTCTTCAAGCCCACGCAGGCGCAAATATCGCCGGCATAAATCTCTTCAATTTCTTCGCGCTTGTTCGCGTGCATCTGCAGCAAGCGGCTGATGCGCTCGCGCGAGCCCTTGCCGGAATTCAAAACGTAGCTTCCAGACTTCAGTACGCCGGAATACACGCGGATATACGTCACGTGCCCGACAAACGGATCGGACATGATTTTAAACGCCAGCGCGGCAAAGGGCTGATCGTCGCGCGCCAGCCGCAACTCGCTTTCGTCATTCCCCGGATTTACGCCCTCGACCGGAGGAACGTCCACGGGCGAAGGCAGGTAATCAACCACGGCATCGAGCAACGGCTGAATGCCCTTGTTCTTGAACGCGGAACCGGCCAGCACCGGCACAATTTTCAAATTCAGCGTGGACTTGCGAATCGACTTGCGCATCTCGTCCAGCGTCAGCGAACCTTCCGTCAAATACTTGTCGATGACTTCATCGTCGTGTTCAGCGATGTATTCCACAACCTTGTTGCGATGCTCGTCGTAAAACTTCTTGTCGATGGCCGAGCCCTTGAGCGCAGCGGCAACGTCCGGCCGCGAATCCACGAAGCTCTTGTCCCAAAGTTTCTCGACGGAAAATGTCTCGAATTTCGCTCCGAGCGTTTCCTCGAGCCACACAATCACCTTTTCCTCGAGGAAGTCGATGATCCCGATGAAATTGTCTTCGCGGCCAAGGGGAAACTGCAGGGGAACAGGGTGGGCTCCAAGTCGCTGGCGAATTGTTCGGACGACGTGGTCAAAATCCGCGCCCATACGGTCCATCTTGTTCACGAAACAGATGCGCGGCACGCGATACTTGTCCGCCTGACGCCATACGGTTTCCGATTGCGGCTGCACACCCGCCACGGAATCAAACACGCAGACCGCGCCGTCCAAGACGCGCAGAGAGCGCTCCACTTCCACGGTGAAATCCACGTGGCCGGGCGTATCAATGATGTTGACGCGGTACTTCTTGTTGAAGCGATCCCACGCCGCGGTCGTCGCCGCGCTGGTAATCGTAATCCCGCGCTCGCGCTCCTGCTCCATCCAGTCCATGGTGGCCGTGCCTTCATCCACCGAACCGATTTTGTAGGTCACACCCGTATAAAACAGGATGCGCTCCGTTGACGTCGTCTTTCCGGCGTCAATGTGCGCCATGATCCCGATGTTGCGCGTGTCTTCGAGTTTGAATACCCGGGCCATAATCTCTTTTCAGAATTCCTTCACTTAAAGTAACGGCTACCAGCGCCCTTTTTACCAGCGCCCTTTTACCAACGATAGTGCGCGAAAGCCTTGTTGGCCTCCGCCATGCGGTGCACGTCTTCCTTCTTCTTCATCGCTCCGCCGCGCGAATTCGCCGCGTCAATCAATTCATCCGCAAGCTTGTCCACCATGGTCTTGCCCGCGCGCTCCCGCGAATACTGCAGTAGCCAGCGGATCGCCAGCGACTGCCTGCGGAACGGGTTCACTTCCACCGGCACCTGGTAGTTCGCGCCGCCCACGCGCCGCGTCTTCACTTCCAGCAGCGGCTTCACATTCTCGATGGCCTTCTTGAAAATCTTCAAGGCGTCATCGTTGGTCTTCTTAGCCACCTGGTCCATCGCGCCGTAAAACACGCGCTGCGCCGTGGATTTCTTCCCTTCCCACATCATCGAGCAGATGAACTTCTCCACGATGTCGCTGGCATACACCGGATCGGTTGCCTGAGTTCGCCGGAAAACGAGTCCTTTGCGTGGCATTGCTCTTTATCGCTCCTTACTTCGCCGCCGCGGCCTTCGGCCGCTTCGCGCCGTACTTTGAACGTCCCTGCTTTCGATTCTCCACGCCCGCGGCATCCAGCGTTCCGCGCACGATGTGATACCGCACTCCCGGCAGATCCTTCACGCGGCCGCCGCGCACCAGCACGATGGAGTGCTCCTGCAGGTTGTGGCCGACTCCGGGAATGTACGTCGTCACTTCAATCGAATTCGTCAGCCGCACGCGCGCCACTTTGCGCAACGCGGAGTTCGGTTTCTTCGGCGTCTGCGTGTACACGCGAATGCACACGCCGCGCTTCTCCGGGCAGCCCGCCAGCGCCGGCGATTTGGTCTTCACCTGGACCTTCTCACGTCCCATCCGTACTAGTTGCGAAAACGTCGGCACAGTCGTTCCTCTTTTATCTGCGCTCCGGCACCGCCGGGCGACTATTGCGCGCAAAAAGATTTCAAGGCTCTCGCAAGGCGCGCAGACAAAAATGCGCGAGAGCGCACAAGAGTGCTGAAAGGTCTACTGCGAATCCGGAGATACAACCAGCAAGAAACTCCGTACGCACTCCAAGAGGTAGAACTCTTCTCTTGGCTTCAGTTCGGAGAGGCTTACTCGGCTTTGCGGGGCTGGCGCCCCATTCCGGCCGCTCTTCTGTCCCATTCCGTCTTTCTTTGTTCCGGGACCGAAGATAATTCCCTTCCAACTAATTGGCCCCGACCCGACTAACTCGGAGCCACCCCACAAGGGTCGAAATCACCCCTGACAAACATCGAAGTATAAGGAAGAAAATCGGTTCTGTCAAATCTCTTTGAACACAACCGCGTGGAAATCTCTGTGGAAATCAAGCACTTGGCGGCTTTCTTGCTCGCTGAATTGCGCTGGGCCATCTGAACCATTGCCTCTGGCCAAGCCTGCAGAGGATATGTCCGCGTCCAAGTGGCGAACATCTAGATCACTAGCCGTAATAGCCGTCATAGATCATTGAAAACAAATGGCTTACTTCAAAACCCCCTTCCGCGGTCTGGGAGCCGTCATCCTTCCCCTCAATACCCCTAGTTTTGTGGCGTGTCATTCCTGCCCTTATCATCGGCTCCCAAGTCGCCGAATGGCCACAGGTTAAAGGCCTTCAGCTCATCGTACTCGTGCTGCGCCCGCAGCATTCGTGCCGTTCGCTCCGCCGACCAAGGCGTCGCGAACCGCTCTGGTCGGTCCGCAATCCAAAACGCGGCTAGCGCCATCAGCGTGGCGTTCTGTGCCAGCACATCCGGCTTCTGCGCTTCCAGCGCATCGGCGGCGGAATGGTGCGTGTACTTATAGTCGGTGGTGTCCTGCAGCATGTTGATCCCCGGCAGCCCCGCAACGGAAAACGGCAGCGTGTCCGTTCCCGATTCCACTTTGTCGTCCACCGTTATCGGATTGAAATTCGCCAGCGAGTTCGCAAACGGCTGGAACACCGGCACCAGATCGTCGCGGCCTCCCATCTGAAATCCCTTCACGGCCCCCTGCCCGGCATCCAGCACAAGATTGCCGAGGTGGTTGGCCATCTCCGATTGGTGTTGCTTGATATAAGCGTACGATCCATCCAATCCTTGTTCCTCGCCGGTAAACAAAACAAACCGAATGGTGCGGCGCGGCCGTTCTCCCGATCGAACGATGGCCTCCGCTGCTCCAAGAGCCGTCGCCGTTCCCGATCCGTTGTCCGTCGCTCCTTGCGCCAGGTCCCAGGAATCCAGATGTCCGCCAACCACTAGAATTTGCTCCGGGTGTTCGTGCCCGCGAATTTCGCCGACGACATTCGCCGTCTCCACCGGCCCGCTCGTAAATGTGTTCTGCACGTCAAACCGCACTCGCGGCGTTATTCCGCGCGCCACAAGTCGCTCCAACTGTCCTTGGTCCTCGGCGGTCATGGAAACTACGGGAACCGCAAAATCCGCGTTGAATCCCAGAATCCCCGTGTGTGTCAGGTTCATCCCTGCAGACTTGCGCCCTCCCTGCCCGCCAATCACTGCAATTACACCTGCGGGACCTGCGGCCCTCAAAAAATCCCCGAACTGCGCGAACAACTGGATGGACTCTCTCCTCGGAGCGCCCTTCATCACTACCAGCGCCACTCTGCCTTTCAATCGCGAAACGTTTTTGATTTCATTATCGAGATCGAAAAGATTCACCGGAACGACATCGCCCTCCGCGCCGCCCGCAGGAGTTGATCCCGTCCAGCCCATCGCATCCACGTGCAGCTTATGCCGCACGGGCGCAAGCATCTCCGCATCCGCCGTGCCGCGCGTCCATCCGCGCCAGATCTGGTATTTCTCCGCGTGCACGTTTTCCAGGCCGATGGCCTTCATCTTGGCCGCGCCCCACTCTTCGGCCTTGCGTTCCGCCTGCGATCCGGTTACGCGTGCGCCAACGTCATCGCTCAACTCCGTGAGGTATTGGAACGCATGCGAGTCCAGCATCCCTTCGCCCGCAATCTTCACCAGCGCCGGCTTCGTCCCGTCCTCATCCGGCCCCTTTGCCACGGGCCTCTCATTCGCGCGCACCAGCCCCGCGCCCACGCTGCAGAATGCCAGCGCCACCACTCCCACTCCCACCCATACAACCCGCATTCGCTTTCTCCTCGCGCTTTTCGCGCACTCAAACTCTACCACGCACTCAGACGCACCCGCCCCATTTCGGTTTCTCGCAGTCTCGGTAACGGCTTATTCGCGTTCGAATCCTAGCTCTCTGCGCCCTCTGTGTGCTCGGTGTTCTCTGTGTAAAGCTCTTTCCATTCGTTCTCATCTGCTACCCCACCGATTCGTGCACATTCGGCAACAGAACCGCATCGATCTCTTTACCCACTTCCCGCTGCGCCCTACACTGCCTCTCGTGGCCAAAGTCAAACTCTCTCGATCCGCCTCTCTTTATCTACGGTTCTCCGCCGCCCTGATTCTCATCGCCGCGGTCCCACGCGTCGCTATCGCCCAAGAGCCCGCTCAAAAACCAGTCCAAAAACCCACCGACAAAAAAGTTGAAAAGACGGCTCCGACCGAAAAACCTGAAAATCCCGCCCAAATCGAACTCCTCGAAACGCGCTACCGTTTCGAAACCGACGGCTCCAGCCGCAAGGAAGTCCACACCCGCGTGCACATCAACAGCGAACTCGGCGTCCGCCAGTTCGCCCGCCTTAATTTCGACTTCAACCGCGCCTTCCAATCCATCGAAATCGCGCTCGTCCACATCACCCATGCCAGCGGCGGCACCGCCGACATCCTCCCGAGCGCCATCACCGACAATCCCAATCCCGCCGTCGTAAACGCCCCCGCCTACCAGGATGTCCGGGTCAAATCCGTCCGCATCCTCGGCCTAGAACCCGACGACACCCTCGAGTACCGCGTCATCACCACCACGTCGCATCATCCTCTGGCCCCCGACTTCTGGCTCGACCACTCCTTCGATCGCACCGGCGTCGTCTCCGAAGAACTGTTCGAGCTCGACGTTCCCTCCGCGCGCCAGATCCAACTCCATATCAATCCCGCCACGCCTGCAACTCCGGCAGAAACGGCCACTAGCGGAATGACCGTGTATCAGTGGCGTATAAAAACCTCCCAGTTCAACAACACTCCTAAAGAGTCTTCGCAACTGCAACCTGACGTCGTTCTCACTTCCATCGCTGGCTGGCAACAGCTTGCGGATCGTTTGAGGAACCTCTTAAAGCCGCAAGGGGAATTCTCCTCCGAACTCTTCGCAAAGGCTGATGAGTTGGCAAAGGTTCCCACCTCTGACCCAAGGACCACACCGAACCCGCGCGCCGAAGCGTTTTACGCGTTCGTGTCCCAGAAAATAAAGACGGTCGATCTTCCGCTCGGCTCGACAGGATTCAAGACGCGAAACCCTTCCGACGTTCTTGCTTCAGGCTACGGCACACCGGAAGACAAATTCATTCTATTCGCTGCTCTGGCGGATCATTTCTTCGGCCCGGCGAGAGCCGGTCTTATCTCAATTTCCGATGTCGATCCGCAAACTTCGCTTCCCAGACCCGCATTCTTCAACCACCTCCTGACCATGACAGGCTGGCCCTCCATAAACTTTTGGCTGGACTTGAATCTCGAGGTCGCGCCCTACCAGATGATCCCGTCTCAATTTCGCGGCAAGAATGCCCTACTCGTCGGACCGGCCATCACGGAACCTTGGCGGCAAGTGGAAAATTTCCTGCCATTCCGTGCGCGGCAAAACGTTTCGATCGAAGCCTCACTCACCTCCGAGGGAACGCTCCGCGCTAAAGTGCATTATTCCTTGCGCGGCGATAATGAACTACTTCTGCGCGTCGCCTTCCATCAATCACCCAATGACAAATGGAAGGACCTCGCCCAGCTTCTCTCCCTCTCCGACGGCTTCCGCGGAGAAGTAGGCAGCGTCAGTGCGTCGGATCCCTACGCCACGCGCGAGCCCTTCACCCTTGATTACGAAATCACCCAGCCCAAGTTTGTGGATTGGTCGAAAAAACCAGTACGCATCCCCGCGCTGCTTCCCCAACTGGGCTTGCCCGATCCGCCGGCGAAACCCGCCGTTGGCTCCGCGACGGCTCCTGTCGAACTTGGCACGCCCCTCGAAGTCGAAACGCACATGACCCTGCATCTGCCCCCGGGCACAACCGCACGCACTCCGACCGGCACCTCCGTCGTGCGCGACTACGCTACCTTCGCCTCCCATTACGCCGCAAAGGACCTGACCGTAACGGCCTCGCGCCACATCAATTTTCTCTCCAGGGAAGTCCCCGCAGAACGCGCCGCGGATTACAACGCATTCCTCCGCGCCGTCCTAAGCGACGAAGCCCAGGATTTCACCTTGGAACGGCCCGACACAACCACCCCAAAGCCCGCGCCCACAAACGAAAAGGCGCCCGCTCCCAAGCCGCAGGACTAGGGACTAATGCTTTCAATTCATGGTTTGAAGTAAGAGAGAATGGAACCTATCGCAACTAACGACTACCTGAGTTCAAGAATTTCCTTCTCTTTAGCCGCCGACAAATCTTCGATCTTCTTCGTCTCCGCGTGCGTCACTTTCTCCATTTCCTCGATCGCCCGCTTGTGTTCGTCCTGGCTAATCTTCTTGTCCTTCTCCAGCTTGTCCACCGCTTCCTTGATGTCGCGCCGCACGTTGCGCACCGCCGTGCGGTGATTTTCCAGCGCCTTGTGCAGATGCTTCACGATCTCCTTGCGCCGCTCTTCCGTCGGCGAAGGCATTGGCACGCGCACCACCTTGCCGTCATTCGTGGGATTCAGTCCCAAATCCGAAGTGCGGATCGCCTTGTCGATCAGCGGCACCACGCTCGGGTCCCACGGCGAAATCACCAGCAACGTCGCCTCCGGCACCGTTACCGTACCCAGTTGATTCACCGGCATCGGCGTCCCGTGATAGTCCACGCGAATCGCGTCCAGGATGGACGCATTCGCCCGCCCCGTCCGCAGCGTCCCCAACTCCTTGCGAAAATCGTCCACGGCTTTTTCCATCCGCGTCCGCGCCTGGGCCATCGCATCTTTCGTCGTCGCAATCGTCGTCATATCTTCCTCATCGAAGCAATTGTTCGCCGCATGACTGGGTCCTCAGTTTTCAGTGCTCAGTTTTCAGTAAAGAGAAGAACCTTCCGAGAAATAGCCGTCGTACATAATTTAGTGGTCTTCTCTCACTGAAAACTGATTACTGAAAACTGAAAACTGCCTCACGCCGGCGTCACCTTCGACCCCACGCGCTCCCCCAACACCACGCGCCGGATATTCCCCGGCCGGTTCATATTGAACACCACGATCGGCATCCCATTATCCATGCACAACGAAATCGCCGTCGAATCCATCACCTTCAAATTCTGGCTCAGCACTTCGCGGTACGAAATCGCCGCAAAAAACTTCGCGTCCGGAATCTGTTCCGGATCGGCGTCGTACACCCCGTCCACCCGCGTGGCTTTCAAAATCACGTCCGCCTTGATCTCCATCGCGCGCAGCGCCGCCGCCGTGTCCGTCGAAAAATAAGGATTCCCCGTGCCCGCCGCAAAAATCACCACGCGGTCCTTCTCCAAGTGCCGCACCGCGCGCCGCCGGATGAACGGCTCGGAAACTTCTTTCATCTCAATGGCGCTCAGCACCCGCGTAAACACACCCGCCTTTTCCAGCGCATCCTGAAGCGCCAACGCATTGATCACCGTCGCGAGCATCCCCATGTAATCGCCCGTCGCCCGGTCAATCTCAAAGCCCTTCTGCCTGGCCCCGCGGAAAATATTCCCCCCGCCGACCATAATCGCCACCTGCACGCCCAACGCATGCACATCCTTGAGCTCCCGCGCGATCGCTTGAATCGTTTCCCCATGAATGCCAAATCCCTGAGGCCCCTGAAACGCCTCTCCGGACAGCTTCAGCAAAATCCTGTGATAAGCCGGCTTCGCTTTCTTGCCGCTCTTTCGAATTGCCTTCTTCGTCCCAGCCATGACCCTCCGCTTCGCGCACTCCAAAATCCCCGGAATTGTAACAAACTATCCCCGCCCCCGCACATTTGGTGTGCGGAAGGTAGTCGGTCAATTTCCGGTTGCCGCGTTACCAGGGATGTGGCCTCTTGGGCGAACACTTTGGCCTAAACTGCGCTCGACCTTTTGGGATTTAGAAGTTCAGTGACATCCGCCTCTTTGAGTTTTTCTTCAAGGGTGCCTGAATCGAATTTCTGTTTGAACTTCATCTCTTGCTCCAAGAGTGGAATCAAGGCGAGGTAGTGAATAGCTCGACCGTCCTCGGTCTCCACCGTATCCGCACCTTCGGGAAATGTCGCAGGATTGAGGAGCATTAACCCCGTGAAGCGTGTCTCTACGTATAGCGGTTCAGGTCGCTCAACACTGCCGACGGTATGCCCCCATGAGAACCACGTTTGATTTATATGCGGGTATCTCGCGGCTTGTTGGAGTATAGCGATAGGCCAAAAGTATCTTGGCTCTCGCCATCCAAAATCATCCATTGCAAGAGGCCATTCTTTGGGTAGGCATAAACAGACTTCTGCAAGCGCAAGGTCTTCCAGACCCTCTGGCACTCGCATATCGAGGTCACTCATACCTGATGTCAACAGCGTAAAGTAAGGCCTTGTCGGGGTCGGGCGGACGACGTGGACATCTACGTGAACGACGGACGATTTTTTCTCATCGAGGACAAAAAAGTCTGTGCCAAAGTACCTCTCGATGTGGTCGGTGATAGTCCGGAGATACCGTATGGGCGTTGGAACTTTGGGCATAGATGTGGGATTTATATCACATCACGCTTCAACTCCTGAGAAGTCGCGTAACCGAACACTGAACCACTACTGTGCGGAAGCTAGGCTCACACTCCCAACAAAAAAGGCGCCCCCGGTAAAGCCGAGGCGCCCTGTAAAGTTGATATTGAAGATTTTCCGTCTTACGCGGTCACCGGCACAGGCGCCGTCTCCGGCCCCGCCGTTGCTCCGCCCACTTCACCCACCTTGAACCGCACAAACCGCCGGATCGAAATGTTCTCCCCCAGCTTGATCACCGCCTGCGCGATCATCTCCCCGATGGTCACACTCTCATCCTTGATGAAGTGCTGTTCATAGAGGCAATTTTCCTCATAGAACTTCTCCATCTTCCCGGTAACGATTTTCTCGACCACCGCTTCCGGCTTGCCCGTGGCCAGCGCCTGCGCCTTATAAATGTCGCGCTCCTTCTCGAGCATCTCCGGCGTCACTTCCTCGCGCCGCACGTACCGCGGATCCAGAGCCGCGATGTGCATGGCGATGTCATGCGAAAGCTGCTGGAACGCCTCGGTGCGCGCCACGAAGTCCGACTCGCAATTCAGCTCCACCAGCACGCCGATTTTCCCACCGGCGTGGATGTAATATCCCACAAGTCCTTCCGACGCTTCGCGCATGGCTTTCTTGGCGGCTGCCGCCTGTCCTTTCTTGCGTAGGATCGCAATGGCCTTTTCAATGTCGCCGCCCGCTTCCACGAGCGCCGCGCGGCAATCCGCGAAACCCGCGTTGGTCCGCTCGCGCAATTCCTTCACAAGCTGTGCTGGGATCTGCATTGCTGGCTGTTGTGTACTCATCCTTTTTTCTCTTTGCCGTTCTGAAATCTCTTGTTGGATTTGATTGTTGCAAAACGGCCCGCCCCGAGTCGCTCGAAGCGGGCCTCACGAAATTCCTACCCGCGCGATTTGTTTAGCGAGCTTCCTCGTCCGGAGGCACCGTGGCTTCCGCGGCCTCAGGAGCTTCAGGAGCATCCGGCGGCGGTTCAACAACCGCGCCTTCCACGAAGTCGCCTTCCTGCTTCTCGTACTGCTCGTAAGCGCTCGTGTCCACGTACTCGACGCCTTCCACCAGCGCCTGGTCTTCCGCGGCCTTGGCATCCGCCACCTGCGATTGCTGATACGCGGTGTGGCCTTCCAGCACGGAATCCGCAATCTTCGTCGTGAACAGCCGGATCGCGCGCAACGCATCGTCGTTCCCCGGAATAATCCAGTCCACCACATCCGGATCGCAATTCGTGTCCACCACGGAAACCACCGGCACGCCCATGCGCCGCGCTTCCTTCACCGCGATCTCTTCCGCGTTCGAGTCGATCACGAACATGGCATCCGGCAACTGCGTCATGTTCTCGATACCTTCCAGGTTCTGGAACAAGTGCTTCATCTCGCGGTCCAGCCGCGCCTGTTCTTTCTTCGAAAGCTCTTTGATGCGGCCGTCTTCGTTCATGGCCTTCAGTAGCTTCAGCCGCTTGATGGACTTCTGCAGCGTCGCCCAATTCGTCAGCGTTCCGCCCAGCCAGCGGTGATTCACAAAAAACGCACCGCAGCGCTTCGCCTCTTCGGCGACCGCTTCCTGGGCCTGCCGCTTGGTGCCCACAAACAGAACGTTTCTGCCTTGTCCGGAAAGTTCGCTCACGAAGCGGCTCGCTTCGCGGAACATCTTGAGGGTTTTCTGCAGATCAATAATATGGATGCCGTTGCGTTCCCCGAAAATGTACTCCTTCATCTTCGGGTTCCAGCGCCGCGTCTGGTGACCGAAGTGAACTCCGGCCTCCAGCAACTCTTTCATCGTAATTTCTACTGCCAAGTTTCCTCCTAATAGGATAGCTGTTTGCGGTGATGACTCGCGCCATCACAGAACAGCCTCTTGCCGGCTTCTTGCCGGCCGTGATCTCGGAGGTTTTGCTTGCGCATTCCCTCCGGAGCTCGACTTGACTAGCTTCTAGCTTTTTTACCAGTCACTAGTCACCAATCACCGCTCTACCGCTTGGTGAACTGGAATCTCTTCCGCGCGCCCTTCTGCCCGTACTTCTTGCGTTCCTTCATGCGCGAATCGCGTGTCAAAAATCCGTTCTTGCGCAGCGACGACCGCAGCTCCGGATTGAACCGCGAGATCGCCCGCGACAATCCCATGCGCACCGCTCCCGCTTGCCCTCCGACGCCGCCGCCATGCGCCGTCACCACCACGTCCACCTGGTCCGCGATATTCGTAAACTTCAGCGGCTCGATGGCGTCATGCTTCCACGCGTGATTCGGAAAATACTGTTCGACCGTGCGGCGGTTGATCGTGAACTTGCCGGACCCCGGCCGCAGGAACACGCGCGCCACGGACTCCTTGCGCCTACCCGTTCCCAGAAACCAAGTTTGTGTGCCCCCGATGGGCGTACCCGTAGAACTCAACGTTCCTCCTCAAAGACTCCACACCCGGCTTGCTCCCTGCGATGGGTGACCGCTCAACGGTCAGACACAACGGAGAACCGCGACGTGCGGGGAAAAGCCAAAATCTTGCTTACAGCGTAACGGCCTGCGGCTTCTGTCCGGCGTGCCGCGTCAAGCTTGCGGCGTCCCGGTACACGCGCAATTTCTTCGCGCGCCGCGCACGCAGCTTGTTCTTCGGCAGCATCCCGAGAACCGCTTCGCGCACGATCCACTCCGGCTTCGTCTCGCGAATGCGCTTCGCCGGAACTTCTTTCAACCCGCCCGGATACCCGCTGTGCGAGTAATAAATCTTTTGTTCGACCTTGTTCCCGGTCATGCGAATCTTGTCCGCATTGATCACCACCACGTGATCGCCCGAATCCAGGTACGGCGTAAAGCTCGGCTTGTCCTTGCCGATCAGCATGCGCGCGACCTTGGTCGCCAGGCGCCCCAGCACCTGATTCGTCGCATCCACCACAAACCAGTTCGCGCCCACTTTCAGCGCCTCGGCTTCTTCACCCTTGGCTACGTACGTCCTCATTGCGCTCAGTCACACCTTTCCCTGTAGAGACAAACACCAATCTTAAAGTACACCCCAACTCTTGTCAACGCACTCTTGACGCTGCAACGGCGCTCCAGCGAGCCAAGCGGCAAAAAAATTCCGTTTACAACTGTCCCAAAATCGGGCATAGTTTTACCTAAGCGGTGTCCCCCCCGTGGTCGGTTTGCCATGGCAACAATCGATCGCCTAGCCCCAGCACCGATGAACCTCACGACCACCGTGTGTCGTTCGCACCGTTCTGTGTCGCTCTGCCTTCCCGCAATTCTATTCGCGTCCTGCACCTTTTTTTGGCGCTACCCAATCCTACAGTCAGGATGTCGCTGACGCTGCCAAACAGGAGCGCGCGCACAAGGAAAGCCGGCAGAAAAAAAACAACCACGTCTACACAGAAGAAGATCTGAAGCGAGCTCAGATTCTCACCCCGGAAGATCGCGCGCAAGTCGAAGCCAGGAAAAACCAGCAGGCGCCTCCCGCCGTGGAAAAACCGGCCGAAGGCGTTGATGCCCAATCGCTTCCTACCAACGCGCCCCTCGGTGATGTCGCTCGCCGTTTGCGTGGACAAAAACAATCTCAAAAACTTCAGCGCTCCGCCGAGTTCCATCTTCCTTTCGCCGATGCACCGGCGTTCGCTTCACCGAAGCCGCCGGTTCAACCTTTGCTCGCACCATCTTCGAAACTACTGGCGCCTTCTTCCAAACCTTCCGCGCCGCGCTTCGCCCCGTATCAGCCACCCGTGAAGCGCTCGCCTTTCGGCCGCCCAAGAGTTTTCATGGCCGCGCCTTCGCTTGTCGCTCCTTCACGGCCGCCCGCCGTTCCCCTCGCGCCCGCTCAACCGCTCGCGCCGGTCGCTCCCGTGAACTCCGCGAAAGGAAATGTCGTGACCGTGCAACGCGGTGATTCCCTCTGGAAACTCGCCGAACAAAATCTCGGTAAGGGTCTCCGTTGGCGTGAACTGCTCGCCGCCAATCCGTCGATCACCGATCCGAATCACATCGTAGCCGGCTCGCAAATTGTTTTGCCCGCGACGAGCTCGTCTCGCCTCGCCACAAAAAAGGTCACCGTCCAGACCGGCGACACACTCTCCCAAATCGCGCAAACCCAACTTGGCCACGCCTCCTACTCCTCGTGCCTATTGCACGCGAATCCCGCCATCCGTGATGCAAACCTCATCTACGCCGGCCAAGTCCTGCTCCTCCCCGCCACCTGCTCTCGATAGTCATTCTGCCCCTCGACCAATCCTGTCCAGCTGCCGTGAAGGAATGTCTCCTTCCCCTGACTGCGCTGGAGGCTGACGTTCTCATTCCCGCTGCTCATTCTGTATGCCGTTCAGAGCTCCACCGGGTTACCATTTTCACGCACACCTCCAGATAGCGATCTTGCCGACGCGTTCGTAACCAACCTCATTTTAAATTCTAAATCGCTTCTAAAGCGTCTATTAGATTCAATAACCGGCTTCAGTTTTTGGTACTCGAGCCTATACACAGCATTCTTATACTTTCTGCTGATGCCATAAGCTATTGATATGACTGGCTTTCTTTGAGGGACTGTCCCTTACCCGTCTGGCACCGCGATTGCGACTCGCCGATTGGGGGACAGCAATTCTGGCTTGCTTGCGGGGCGCCCACAGGTTTGTCCGTTTTCTCGCTGCTTTTTCATGTTTATGACCACAGCGCCAGTTTGAACAGTTTTCACATTCGTCTGACGGAGTGTCTTCATACCTAGGAGGAACAGAACCATGGAAGTTGTAATGGGGGATTCCACGATGTTCAAAAAAAATCCGCTTGCGCCTTTTGCTGCTTGCCTTGCTGTTCACAGGTCTCGGCAGTGTGGCCCATGCACAGTCGACGGCAGTGCTAAAGGGTACGGTCACGGATGCCGCCGGCGCGGCGGTGCCGCACGCCAAGGTAGTAGTGAAGAACCAGGCGACGGGAGTGGAGTGGAACACGGAATCCGACAACGTGGGGAGCTATCAGGTCAGTTCGCTGCCGATCGGGAATTATCTAATCACCGTCACGGCAACGGGGTTTGAAACTTCGATTGTCAAGAATATTACTTTGGAAACGGCAACCACGGTCACGCAAAACGTGGAGATGAAGGTTGGGGAGGTGAGCGAGAAAGTGACCGTCACGGTGGAAACTCCCGTGATCGATTCCAGCACCATCACCATGGGCCAGGTCATCGATCAGAAGACCACCCAAGAAATCCCGCTCAACGGCCGGCACTTCGTGGATCTGAGCTTGTTGACGCCCACAACAGTAACGCCACCCGCAAACGGTTTTTTGACGGCGCCGCTGCGCGGCCAGGGATCGTTTGCGTTCGTCAGCGCCGGACAGCGGGAAGACACCATCAACTTTTTAGTGAACGGCGTGAACCTCAGCGACATGGTCCAGAACCAGATTACCTTTCAGCCTTCCATCAATACCGTTGCGGAATTCAAACTCGATAATTCGACCTACAGCGCGCAGTACGGACGGAACTCCGGGTCCATCGTCAACATCGCGACGCGCTCGGGCACAAACGAATTCCACGGGGAACTCTTCGATTTTCTCCGGAACAGCGCCATGGACGCCAGGAACTTTTTCAATCCCACCACGGTGCTGCAATCGCCGTTCAAGCGAAATAATTTTGGCGCGGCAGTGGGAGGACCAATTCTTAAGAATCGCGCGCATTTCTTCGCCAGCTACGAAGGGCTGCGGCAACGCCAGGGTTTGACGATCAACAGCCTGGTGCTATCCCCAGCGCAAGCGGCGCAGGCGCAAGCGAGCAACGATCCGGCAGTGAAAGCGCTCGCGGCGTTGATCCCGGCACAGACTACCACGGAAAACGGACAACCGTTCTTCCAGGGCTCCGCCACTGCTCCTGTCAACATCGACCAGGGGACTGCTGACGTGGATGTGGAACTTAC
>Ga0207024_10189_pt1 | contig 16844 bp, 11 predicted proteins | sample Alteio_BWMinCont_44_FD_153470 | JGI IMG/M metagenome (GOLD analysis project Ga0207024, IMG submission 153470) | Enriched cells from forest soil in Barre Woods Harvard Forest LTER site, Petersham, Massachusetts, United States -... | ecosystem: Environmental > Terrestrial > Soil > Temperate forest >...
ACGGCGGGATTGTCAGAGAACCAGGTATCGTAGCGCCGGCCGTGGAGGCGGATATAGCCGATGGGTGAAGTGGTTTCCGCGGAGGGTGCGAGAGAGCGGCCAATGACCGGCTGATCGATGTTGCAGAAGCCGGCGTTGTGTTCGCGGAGGAGGGTGAGAGTTTCGGGGGAATTCCAGGAGCTGTGGCGGACTTCGACGACGAGAGGGTAATCGGAGAAGCGCTTGAGCACCGCGGAGAGATAGGCGGTGGTTTCCTTGGTGCGATGGAACGAAAAGGGGAATTGAAGGAGGACGGCGCCGAGTTTGTTGGCGGCGCGAAGAACGTCAAAGCCGGCACGGACGGCGCGCTCGTCGTCGGCGCTGGCGCTGGGGTCGTGCGTGAATTTCTGCCAGAGTTTGGCGGTGAAGAGAAATCGAGGATTGGAGGAAACGCGGTCGATCCAATTGGCGGCGTGATCGGGACGCAGCGGATGGTAGAAAGAAGTGTTGATCTCGATGGTGTCGAAGAATCCGGAAAGATACTCGGCCTCGTGGAATCCTTTGGGATGGCGGGAAGGATATACGGTACCGGTCCAGTCCGCATAAGACCAACCGGCGGGACCGATGCGGAGAGTTCCGGCGGATGCGGAATCCGGAGGAGATTTTCGCGGGCTGGTTCGCGGTGAAGATTGCGGTTTGCGTGGGAGCATGAAGTGAACGGCGCGAAGTGCGCTGCGAGCAGGGTAGAGGGAAGGGAATCGGAGTGTCAACGTGCGACAGAAGGAAAATTGCGGATCGCAGGCCGGTTGGCAGGTTTGAAGATTGGGATCCACCCCTCCCCCCTGTTTTTTGTAAGTGTTGCAGCTAAAGGGGTTAACTTTGCTGTAAGTCTTTTGTTTGCAACACTTGCGAAGAGGTCCATATGTGTTGCAGCTAAAGAACTTATGTGGGCATGTTGTTTGTAAGAAAGTGACGGTCTGGGATGGGAAACCGTGGGAGTTAGAAAGACTACCTGGCGGGCAAGGATGGGATTCGACGCTTTTCCTGCCCGGTCGGAGCCTTCCCGAGGAGGGAAGAGAGGGCGGTCGAAGCTCAGGGCTGTGATACACGGGAGAGGATAGCATGGGAGTGGCGAGGGGCTAAGTGTTTTGCAGGGAATGGGGAGGATTGAGGATTGGATGGTTGCGGAGAAGGGGTTAACGGTATCCACGAGATAAGACAAAGCGAAGAGTGGCCCACCCTTCCTAAAAACCATGAAGGGCTAGGCCACCCCAGAGATAGAGATCAAAGATAGAGTCAAAATCGCCCCGCGCGTTAAGGGTGATCCACCCGCCCTTGCGTGGACGAGTTCTTCGCTGGCCACATTCGCTCCGTGGGTTGACGTCATCACTAATACACCTTTTGAGATTCTGCCGCACGCTGCTGGAAATCATGTCAAATGGAGCGTACGTACCGAGACTGCTGGCCGCCGAACGCCAGGATGAGCCTGCCGTCACTTGTGAAGCTGTACCGGGTTCTTTCGAGCTTCGGATGTGACGGTTGATTAGTAACAATGAACCCAGGTTCGATCAGATAGGTGAGGCGTATGATTTCGTCTTTGTCGGCTCCGTGGGAAATGTATAGCAATGTCCCGTCCGAACCGAACTCCAGCGTCACTCTGCCGTACCCTTTAGCTCCCGTAGCGTCGTCCGGATCGGACTTCCAAGTTCCAATCAACCCAGTCGCTCGTTCTCCCATAGCGTTTTAGTCTCCGGGTTTCCGTACGACATTTACAGGATAACCCTTTTGCTTCAGGTATGCGTCTTTCGCTCGCTGGCTGGCTTTATATGGCGATTTCCCCGTTTTCGTTTCAATGCCACCGAGGGTTTTTCCATTGTGTTTCACCTCGATGTCGACCACTCGGCGTCCGAACGGAGTTTGTTTGGTTACTTCTGTTTTGACGTCTCTTCCCGCTGCTTTGATCGAATTGGCTACTTCATCCCTATAGGCATTACCAACTGCCCGGTTTTCCTGCACTGTTGGTGAGTCGGCTGCGGGCTTAGCGCCAGCGGCGTCAGCAGCTCCGACGACGCCGAGAATGACGCCGCCAACTCTTCCCCCGTCTTGCGCGAGGTCGTTTATTGCCCGGGCTATCACTCAGACGGTCAGGACGCCCCCCGCAGACCGGTGGCTATAATCTTGCTGGTTCGACTTTGGGTGCATCACCTGCCAAGAATAGTTGTTTCACCTTCGCGAAATCACCCATAAGTCCGGGCGAATCGACCGGCGATTTGTCTGTCTCCAAGCGTCTAATGCAGCAGAGCAAACCTGTTTCCACCGCTTCGGCTAGGTACTCTCGGATACCTGATTCCGTTGCTCCTTTCCATCGGTTCGAGGGGAACCCCAAGTCCACGGTTATGTATTTCTGTTTTCGATTTCGTCGAATTCGCTCACACCCCTCGAAATTAAACTCCTGCATCTCGCCCCCAATGCGCAGGATCAATGCGAACTCGCGAATTTCGGGGCTATATGGTCCCTGGCAGTGCGTTGCCAGCAGTCTCCGTATTTCTAAAACGGGCTTGTCTGTTCGGTCGTCTTCGCGACTCGTTTGCACGCCGAGCGTTATGGTTGCATGAGCAAGGTTCATGGTTGATTGGGGTCTTTCTTTTTCCCGGCCCAGGTCACCCCTACAATCAGGTGGCCTCCTCTAGACACTTCTCGGCTGTTGGGCACCAGGCGCCCCAAATGCTGAGTTCGATCAAGGCGGTTCCATCTTCTTCGTACAAGTCCAGGTAGAGTCCCCCGTCCGAAGCTAGGGAGTGCATTCTCAACGTGTCTCCATCAAATTCGAGGACCGAAAGTGCATACATGAGGGGGTGCTCCGCAGCAATGCGAACCGCACCGCACTCCTTGTAGGGACCGGCGAACAAGGCGACTGGTTCGGATTTGAGCTCTTGAGCCAGACAGAGACAGATGCGAATCCATGGCATATTTGGAACAGTCGGCCAAGTACGTTTCAAGACCCACGTCGTGTCCCTGCGACGCGCGTTGGTGTCAAATTGAGCAAAAAGATCGTCGGTAACCTCCAAGTCGATTAAGTCCTGCACATCTATCGGATATTTCAAGACTCGGGAGAGCTCCGATGCATAATCCGGATGGTCCCTCTTAGCCTCGTTTTTCCGAACTAGTAGTTCGATTTTTCTTTGGCGCTCAACCGACATTGAGACCTCTAGTCGTTCACGTTCACTTTTGTCTTGTTGTTGCTGTGCCGCGCTCGGCCAGAGGGATCGGTCTGTCCGTTCGCTTTCGGCGAACCTGCTTCGACATGCGTGCCGTGATTTCGGTCCGCGTGTTGGCGAGTCACGATCTTCGTCTGCTTTCCTCCGCCCGGCTTAGAAACAGTGTAAGTATACTGTCTTCCAGCTTTCGTGCTTACCTGCTTGTCGGGTTGTTGACTGGTTGGAATGCCTTCTTGTCTCATCGATTCGCGTTGAGCCCCATGGACAGTGTCCGCAGAGGATTCTGCTGGCTTTGATGAAGCATTCTCCTGAAGAGCGCTCTTGGCAAGATTAGTTGTCGCGACAGTCGCAGTCATGGCTCCGTGGAGCCCTAGCGCAACTGAGCCGAGCTCAGCCAGTGGCGCGGCTTCTTCCTGCCCTGTTCCGGCTAGCACCAGAGCACCTGTCTGAGCGCTGCCAGCCGCCTCGACCTCGCTCGCCCCCGTATACTGAGCGACTGTGTCTCCAAGGGCTTGTCCCAGCTTTCCTTCGACGGTTGTCGCGCTGGGCCTAAATGCACCTCCTGCATTGTCGCTAGCCCAGGTGGCTAAGGCCGTTGCGAAGAATCTTCCGATCGTATCGCCGATTCCATCGCCGTCGCAGCAGTGACCGTCGAGGTCGGCGAAGGATTCGGGGTCGTCAGCGACCATGGCGTAAAGGTTGAGAGTTTGGGGATTGGTAAGGTTGGCGTAGGGGACGGGAACCGGGACGGCGGACCAGTCGGCGGAGAGCCAACGGCCGAAGCGGTTGGAGTAGTAGCGGGCGCCGAACTCGTCGTTGCTGGTTTCGGCGTCGCGCTCCTTGCCTTCGAATTTGTAGTTTTGCGGGCAGGTGTTGGTATAGGAACGCTCGCCGCCGTAGGGGTAGAAATCGGCGTCGTAGCAGACGACGCCGGTATTGGTAGTGATGACACGCGAAGTACCGAGCAGGTCTTCGACGTAATAGATGGGCGTGCTGCCGGCGGGGAGCATGGCGATGCGTTTCCCGCCGAAGAAAATGTATTCGGCGGTGGTGTTGCCGGAGGCGTCGGTTTCGGCGAGGATGTCGCCGCCGGAGCCGTACCAGTATAGCTTGCTCCCGACTTTGGCTACGCGGCGGCCGTCGCCGTCGTAGGCATACGTGACGCCTGCGGCGGTTTTCAACTGGCTTTCGGCGTCCCAGGTGTAGGAGTTGACGCCGTCGCTTTGCGTGTTGCCGGAGGCGTCGTAGGAGAAGATGTTGAGGTGATTGTTTCCGTCCGGCGTGGCGGAGAAACCGCTCTCTACGGAGCAGCCGGTGTAATTCGAGTTGGTGGTGGCGGCGATGGATTGCAGATTGCCCCAGGCGTCGGGGTTGTAGATTTCGCCCCAGCAGTGGGAAGGACTGGTGGCGTGGGTAGAAGTGGTCAGTCCGGAAGTAATGCGGTTCAGGGAATCGTACGCAAACGTTTGCGAGCGCGTCGTGTCGAGATTGTTGGTGATGGAATAGACGTGGCCGGCGTTGTGGGTGGTGGCGGGATCGACGAAGCCGTAGATGATGTCAATGGCGTTGCCGCCGGTAGAAGACGCTTTGAATTCGAGGGGCTGGAGGCGGCTGTTATAGGAGTGACTCAGGTTGAGGCCAGAAAAAGAAGAGGTCTGGCCGATGGAAAGGGCGTAGAAGGTGCCCTGGGGCGTGTAGCAGACGGCGTTGGCCAAGCAGCCGGTGGGCGCGGTTTGAAAATCAGTCGAGTAGGTGATGCCGTTGGTGCTGTCGGCCGCAGTGATTGGGCGATTGGCAGCGTTGAAGGTGTAGTTGACGATGCGTCCGGTGGGGTAAACGACTTGCGTCACGTTGCCTGCTTGATCGAAATAATAGGTGGAAGATTTCGTGATGTTGCTCGGCGAACTATTGGTGGTGCGCTGATCGACGTGGACGCTGCGATTGTTGGTGGCGTCGACCTGGTAGGCCCAGGATTCGGAACCCGCAGCATCGGTCATGCTTGTGCGGTGGCCAATATTTTGGCAAGTGGAAAGGGTGAGGCAGGCAGTTTGGTCGTACGTTGTGGTGACGGTGGGATCGCCGTTGGAATAGTTGAGAACGAGTTCGCGGTTGATGGTGTCGTACTGCGCGCAAGTGCGGATGCCGCGTGCGTCCGTCTTGGAAACGAGGAGGCCGATGAAGGAATTCGGGGAGGCGCAATTGGTGTCGGAATCGTATTTGTACGTGATGGTGCCGACTTCGGGATTGCTGGATGTCAACAAGCGCGAGAGCGAATCGTACGTGAAACTACGCGTGCGCCAGAGGGCGGAATTTGTTGAGCCGCCCTTCTGATTTATGCTGAGCAGGTTTCCAAGTGCGTCATAGGAATAATCGGTTTCGTAATTCAGGCCTGCGGGGTCTTCGAAGACTTGGGTGAGGCGACCGAGACCGTCGGTAACGCTCTTGCGCGATTTGCCGGTCTGATCCGTGACGGTGGTGGTGTTCAAGGAATACGTGGTGAAGAGATCGTTTGCCGGTTGCGTCGCGGGACAGACGCCGCCGGAGGGCTGAGTGCCGTCGGGAGGAACTTCGAGGCATTTGCGGCCTAGGGCATCATAAAAATAAGTAGTGGTGCCGGAGCTAGTGGTGGGGTCGGAGCCAGAGCGATACGGATTCGAGACAGCATAGGCTCTGCCGAGGCCGTCGTAGGCGGTGTCCGTGTAAACGGTGCCCTGCGGGTCGGTGGTGAGCTGAGTTTGCTTGACGTGGCCGAGACCGTCGGAAAGCCCGACGCTCGTGACCGTCTGGCTGGTATTGATCTTCATTGTGGGTGTAACCGTCAGGGCCGTGTCATTGTAAGCGACAGTGGTCTGGCCATTGTCGGGACGGCTGGTCAAGGTCGGACGCACGAGGGCATCGTTGTAAAGGTGCGTCGTGGTCAGAGCATTCTGGTCCTTCGAAATAGTTAGCTGACTGGTGTTGAAGTCGTAGGTGAAGTTCTGCGTGTGGGTAAGGGGATCGATGATTTTGGTCAAAAAAGCGTTGGTATTGCCTGCGGGGGTGTAGCTGACGTTCGCGCCACCGGAGAGAACCGTGTAACTGTCGGTATAAAAATATTGTGAGATGTGTCCGTTGGGGTCAGTCGACGTGAGCATTTGGCCGGTTTCATCGTACGTCGAGGTCGTGGATACGTTGTTGGCGCAGGACTGAGAGCCCTGGAAGCATTGCTTGACGACTTTGGTGAGATTGCCGCGCGCAACGGACGCGGTTGTGCCGTAGAGAGTTTCGTCATGGCTTGTGTAGCTGCCAGTTCCGCTTAGCGTTTGCGTGGTGGCTGTTGAGCAAGGAGTCGAGCTGGTGCTCCCGTCGTAGAAATAATCGGACTCGGCGACGCGGCTGTTGCCGGTGCTGTCGTAGACGATCGTCTGGCAGGGGCGATCAAAGATGGATTGGCCGCTGGGGAAAATAGGAGTGGCGGCGAAGGACTGGTAATTGGTGACCGTTTTTCGTATGAGGGCAGTGCCACTGGGGAAATCGTAGTCGCTCTTGGAAGTAACTTGGGCACCAGCGCCGTAGGTGTAGGTTGTCTTCGAGGTGGTGGTGCCGTCCTCAAGCGTTGTCTGTTCACTTGCGAGTTCGTATTGGTCGAACCAGGTCTTGGTGACGGTGCGAAGGGTCGTGCCTGAGGAGTTCTTGGTTACCACGGACTGTTCCAGAGGAATTTGCGATTGGAACGATGAGTAATCACTGGGCTGTAACGGCTCAAGAAAGGGCGAATAGGTGTACACGTTGGTGTATGTTAGCCCGGTCACATTGTCTGTGGTCGTGACGGTGGTTGTCTTTGAGGTCCAGCCGCCATCGGCCATCCCCGTGGTCGTATAGCTGAAAGTTTGTTGCAGCGCGACATGGACGCCGTCAAAACTGACGGTCCTTTGGGAAACTGCTGGAGCATCAAGGCTTAAATCGCAACCGTTGGCGCCTCCGTTCTGGTCATTGAGTGAGACAAATTCTGAACGTGAGTTCATCTCCCAGGTGTAGCTGACATAACCTCCGTCAGGGTAAGTGATCTTGTTCAGCAGGCCGTAGCTCGGGTCGTAGGAGAAAGTGTAAGCAGTGTTGTTTGGCAGAGTGATTTGCTTTATGACACTCGTGGGCCCGCTAAGGGCCGGGACAGTGTTGCAGCCTATACCATCGGCCCAGAGCACCGTAGAACCGACTGTATGATTTGCACTGTTTGCCCCCCAAGTGACTGAGTAGGGATTGAGAAGGCCTGAGGCGTTGACCGTGTCTCCCGTGGAGCCAAAATTGGAGATGGAGAGCACTGTCCGACCAAGCGTGTCCGTCGCGGTCATGGGATAAGGGGAAACGTGGATGTTGATGATATTTCCGTTGGCGTCTTCAATGGAGGTTGGCAAGGTTGACCAAGTGCCGGACGAGCCGCCCCTCACACCCTGTTGAAAGGGGAGGGTATACATGGTTCCGTGTGCGTCGGTCACCAACAGTTGAGCGGTCGAGGCCGGAGTTGTAATGGCCGCCTGATAGTAGTCGTCCCCTCCATTAAGGACCTGCTCGGGGACGTTAGGGATGGCGTTCGCGCAAGAGGCAGGAGTGCTGAGGTCCATGGACACGAAAAGTGAGTGACGGCCCCCGCTGGGGTCCTGGAAAAGGAAGTTCATGTAGTAGAGGCACTTGCCACGGGGCGGATACGAAAGTGACTCCGTGATGAGCGAATCCGAGATCATCGGCAAGGAGTACGACCATCCTCCCTTGGCAAGATAGGCCGTATTGTCCGTCCAGGCGTACGAGCCAAAGGAGCCGTTATTCACGAGGTGCTGTGCGCCACTGGAATCGTACGCAAACGCGAAGGGCAAGGACATTTTACGCCCTGGAGGCGTGGGCACTTGAATGCGCAGGCTGACGGAGCCGTTCGCGGGGTTCACGGTTTCGTTGAGCATCTTGATATAGTCGTGGCCAGCGCCGGGGATGGGCGTCGAGGTTTGGTTGGTGAGGTTGCTGATCTGGCCGCGTGCGCAGGAGGCGAGAATCAAAGCAAAAAAGAATGACAAAAGCAGACGGAGAGACGAGGGGACCGCTCGCATAAAGCCTCCGACCGGGATGGGTGGCGTGAAAATAACAAAGGGTTGGATAGCTGTCAAGACACATACTGTCAAAAGTTAGAGGACACTGGGAACGTATCGAGAAAGACAGAGCGGCGGGGGGATGCTTATTGTGGGCGAGGGCAGGGAGAGCAAGTGGATCTCCCGGTAGAGCTGCTAATCCTGTTCACCGAGAGTCTGGGCGTACGATTTGCCGTAGGGATAGAAGAGCTCCTTGCGGCCTTGTTGCCACGCCGCTTTCAGTTCGGGCGTGGTGATGTCCCAGTCCGGCCGGCATTTTTTGGTAACGGCGCGCAGGTCCTGGCGGAGGTCTTCCATGGTGGGCCGGCCGAAGAACCAGTAGCCGTTGTAGATCTTATAGATGACCAGACCGGGCTCGAGGACAATCACGTGGGGAATCATGGGATTGTGGAGAGGATCGGTGTATTCGGCGATGTCCAGATCCTTCTGAGATCATGCGCCCCGGGTCGGACAGGAAAGGCCAGTGGGCACCGACGCCGGTGCGATATTCGTTCGTCTCGGTAATATTGTCGGTGCTAACGGTGACCAGCCGGCAATAGGCGACCTCGAGTTCATGGTGGAGTTGAACCAGCAGTTCAGCTTGGCGGCGGTCCTTGGGGCAGAATCCTCCGCGGCTGAGGACGAGAACCATGGGGTGTGGTCCTTGCAGTTCGGAGAGCTTCCGGTGTTTCGCGGTGTGATCGGAAAGCTCATAGTCCGGGAAGATAGACCCTGGCACAATGTCTGATCGCATGTGAACTCCTCGACGGTTGGATGCGCGTCGCCTTGTTAGGTTCCATATGAACGGGGCTTGGGACGACTTCTGCTAGCCGTTTGGCCTGGCGTGCTTTTTTCGGCGTCTGCAGGAACCGGGCAAGTCGGCGGTGCATCCCGCAAGTCAGTGCCAGCCCCACGACCAGACAAGTGGAATTGCTTCCTCCTTTCCCGACACCCGAGCACAATCGCGCAGGCGAAGAGGTAACCACCTCTTCAGTCTAAGATTCTTTAGCGAATACGGATAATCTCCGCGCCACCAAACTGCGAATCTGTCCACAACAGCACAGACGCGCTTCCTTGCAGCGTCTAGAATGGTTTCGCGGAAAGTGCCTCTTGTGTTGGCCAGTTCTTCCTCCTCAGCCGGATATCCCTGGCCTGCGCAGGCGTTGGGGACACGTAATAAACGTTGCTCGCGAGAGATTCCTGGATGGATACCGTGTCCTGAGGGCTAGTCCTCATTCAACAAGAACGGTTGAAAGCACTCGATCGGAAGGGGATTGGAACGGAGAGCAGTTTAGAGCCCTTCTCGTCACGCCCAAACCAATTGTACTTTGGAGCTCGCTATGGCCATCCGGCACAGAACAAGTCTTATCATCATTGGAATCGCCGCATTACTTTTGCTCGCGGTTATTTTTGTTGGACCCGCGCTTGTCCGAGTGGATCGCTACAGGCCCCAGGTGATCTCCTTTCTTCAGGAGAAAACTGGAAAACAGGTCGAAATCGGGCGATTGACGCTCACCTTTTTTCCACTCTCCATTCACATTGATGATTTCGGCGTGAAGAACCCGCCGATATTTCCGCGCGGTTATGTCGTCCAGGTGGCGCGGATCGATGCTGAACTTAGCCTTGGTGCGCTTTTGCACCGCCAGGTGGTCATCAAGTCCCTCGTGCTTAAGGATCCGATCCTCAATATGACTTCGGATCCCGACGGCCCGTGGAATTTCGAGAATCCACAAGCGCAGGCTTCGCAGAATACTTTTCCGCTCGGGGTGATTTCGAGGGTGCAAATTGAGCGCGGGCAATTGATCGCGTCGAATCTTTTGCCATCCGACGCGGCGGGCCCCGTCTTTTTCGAAGCCCATGACGTTTTCTGCGACCTGGAACAAGTGAACCTGATGGGAATTATCAACCCCTCCTCCTCTTCAACAGATGGCCAGGGCACCGTTAAGGCGGGTCTTATGCACTTCGGCTCGGTCGAGGCAAAGAATATGGAATCCAAATTGCGGCTCGAGGCCAGGCATGTTTATTTCACGGAGGTTAAAGCGCAAGTTTATGGCGGGAATGCCGCGGGTGACCTCACCTTCGACTTGTTGGGCAAGAACGTGAAATTCAAGACCGATGTGCGGCTGAAGGGAATCAGTGTGGCCCAGCTTCTGGCGGCCTTCCCCAGCGGCGGCGGAAAGATGACCGGCAAGATGGAAGGGGACGTAAAATTAGCGGGAGAAATCGAGCACACGCTCCGCCCGCTCGCGGGTATCCACGGAGCCGGACACGTGACCGTGCGCAATGGCCAGGTGCCGAGCCTCAAGCTCAACGCGAACTTGATGAAGCTGGCGCATTTCAATGATCTCGGCCCAGCCAAGAATGATCCTTCCGCATTTAATGTGATCACCACCGACCTGGAACTGGACAACCAGCGGATTTCGAGTCGCGTTATCGATATTGACGGCTACGGCGTGGATGTGGATGGCTCGGGCAGCGTCAGCGTGTCGGGCTCTGACGAGTTGAACTATCGCGGGTTGGCGGAAATCACAACCAAAGAGAGCTTCTTCACCAACACCGTCGCGCGGCTGTCTGGCGCGACACTCAAGGACGGGAAGTTGCAGTTTCCCTTTCGAATCGGCGGAACCATCGATAACCCAGTATTCTCCAAAGGCAAGGGCGATATCGACGTAGACGCCGTACAAAAACCTCACTAAGAAAAATGTGCCACAGTTCCGGACAAGTGGCCGGCCACAAGGAACTAATTTCGAACAGGATATCCGCTAGAGCCAAAGTTCTCCTTAAAGTGTTTGGCGGACAGGTCCGATTATGCGCGCAATCGGGGAGCGCGATTGCTTTCAGTCGATGCTCTATTCCGTTTCAGGTTCGTCCACTTGAACGTGGATGAGAGGTCCGGTAGTCTACCTTCGCGCGGGGCCAGCAAACAGGGAGTGGCGGTGGCTAGATGAATGATCTCTTAAGACAGGCTGGTTCACTTTCCCTCCTCGGCAAATGTATTGCGGCCGTCATCGGCATCCTGGTAATTCATGGGGCGTTCCGCGTCCTCGAACAAACTCTGCCGCGGCGCTTTGGCCGGGCCGACGCGCGCTATAAGGTCCGCAAGTTTGTCGTTTTTTCTGGATACCTTTCGATTCTCCTTTTCCTCGCTATCCTTTTTGAGGATCGGTTGGGCCGCCTGAGTCTTGTGCTGGGCGTCGCTGGCGCGGGCGTGGCAGTGGCGCTGCAAGATGTTCTGGCCAGTATTGCCAGAGCATTCTCCATCGGTTTTTCAAAGCTGTACGCCGTGGGAGATCGAGTCCAGATCGGCGATACGCGAGGGGACGTGATCGACATCGGGCTCCTGCGAACGACATTGATGGAAACAGGGAACTGGGTCGGCAGGGATCTGTACAACGGGCGCATCGCGCGCATCCCCAACAGCACCGTCCTGAAAGGGTCCGTTTTCAATTACTCCCAAGGATTCCGGTTCATCTGGGACGAGATTAAAGTCGTGTTTACAACCAGCAGCGATTGTGAGTTCGCCAGGGAGATGCTTTTGCGCACCACCACGGAAACCATTGGCGACTACCTGGTTGATGCGCGGAGCTCTTGGAAGGAAGTAAGTGACAACTATCGGAGCGAGAACCCTCCGCTGGAACCCAACGTCGCGCTAGTGGTGGAAGCCGGATCGTTGGCATTCAGCGTCAGCTACGTGGTCGACTACACGAAGCGAACCGCGATGAAAGATCAGCTGTTCACGAAAATTGTTAAAGAAGTTACGAACAGCGACGGACGGCTGGCATGGGCGTCCTCAGGGGTTACTGTGATAAACCAGCCGGAGACTCCGGAGGCGGTCGAAGGGCACGCATTATCTTTAACCCGCGGCGCGGGGCGCGCGGCCGGTTCGCACTAATACCCGTTGATTTGGCAAGTCTCCTAGGAGCAGCTTCCGCTGGAAAGGGTTTCGCATTTGCAGTTTCCGGGGAGCGGATTGCGGGCGGGAGTTTGTATCAGGAGAAAACACGGAAGCCCCGGGATGGCTGAGGCCAAGCTCCCGGGGCTTTTTATCACTGCGCTCAGTGGTGGCTTACGACATCGTGGCCTTGGTGTTGAGCGGACCACCGTGGCGGGAGTCGCGGCTGCGCTTGCGGCGCTTGGTCTCTGACTGCACGTACAATGCAGCCAGAGCGAAACAAATTAGCAAGGAAGCAACCACCCAGCTTTGGATCGGAGTCGGCTGAGAAATGACTGTCTCTTGCGTCGCGAGCGACTTGGCGATCCCAGCTTCGGAACTGATGGCCTGGGAACTCGCCACAGCAGAACCCAATTTGCCGGCTGCGGGAGCCGGAGCGGGCTGCGCAAGCGAGATTGTGTTTGGGCCCCCATCCCAAGTGGGGTTGTCAATTTCCTGAGCAGAAGCAGAACTCGCTAACAACAAAGCTGCCCCAAAGCCGATAACCATCGCGTTCATCCGAATAAAGTTTTGAAATCTCATTCGCCACCTCGATCAAATTTTTTTGTGAGCCACCGACGGTTCTGAGATAGGCAGGCGAAATGCCAAACGGACCAGGGATGCGCGTGGTGAGAGAAAAACCGATATCTCGTTGTGAATACAGCGGTTGCGTGCGCGGGGGAAAAGAGATTGCGCTTCGTGATACGACGAGGGAATTGAAACCACTATCCGGGAAGTTAGTAGGGGGCGTGAGAGTAGCTCGGCCTGACGAAGCCGGGCGAAGTTTGTCAGCGGTGTGGTCGGGCAGGATGCATGGCAACCTGCTAAAAAAGAATGAGTTACGTTCAGGGAGTGAGGCTAAGAGCGCACTTTTGCCGCGAAAGTGAAGTGCTAGCCGTTCGGATAGACGCTCTATTCATTTGGATAGGACTCTTTGGCCAGGGTGGCGATAGCGGGCCGGTGGAGCTAAACTGACGGCCTCGCACTGGGCTTGCATGTTGGTGGAAGGTCCCAAAGCGAAGGCCAAATTATGGCAACAAAACTTCTGGCGATGAGCGGGCCGTTGCGAAAATCGGAATTCGCGCTTGGCGCAGAAGTCCGCATCGGCCGGGACGGGGACAACGCCATCCGTCTCGAAGACCCTGATGTTTCCGCACATCACTGCAGGATTGGATTGGTGGAGGGGCGCGTTGTTGTGTTGGATTTGAACAGTCAATCGGGAACATTTGTGAATGGCATTCCGGTGAGGGAACGCGAGCTGAAATCGGGCGACGAAGTGGCGGTGGGAAGTTCTGTGTTTCTCTTCGAGGCGGATACGGGCGAGAGCGCGGCGAGCAGTCCGGTGGAGATGGATGAGGGAGAGACAGCAAGCGTAAGAACGAAGGAAGTGCACCGGGACGACCTTCCCAGCTTGCAGCCGGAATCGCTGGCGGCACTGCCAGGAGCAGCACGAATGGCGCGCAACCTCAGCGTGCTGCTGCAAATCAGCAGGGCGATTGGTTCGCTGCGGGACGAAGAATCTCTTCCATGGCAATTGCTGGGAATGATTTTTGACATCATTCCCGCGGAACGAGGGGTCATTCTGCTGTTGGAGGAAGATTCCAACGAAGTGCGGTCTCAAGCAGCGTGGGACCGGATGTCCGGAGCGCACCAGCCTGTCCATGTGAACCAGGGAGTTGTGCGGCGGGTCATCGAAGAAGGAGTTCCACTGCTGGACATCGGCGCAGAGGCGCAGAAACTCGTCCATTCGGCGGAGGGAGGCGGGAACCAGCCGCGTCGTACGCTCCTTTGCGTGCCGATGATTTCCAAAGAGAGGCCCATTGGAATCATTTATCTGGAATCCAGCAGCGCGGCGACGGCGCTCGCCGAGAGCGATTTCGAGTTGCTCACAGCGATTGCGGGTCTCGGAGTGATCGGGATTGAAAATGCGCGGCAGTTTGAGCGGCTCGGAAGCGAAAATCAGAGGCTGCTCGCGGAAGTCAGCCTCACTCACGACATGGTGGGAGGCAGCGCGCGGATGCGCGAGGTGTATCAATTCATCGAGCGCGTTGCGCCGAGCGATTCCACGGTTTTGATTTGCGGGGAGAGCGGCACGGGCAAGGAGCTGGCTGCGCGCGCGATCCACAAGAACAGCGCGAGAAAAAACCAGCCGTTCGTGGCGCTGAATTGCGCGGCGCTGACGGAGACGCTGCTGGAAAGCGAATTGTTTGGCCATGAGAAAGGAGCGTTCACGAGCGCCATCAGCCAGAAAAAGGGATTTCTGGAAGTTGCCGAAGGGGGCACGATTGTTCTGGACGAGATCGGAGAGCTTTCGCCAATCCTTCAGGCGAAGTTGCTGCGAGTTCTGCAAGAACGGGAGTTTGTGCGCGTTGGCGGAACACGGGCGATTAAAATCAACGTGAGATTCGTGGCCGCGACGAACAAAGATTTGCAAAAGGCGGTGCGAGAGGGACAATTTCGGGCGGACCTCTTCCACAGGCTCAATGTAATTTCCATTACGCTTCCCAGCTTGCGGGAACATCCTGAAGACAAACCCGCGTTGGCGCGGCACTTTTCTGCGCTGCACGCGAAGCATTGCAGTCGAAACATGAGGGGGATTTCCGAGGAAGCGCTAGCCTGTTTGATGCAATACGATTGGCCGGGAAACGTGCGCGAACTGGAAAACGCGATGGAGCGCGCCGTGGTGGTGGGATCCAGTGACACGATCCTGGCGGAAGATCTGCCGGAGACCGTGCTGGAAAGCGCGAAATGCGGAGGGATCGCGCCGGCCAAATACCACGAAGCGATACGCAGCCTGAAGAAGCAACTTATTCTGGGGGCGCTCGAGCAGGCGAGTGGCAACATCACGGAGGCGGCGAAACTTCTGGGGGTGCATGCGAATTACCTGCACCGGCTGATGCGCAATTTGGAGTTGCGTGCAACCATGAAGAGACAGAGCGGGGCGTGAGGCGATTGACCACCCGGTGGATCAAGGTCTCCTATCGCCGCGTGCCGCTTTCTGAAAGTGAAACAGGAACATGCGCAATCGGCGAGGGGCAACGTTTTTGAGGCACCGAAAGACATGCAAGGCTAGATCGTATCACTCGCTGTGCGTGCCAAATCTTTCCGCGCGGTCGTACTTTGATTGGGGAGAAGGACATCAGTGACATACACCGCCGCGTCGCTCACTCTCAAGAAGGGATCCGCACGGCTCAATAGCGAGACACGGATGTCTGGTTGCTGAGTCCAGACCGCCGGCTTGAAGATCGCCGTCGTTTGGGGCCAGATCGGCAGAGGATCAACGTTCGAAAAAGCGACGTCGGTTGGCTGGTTGTTTTTTTCAGGCCAAGCGTAACGTTGGTCATCGTGTCGAAGGTTACTGCGGCTTGGCCGCTGGCCACGTCACGAGCGGTTCCCAAGTGTCCGCGAACCCACTGCGGATTGGTCGCCATATATTTGTCCATGAACTCCCAGCCGTATTTCTGAACAATAATATAGAACAGATAGAACGTGACATCGTTATAATTCGGATAGCACGTAATGACCTTGCCGTTGAATCCTAAGTCCCCTGACCCTCTCTACCCGCTGCATCGATCATGTCATCCCCCTTGCCTTGCAATTCGGCTGCCAAATTCTCGCCGGAAATTCCCTAACCTTCTGATTCCAGAGGATATATCTTGACTCTTCCGGCACACTCTTATATTCTTCTCATGCTCTCGGGGGGCAATCGAATCTATGGACTACAAGATCGGCGACAAGGTCGTATATCCGAATCACGGTGTGGGCATTGTTGAACAGATCAGTTACGGCGTCTTGAACGGCAGAACCGAACGTTACTTCATGATTCGCATTGTTTCCAGCGGTTTGCGCGTCATGGTCCCGCAGTCCAACGCAACCACCGTTGGCCTTCGTTCCGTCATCCGCTCCACGGAGTCGGCGAAAGTCCTCGGTTTCCTCGAAACCGGCAAACTTAACTCTCATCACGACTGGAAGCACCGCTTCAAAGAGAATTCGGAGCGCATGCGCACCGGGTCCCTCCTCGAAGTCGCCGTCGTCCTCAAGAGTCTCGTTTCCCTCAGCCGCAGCAAGCCGCTTTCCTTCCGCGAAAAGAAAATGCTCGAACGCGCGAAGTACCTGCTGGTCAGCGAAATGGCCACCTCGCGCAATACCACCGCGGAAAGCGCCGAAGCCATCGTCGTCAAGTCCCTGGCCAAAGCCAAGCTCCAGTTCCCCGTCCTAACCGAAAAGTTCGAATAGTTCAGTCTCCAGCTTTTTCTTGTGAGGGCGTCCGCTATGGCGGGCGCCCTTCTTTTTTGGCCGTCATCTTTCTAAACTCTTCGCCCTATTCGTCTCCTCGTCCTGTCCTTCTGTTTCCTTCACCAACTTCCTGAAGAAACGAACCGTCCGACGCCCCGTCCAATTTCTATGAAAGCTGCATCCTGATCAACGAGGAGATCACGTGAAATCTGGCTTCGTTCTCGTCCCTGCTCTATCCCTGGCGTTCTTACTGTCCTCGATCTGCGCGTTTGGCACGCGAGCCACTACCACCGAGTACTCACAGCATTTTGACGCGCTCCACAAACTTTCCGTCTCCGTCGCCGATGCTATGCCCGCAGAAAAATACACTTTTCGTCCCGACCC
>Ga0207024_10212_pt1 | contig 16742 bp, 20 predicted proteins | sample Alteio_BWMinCont_44_FD_153470 | JGI IMG/M metagenome (GOLD analysis project Ga0207024, IMG submission 153470) | Enriched cells from forest soil in Barre Woods Harvard Forest LTER site, Petersham, Massachusetts, United States -... | ecosystem: Environmental > Terrestrial > Soil > Temperate forest >...
ATGGTCTGTGGCGCGGGGAATGGAACGACTGAGAGTTTCGACTGCTGATTCAGTTGTGGTACGTTCGTTGCAGTTGCCATGGAGTTCACCCTCCTTGGTGATTAGGGCTTGTCGTCTGCGGAAACAGACGGCAGGCCCGAACTTCTAAACTTTAGACTTTTTGTCCTTCTTCCGCCCTCGGCCCTTCCGGTAGTGAGTGGCCTTGTACTTGCGAAGCTCCTCCACATCGGCATCGGTCCAGCGCCAGAGGGTACGACCGTCGTAGGGCACTCCCAAAGATGGCCGAACCTTCTTTGCCGCTAACCAACGGCGCAGCGTAACCGGATGGATCCCGGCCTTTCTGGCCGCCTGCTGCGTGGAGTATGTTTGCTTCACGGCTACATCATGTAGCATATTAGAGAAAGGCTGTCAAGAGAAAAATAAGGGCGTGAAAGAACTCAGCCGGTCGGGTGAGCATCAAACTGATGAATGATGCTTCGCGCGTCGGGAAATCGTGCGTGGCGAACCGGGAGAATGCATGCGAAACCACGTCGGACCATACCAGCGTCCAGCACCCCCCAAGAGACCCCTTGGCCTTGGCGCGTCGAAAGCCGTTCAAAAGCCAGTCGTACCGATGCACGAGATCGAAGCACAGGCACAAGTTGTGCTGCAAGGCGTGATCGAGGTCAGGAAGCCCGGGCGACCTTCGGTCCATGAAGAGCCGATGACGGCGGCGGAACGACAAGCCCGACGGCGGGGCATTCAGGACGCATTGAGGATTGGCGATGGAGATGGGAAGTCTCGTGAGGAAGTCGTGTCTGGTGGGTGGGGCAAGCATGAACTTGACCGGTTTAGCGCAGACATAGATGAGGGTTGGTCTCCCACGACCGGTGGCGGTAAGAGGGTGAGTCCCCGCCCTACGGCCGATGACGGCAAATCCCATAAAGTTCATGTGGGTGGACTACAGATTGGCGATGAGGATCTTAATCGACGCCTGTTTGCGGAGGACGAGTTGAGAAAAATGATCGGGGAGTATTTTGAATCTCCGATAGTTAACCCATCGGCGCAGTGGATTGCCACGTATGTTTCAAGCGTGGCGATTCAGCAGCAATGCTCGCCATCGTTAACCCTGACCTGCAAAGTTTGCCATGATGTGATGGGATCGTTGGGCGATGCCGCAGATCACCTGCGGGTAAATCACCGAGCGTTGATTTGCGAATGGTTTGGACGCCTGCACCCTCCGCGGGAGTTTCGTGACATGCGGTCTTACGTGACTGTCGTCGTACCACGCAAGCGCAAAAGCGTTCAGAATCAAGAGGTTATAAAAAATTAGCACGACTAAGTGATGGTGCTTTGTATTAACGCTGCGTATAGGTGAGGGAAGCGCAAGCTTCTCCGGTTCGAAAAACTTTCCCAAGTTAAGCCGTCTGGTCGCCCGATCAGACGGCTTTTTAATTTGGCAAGTCTGAAACGCGGGTTGTTTATGAAGGGTGAAAAATGAAAACGGTGATTCAAGATCGTCGGGTGCGGGCAGGTGTGACTCTTCGAGAACTGGCGAAGGCCATGGGGCCGAATTTCTCTGCCGCCAAGTTGTCGCGGGCAGAGCGAGCGCTCATTCAGATTCCGGCGCACGAAGAGCGGATGATCCTCGCGGCCATCGACCGGCTTGGACCGCTTTGCCAGAATCGGCGCCGCATCGTGGAAGTGGCGCGCGAAGTCGATTTTTCTCCCTATCTTACGGATCTCCGCGAAGCTCGGGCGGCACACGCTTAGGAGGAAAGATGGCAACCGTTGACGATTTGACCGCGGCAGTTCGGAAACTTAGCGCGCGTGTGAAGGAATTGGAGGGCGGTAGCGCACAGGAACTCGTGAACGAGATTGTCAGCAATGTCGACGATCGAAGCCAGCCAACGAGAACTGGTTTTGCGGATGCGTGCAGAGAGTCGAACCTGGAGCACCGGGAGCAAATCGAGGCGAAAGCGATTCAGGAACTAAAGGAAACCCACCTTGCCACGCCCCTGCAAATACGTTCATTCCGGGAGCGCTACGTGGTGACTCTCGGCCGCAGCCGGGTGGACGAGATCATAAACGAGTACGACCCAGACGGGCGGCGTTGAGAGGCAGCATGGCAAGAGCAAAAACAAAAATCGAGAAGTTGGATGCGTGCCTCCCGCGCCCCCAAGATGTTATGACGCCCAGAGAGCTCGTGGCGTGGGAACGCCGTCTGAGACAGGAAAAAGCGGAAGATGGCTGCTCAAGTGCGGACCAGGATTCAGCCGAAAGTGACAAATCTAAAGTTTAGAAGTACGGAGGCAACATGAGTCAGCTTTCTATCTTCATCGTGGATTTCCAGATTACGAAGCCGAGCGCCGGGGGTGCCGCCGGCGCTGCGAGTGCTCTACGCCATGAAAAGAGGCGCGTAACCCTCAGTGCTGCGTCGAGTCACCCGCACGATATTTTGCAGGTCCTTTCGAACAACTTCACCCTGGGAAGCGGTGAAGCCTTTGAGATTCTCGGCGTCCAGCCGGCCAGCACACCTGGAACTGAAGGGAACATTGCGTTGAGTTAGCGGTCCAGGGCCGAACTTCTAAACTTTTGATCGCAGCTAATCCCTCGAGCATTCCCACCGTTTTGGCTGCCGATATCCCCTTGGCCAATAGGGAAGTGATCGACCTGCTCAACGTCACACAGTACGTTGAAGGCGCTGAATCCGGGGCCGTGTGGACCTGAGCGGTCAAGTTTCGGAAGTCTAAACTTTAGATTTTGGAGGATATGACGATGGGATTTTTTGATGGAATGCCGGGCGAGCCAAACCCCAACCTAAAAGGCTGGGCTCGAGTCTCACAGCCCATTCGCGTTGCGCTCTGGGCGCCGGTGAAGACGAGTTTCGCCTTGATCTTACTGGCCGTTGCGCTTGTGGAAGCACTGCTTTCCTTCTTCGACTGGCATTTCGCTTTGGCAAGTCTTGCGACCGCCATGGTCGCGATCGGCTACGTCCTAGCCTATTCAGGTGTGTGGCTTAGCTATCTCGGGAACCGAGCGGATCAAATCCATGGCCAGCTAATTTCTCTTCACGATGAAGAGGTCCGGAAGATGGCCCAATCCCAGGGGCGCGCCGCTGTTCCACAGGGTCCGTTTTCGAGAACCAACTAGAGCCGCCGTAAAAGGCAGAAGGACACCACGATGCATGCGAATATCCACACGAGTCGTAATTGACATTGAAACCGACGAAGTGATTGCGCGGGAATCCTTTGAGTACGAAGGCCCCGCGTTTTTTTTCTGTGGCGGCGATGCGCTAGCAGGACAAAAACAAACGGCGGCCAACCAACAGATTCAAGAGCAGCAGCAGCTCATGGACCTGTTCCAGAATTACCAGAAGCAGACTTCGCCTTTCTGGACGAGTCGGCTACAAAACGGTCTGCCGTATTTCAATCAACTGACGGACTACACCAGCGGCACGCTCGCTAAGTCTTTCGCGCCAGTGCGCGCGGGATTGAATCGACAACTATCTGGCTTTGGTGAGACGTTGCCTTCGGGGATGAAGGAGCAATTGAACACCAACCTCGACGCACAAGAGGGCGAGGCGTTCGACCAGAATCAAGTACAAGCCCTTTCTGCAAATGAGAATACGAAAGAGGCCGCAGCGGCATCCCTGAACCCTTTCCAGCCAGCACAGCTTGCAACCGGTGCCGGAGGAAGCGTGTTGAGCGCGCCGCCCGTGCAATCTGGCGGGGTGGGGAACTTCCTTGGCGGTGCTGTGAGCGGGCTTTTTAATAATCCCGGCTTCGGAGCTGCGCTGGGGGGATTGATTTAGGGGGTGCTTCGATGTGTTTTACTCATTCTCAGGATGCCCCGCTTAGCGTTCCAATTGTTGGCGCACCAGGGGCAGCTCCGGGCAGTTCTGGAATGTCGGACCAGACTGCGCAAGTCCAGATGCCAACGAAGATGGGGCGCGTAGCGGAGATTGCGACTGGCGGCGCTTTCGACCCTACTGGTGGTGAGGATAGTACAAAACCGCCCATGACCGGATGGAATACCGGGAATCCAACGCCACGGCTCACAAAATTTGGAATGCTCGCAAAGCTCATGCAGCCGATGATGGAAGGTGCGGCCGTTGGCGGATTCATGGGTAAGTCCACGCCGGGCGGCGGATTTGCTGCGGCCAATAATTTCTACATGCAACAGCGGATGCGACAGATGCAAATGTTGCAGTTCCAGCAGCAGCTGCAGTTGCAGCAGAGCACGATCGCGAAGAACCAGGCGGAAGCGCAATGGGCACAGCGGCGACCTCTGGTTACGCGCACGGGGCCGACGATCAAAGGCAAGGGCCCTAACGGCGAGGACATCATCCTCTCGCAGAATCCGAACACCGGTGCATACGAGCCAGTTGAAGGAATAACTCCGGCACCCGCACCGTCGAAGGAAGTTGCGACGGACCAGGGGCTTGTCACCTACGATCCGACGAATCCGCAGAAGGGCGCCGTGCCGTTGACGCTGGCTCCTCGGGTTGGAAGTGCGGCGGACGCGAAGAACGATACCAGCGCCGGCACGGCAGCATCGGCAAGTGAACCATCGCAACGAACAGTAGGAACGAAACTCCCCACGCAATTTGATTCTGGAAGTCCCCGAGTGCCAAATGCCGGTTCTCCGGCGTCGTCGCCGGATACCATCAATGCGATGGGTTCCGGTCGTGTGCCACTACGGCCGCCGAACTTTAGAACGCCGAAGGCGACCATTCGCGCGAGTCGGAATGGCGCCGGCGTCGAGACCGATAACGTCTTCGATACGAACCCGAACAGCCCGACATTCGGTCAGCAGATTGGGGCGACGGGGAACACACGCCAACCGCTTCCCGACCGCTCGCAGCATCCGCGCAGCCAGAAAGCTGACGACACGGCGCGCGTGGAGAAGTACGCAGGCGCAGCGCTGAACGCAAGTGGCGGCGATCCCGACAAGGCCATCCAGTCATTGAACAATCTGAGAGTGGGGGATCCGAACGCAGCAAAAGACCTCAATCGGTTGCTCCCGCAGATTCGGAAGTCGATCACCGATCGCGCGAAGCAGCGCAAGCCCAAGGGCAAGAATCCGTTTGGCCTGACAGATCAGGATTGGAACGCCCTGACGGCTCCTGGCATACAGCAAAATCAAGACCAGCAATAAACCCTTCATGCCGACGGCGACAGACGACCCGATTCTGAAAGCGATTCAGGGCGGCGGGACGGGTGTGGCCGACGACGATCCAATCCTCACGGCAATCCAGACTACGCGGCCTAGTCCCGGGAAAGTGGCCTACCCTGCCGATGTGGGAAAGCTGGCGCGCGATAAAAACCTCTCTCTACAAGAGGCGCGGACGCAACTCCGCTCGGAGGGGTATTCCTTCGCGGATGCGCCTGGAACTATTTTAGACCCTCAATTTTCTGGAATTCGAACACAGCCACCAGCCGCCACGACAACTACGGCGGCGGCCGCTGATCAGAGCGATCCGATCTTGAATGCCATCACGGGGCAGGATTCTCTTCGCACGCCAGCGCTCGACGAACTCGCAACCGGCACCTCACCTGAAACACAAACTCCCTCGCTGACAACCCGCGCCGCAAAGATGGGGCGCTCGACAATCCCGCTTACCCCTCCATCCATGGACATAACCCAGATCCCGCGCAACGTATTTACGAATGAGGCGCAGCAACCAGGGATGCCAACGGAGGAAGAGAAGGCCAGATGGCGCGCCAGTCTGAGCGACGAAGGACGTCAGCGACTCGAAGAATTTGAAGCAAGGCAAGCAGCGGAAGGGACTCCATACCACGGAGCTTTGGTTATTGGTCAAGGTGCCAAGCACCTTGCGCAGAATGTTCGAGATATCGCCGGCGACGTGACAGGACTCGGCCCACAGGCCGATCCGAGCCAGTCGTTGACCGACGTTACCGGATTTGTGCCACCTGAGAGCAGGCGCGAGCACCCAATCGCCACGGGCCTGACTCAAGCAGTTACAGGACTTGGTACGCCGGAGAATGCTTCCCTGATGCTGGCTTCCGGAGGAATGAGCCAACTACCGGCGCTCGCGCGCGCGGGAGTCAGCGCGTACTTCGCAGTGCAAATGGCGAAAGGCGCATTTGACCAAATCCCCGGCATCGAGGAAGCACGCGCCCGCGGGGATTGGTCCGAAGTGAAGCGCCTCGCAACGCTCGCGGGCGTAAACGTTTTGATGGGTGCGGCTGCGGGTGCGCACGGGATTCGAGAGGCTGGCCTACTTCCGGAGGGCAGCCCGACTCCATTCGTGAAGAAGGGAACGATCAGCGAGCCACTGGCGCGGGATGAAGCTGCAGCTCCGCAAATGCAGACGGTTGGTGCCGGAGAGAAGCTTGCGCCAGAGACGGCGGCAACACTCAAAGCGCAGACGGACGCGCTGGCGAAGGGCACAAACAAGATCGTGTACTTCCCGAAGGGGCAAGGGAATCTCCCTGAGCCACCGGAGAATGCCACGGTCACTGTCGTACCAGGTGAGAAGCAAGGTGCCGGGACGTACTACCACACCGAAGACGTGACACCCGAGCAAATCAAGGGCGCCGTCGAGGATGGTAGTTACGGGAAGCTGCTCGGCTACACGCAACCCAAAGAGGCTGCGATGCAGGGCAAGCCAGCCGGTGTCGTTGCGCGGGATGCGAACGGCACGGAACTGAAGGCTGGACTGGTCGATTCCTCGAACCCTCAAGCAGTGGCCGAACAGGCCGCCACTTTCGCGCGCCAATTCCCAGAATCGAAAATCGGCGTGGAGTCCGCTGAGAACGTCATCACCAGTCGCCAGGCCCCTACCGCCAAGCAAGAAACTTCTCCCACGGAAACGCCGTTGTCTGCGCAGACACAGCCAATTGAGAAGCGGTCGCCAACTAGCAGCGGTAAGCCGCCAGAAGGTATGGCAGAGCGGCGCACTCAGGCGCAACAGGACTTTCAGGCGGCCATCGAATCAACTCCTCCGGGCCAGCCGACGCCGGGGGAGAAACTTGCCCAAGATATCCGCGCCGCACGCGCTGGCGCGCCAAGCGGAGTTACGGAAGGCGAAGCGCTGCAGCGCATCATGCGCGATCCCGCGCAATACGAGAAGTATCAGGCTGCGGACCAGAAGACGCGCGACCGGATGCTGGTCAGCGCCAAGAATGAGATTGGGGAGTCGAAGAATCAACCCAGCAGAGATGCCATTCTTGACGCGATCAATGGGACTGCCCCAACCCAGGAAAATCTAAACTTTAGACAAACAGGTATCCCGCGTACGCCCCCGAAACGTCCGCTCGCACAATTCTCTCCCGAAACTTTGGACGAGGCTCGGCAGGAACTCGCAGCCGCCCACCAGCTTGCTTCTTCCTTCGAACAGCCGGGGCGATACTTCGCTAGCGTTGGACAAACCGATGAGCCGATGCCATCACGCTCGACGAACGCAGCGAAGGGCATTCATGCCGGCGGAACATGGTACGGCGTCAGTTCAAGCCGTCACATCGTCGCCGAGCAATTTCCGTGGTATGGCGAGATCGAGCAAGGACAAGCGCGCCTCGGTAAGTTGATCGAAAAAGGCAAGGGTGCGGAGTACGAGCGCCTGTTGGGAACCGTTGCGGAGAGCATCCAGCGCGAGAAAGCGTCGGCGGCGCCGGTCATTGCCGAGTTTGCCCCACGGCTGCGTGAACTGTCCGACAAAATTGACGGCAACGACCAGCAACTTTTCGACAGCCTCACCCAGCTTGCAAATGCGGATGGCCGCGGTTTTAAGAATCTGAGACAATACATTTCGGAGAAGGTGCAAGATGCAGAACGCGCAAATTCCTTCTATAACGCAATCGACGACGCAGCCGCAGAAGCCCGCGAGGCCAGCCTTGCGGAAGCTCCTCGGCATGGTAACGGACCTCGCGCAGCAGAAAGTGGACGCGCTGCCGTCAGTCGCGGTGCCGAAAGTGCCGAGGGTACCGAGCGTCCCGCGCATTCCGAAAGTTCCGAAGCCACCCCAAGCACCGAAGATTCCCAAGATTTAGAGCAAAGCACTCTCCCGGGTTTCCAATCCGCAATCGCAGAGCAGAGACGTGGCGCAGCCCGTGTCCAGGGCGAACGCCTGAGCGAAGAAGCGAACCGCTCACTCGGAAGCATCGAAGAGACGGCCGGAAGGATGGAGAGGGAATCACCGCTTTTCCGGGACACCGAAGCGAACCCACAAAGCGATCTGTTCAAATCTAAGCCCTCAGAGTCCGCGACTCCCGCCGTCGGCGAACGCATTCAGCCCACCACGGGCCCACTCAAAGGCCAGAACCTCGAAGTTACCAAAGTCGGTGAAACGGGTGTGTACGCTCGCGCGAGTGATGGCGACCCCATCAAGTTTGTGAAGAACGGCGAGTTTGAGGCCGTGCGCTATTCCGGCATCCACCCGAAGGTTCTGATTGAAGGCGCGCGAGTGCTGCAGCGCGCATGGGAAGAGAAGATCGCCCAGCCGTTCATCGATCACGTTCTCAAGATTGGCGACAAGTACCGCGCGGCGCGTGAGGCAGACCCCGCCGTTGCGGAAGGACTCCATCTCCTCGATAACGCTCCGACGTATCTTCGAGCGAAGGCCACTCAGGTTGTTAAGAACGTAATCGGCAATCTCAGCCGAGCGCAAGAACGCCTCTTCACGCTGATGGCTGATGCGGACTCTCGAGAAAACTTGCGGATGAATCACCCGGAAGAATTCCTTCAAGCACAGAACGATCCGGCAATCCAAAAGGCTCTCGGGAGGTACCGGCCGCTTGAGCGCGAGCTCACCACACTCCGCGAGAAGATGGGCGGTCAAACTCTCGAGCAGGATTATCTTCGCCGCGTATACGACAAGTACGTTGCCGGCGTGAACAAAGCTGAGGCGCCAGGAACGCCCGAGCGTGGCACATCCGCGTTTGACCGCGTAATCCGGCCGCAGCGCACCGACAAGCTCAGCCGCGAGGCGACGTCGGAATACCACTACGAGAACGGACTGCACGAATTTGGGCCAGCCTTCGCGACGAAGTTTATCGCCACGCACCTCAAGGCACTCCGCGATCAGGTTGCGCGCGAATTTATGGATAAGGCGACCATGCTCCCCGTGGGCGCATCGGAGCCCCGGTACATCGAGTACAACGGTGCGCGGTATTACCGGCCCGACGTCGCCAAGGACCTGCGCGACGCTGGCGCGAAAAACGTGAAAACGTACGACCGCTACGACCCCACGGCGGGAGAGAAGTTTCCTGTGCCGGTAGACGGCAAGTACCTTGGACCGCGCGATTTGGTGAAGTCACTGACAGACTTCGGGCGGCGCGAAGAGTCGGAGCCTGGCGCGTTGCGGCGGTTCTTCCAGGAGCAAATTCTCGGCTTTGGGTTCGGTGTGCCGCACATTGCGAACATCATGCGCCGTGTCAGTCAGACGGTTCCAGGGGGCGCCGTGAATCCTGTTGGATGGGCCCGGGCGTGGAAGGTTGTGCTTTCGAAAGAATTGCGCGATCGAGGAATCTCCGGACTCGAGGATCCAACGTTCGACATGCTCGCGAAGCACGGCGCCATCTCGACGGGTGAAGTGTCGAACCTGAAAGCGTACATGGGCGGCAACCTCAATCCGGCGAATTGGGCGCGCTCGTTCGCCCAGGTAGGCCACAAGTTTTTGTTCGAGCCCACCGCGGCTAAGGGATTCGGAGGCCTCGACCAGCGCGCAAGGCTTTACGTCGCGGACCTGGTGAAATCTCAGCGGCCCAACCTGAGTGACGCGAAAGTTGCGGAAGCAGTTCGAAATCAGCTCGGGGATTACAACCGGGCGAACTGGACCGACCAGCAGAAAATGCTCTCGAGGTTCATGATGTTTCCCGGGTGGGACTTCTCCTCAGTCCGATGGGTGCTACAGCATCCGGTCAAGACCACGGTGCCTCCAGCACTCATGGTTCTCCTTGCCAACCGCACGCTGAACCATTTCGGGCAGAACCGCGAGGAAGACCGCGATGACATTTCAAACATCCACATCGGCGACCGCAGCTATGGCACAAGCCTACTGAGGGAGTCCGTGGCGAGAAACCTCTTCCGGCCAGCCATCGCGTTTGCGCAGTCGAAGATGCGTGGTGAGAGCAATCAGCGAGCATTTGACGCAGCCTCCAGCGGAATCAGGGCAGGCGCCGGCGGGTTATTGAGTATGCTGCGCCCGGATCTGTCGGGCTTCCTGGCACTGGCGACAAATCGACAGGCACTCTTCAGCAGCAAGGAAATTGTCAGTCAGAAGGATTGGGGCCTGCCCGGTAAGATTCTTCCTTCGAAGGCGCTCGAAAAGCAGGCGGTCTTCACCGTGCGCCATGCGCTCCCCGCGCTCGATCGGATACTCGACAGTGGCGAGGACGTGGACCTGAAATCTTTCGTGGGTGGCAACCTGGGCGTGCCGAACTACCGCGATGATGCCGAGATGCGCCTAAAGCGGAATGCGGCCGAAGCCAACCGCGTGTACTCGAACGTCTCGAAGCTGGCAAAGACCGATCCGCAGCAGGCCATGAAGATGCTCAAAGACCCGGATAACGCAGCCTACGCGCTGTTTCATCACGACCTGAATCAGATGACGACAGCCCTGCGGAAGATCGACCAGGTACGCGAGACCGTGGATGCGAGCAAGATTCCCGATGCCGAGAAGCAGAGCCGTCTCAAGACCCTCAATAACGCGCGGCAGATGTTTCTCGGTCACGCGGATGGTTTGAACAATCTCCTGTTCAAGCAGCGGACGGCGGGGAAGAGCGCAGCCTCATCGAAGAGTGCCGGCGTCCCATGGAGTGTCCCATTCCGGTCGCCTGCTCAAGCTCAGGCACCGCAATGAAAATCTAAACTTTAGACTTTTGGGAGGTTAGTGTGGATTCCAACGAGGGGAAGCCTTTGACGGTTGCACAGCGGCAGCGGAAGCTCGACGACGACCTACTCCGAGCAGTGGAGAAGAATCCACCGGATCAGTTGGTGACGGAGGTGTCGCGGATCCGAGTTGCGCGAGAACAAGAGCGCCAGGAATGTTCTGAAATACGGGCGGCCAATCTCAGAGCTGTCCGGGCACTCCTGTCGGCACTCACGGCGTTACGGGATGCGTGGCAGGACATTGCGGAAGTCTCTTGGAACTCAGAGGGATGCGCTGAAGAGGTTCAAGCTGAGCGCACAAAGGCCTACAACATCTTGAAACCTCTATTCGTTTCGGCGGGTGAAGACATCCGACTACTCCCTGATGTCCCCGGTATGGCGCAGGCGAAGCGACACCCTCTGCGTTCAGCTTCTTCGCGATTGTCTTAATCGAATCGCCTGCAGCGTAGTCCGCGAAGATTCGACGGACGATTGCCGCCTGCTCTGAATGAACCTCAAGTTTCACTCCCACGATCTGCGGTCGCCCGTAACTGTCAGTTCGCGTCGGGTCCTCGATTGGAACGCTGCGATAACCGAAGCATCGGCCCCCTGTGTGGAATCCTTGCAGCGCCCGCCCCTCGACGCCGCGATGCGTTTTCTTTGCCAGTTCCCGGATATACAGGCTATCCACGATCCCATGCGTGGCTAGAAGTACTTCGGCTTGCTCTGAATCCGTGTCGATTCCCTGGGACACGAATATCAACCGCACTCCGGAGAAGCGGAGCTGGTCGAAGATCCGTAGGGAGTCGGCCAGTTTGCGACTGAGGCGGCTTGTGTCATCCACCAGAATCACATCAAGAGAGTGGGTCGCTGCGGTGGCCGCCTCGAGAAGGTTCTTCAGGCCAGCGCGGTCATCCGTCGCCCCGCTGGCCGCCTCATCGGAATAGATATGCGCGTCCAGCACTTCCCAACCGCTTCGCACCGCAAACTCGCGACACTTGCGGATTTGATCGTCGATGGAAAGCGGGTTTTGCTTGTCGGTGGAGTATCGAGCGTAGATGGCGCAGCGGAGTTGACTCACTGAATCCCCTCGGCCGAAAGCCTTCCGTTCGCTTCGCACTGTGGCACAACCGCAATGGGCTCCGCAAGACCATTCTGGCTATCGTGTTCAGCGAGGTACTCGCGCACCATCGCCGGCACGATCACATTTTCAATCCACGAGCGTACTTCTGGGTCGATTCGCGCGTCGAGTCTATCGACCACGTTCTTTCGCTGAATCACTTTCACCAGCAGTCCGTTTCTTCCTTTGGTTGGGATTGCCCGGTCTAGAATCGTTCAGTAAAATGCGGCGCGAAGTGGATTCCCTCTTCGTAAGGAGCAACGTGTGCACACAGGAGCTGTAGCGCTGATCGACGCACTGGGATTTCGCGGGATTTGGGGACGTCACAAGCCCAACGAAGTCCTATCGGCTTTGAGAAACACGAAAGATTGGTTTGAGGCCCGAATCAAGGAGCAGTTCACTTCGCAGCCCTGGATGCAGTGCGAGGTCGCCTTTCTCTCCGATACCATTGCGGTCTCGATGGCTCTCGCCGAATCCACTAAGAACAGAGAGGCGTTGTCCGTCCTGTATCTGACGGATGTCATAAGTTGGGTGCTTGACCGCGTGCTTCGTTCTAGCGTTCCTCTTGCCTATCGTGGTGCGATTGCCCTCGGAAGTTACGAAGTCTCTCCCCACTTTCTGATTGGACAGGCCATCGATGAAGCCGCGAGCGCTCACGAGCTGGCCCAGGGTGCACTCATCTGGCTAACACCCGAAGCTCGTGACGAAGTTGCGCTTTGGCTCAAAGACCAGCCAAAGAACACGCATCTCGTTAAGTTCGATGTACCTCTCAAGGGGGGCAACACTTTTAACACCTACACCGTATCGCCGCTGGAACAGGCTGGTGGCGAAGCGGACGCGATAGTGCTGACGCGTACCCTGCTAGGAACCTTTTCTGGTTCGGGCATGGATATTGCAATAAAGCGCCAAAACACAGCGCGTCATATGAGAGACTGCTATGCGTGGCGCAACTTTAATTTTCCCGCGGAATTCTCCACGCTATGAACCAGACTCTCGACGAAGGCGTCGGTAAAGCTAGAACTCAAAAAACATGTGATTGTGGAACGCGCTTTTGCGCGTTTACCATCCCTGCGGATTCAACACCTTGCGACGGCTCGGGTGTGAGAGGTTTTTGGAACGCCCTCGAATTTCATTCAGGGTCGCGCATAGGTCTTTGACGGTCCTCGGCGAGAGGACCACATCCCGATCTTCTTGCGAGAGGACGATCATCCCGCCAGCGTCCACGTGAATCAGGACCGGCAACTCTGACGGCGCATCTTCCTCGGCGGTTTGCCACACGACAATTCCACCATTCGGGAAAACCTTCGTCGGCTTAACGCTCAACGCATTAACTCCTCTCTGACGCAACGAGGCCCGGCGACACGGGAGACTTCTTCGGCTGTTTGCCTACCAGATTCCTCGTCCTCGATACGATGCTTTGCGTCATAGAACGGCTTCGGTATTGCTCGGATACCGTTCCCTTGGCAGTGCTGGATTGCCCGCTCCATGGCAGCGCTTAACAGCTCGCCATTCGCACGGTCGGCGTAAAAGAATTCCCATATCCCGCAGATCGGATGCACACCCAATGGTTCGATGCCGATGGCATCCCAGGCCCTCTGGAGAACCTTCCTGCTTTGGTCTTTCAGGGAAGGGGTAGCAGCAGCGGCGGCAGCAGGGTTTTTCGTGTTGTCTGCCTCTGCCTCTGCTTCTATCTCTGCCTCTACTCTGCTTCTGCTTCTGGAGGGAGTAGCTCCCGAGTCACTCGGGAGTTGCTCGGGAGTCGTCTTGGAGTTACTCCCGTGCCTTTGTCGCTCTGCCCACTCATCCCTATATTCAAGCATTTGCGGGACTTCCACGATTTTTTTGCGCCAAGACTTTGGGTCAATTATTCGCACTTCCGCGAACAGGTCCAGGGTCTTGATTGCGTCCTCGTTCGAGATTTTCAACTCTTCTGCGAGCCAATCAAGGTCTGTTGGTGGCTTTCGCAAGTCAATTACGGGCCTGAACTCTCTACCTGAACCGCCACGCTCGGCGACTATTTCGAAGAGTTTGAGGGCCCGGGCGTACCCAGCCTCTCCGAGCTTTTTCTCAATTGCACGGAACTTCGGGTTGTTCCGCGTATCGTTGAAGTGTTTGAACCATCGCATGAATTTTCCTGTCCTGTCCTATCATTCCTTCCATTCCTTCACAGCTAGCGCCGCTTTGCCTCCCACATCAGATCGCGGACGCGCTTCTGCGCATCAGCGTATTCATTCGCGGGAACCTGGCCACCGTTGTAGAACTCTTTGATCGCTGCATCGCCAGTTAGCTTCGGGTCTTTGAACGCGAACATGGCAGTTGAGCTCTCAAGCTTGACGTCGGAGATTTCAAAGCCGCGGACCACTAAGAAGGCGGCTACATCCAGGCGGGTGGTGCGCGTCTCGGATGTTTGTGTGGGGATGCTGCGCAGTGCTGTTTTCATCGGATTCTTCCTTGCTATCCATTTCCAGTCCAGAACAAAAACAAAAGGGCCTCACTGATAAATCGGCCTGTCGGCGAACGGAATCTGCTCGACCTCGAGAATGTCGTACACCTCTCCGGGCTGCAGGGAGATGTTGTTATTGATTACCGTCGAGAGAGTCGCCTGGTCCTGTGCGGCAGCGATCACGATGACTTCAACGGGTGCTTTGCGGTACACGTCGGCGGTCCCATCAATAGCAGAGTTCGGGTCTGGCAAGTGGACTTGGTACGTGACCGCGTAAACGTTCAGATTTGACATGCAGTTCTCCTATGGTTTGGGTTTTCAACCCCCAACGCGCAACGTCCTTGGCAGTTCGCCGCGGCCTGCGTTCGGTCGCCGTGGCTCCCGGAAAGAAGGTTCGTCGAGCAGGATATAGCTCAAACAGTCGATCAGGTGCCTGTCTTTGTTGTGCGGGTCGGCGGGAGGGTCTTTTTCGGTTGCAGTTGCGCCCTTCCATTCCTTGTAGCACAGCATCTTGAGCTGGCTCACAAGGATGTCGTTGTCGCCGCAGCCCCGCAGGATCGTCAGCCGTGGCCGTAACCGGCCTTCGATTTCCTCGCACCGCAGCATCTCGCTGATCTTGTCGTACCCGGCATATTGCCGATTCTTCTTTGCGGCCCGGAAGACAATTCCGGCTTCTCGATATTTCTGGAAGTAGTTCACGTCCTCGGCGGCGTCGAAGTTTGCGCCGGCTGGGTCCATCAAGTCGATGTAGGACGACGGGAAAAGCTTTTGCTCCTCGATGATGCGGAGCATTTTCACGTAATCGCTGCAGTGGAACCGCGGCTGGTTGGCCTCTTGGCGCTTGCGATTGGCTTCTTCAGGCCACAGCGACCACGGCACTACGAGGTCGCCGTACTTGCTCGCCATCAACCACACAAATGCGTGGGCTCGCCGCGGGTGGGGATCACAGGCCAGCCACGTCGTCCAGTAATCGGCCGTCCACTCTTCCCCTGGTGGGTTGACGTAGTGAATGCTCTCGTCAAACTCTGGGAACACGGCTGTCCCTCCCAACGCCCCGTAGTCGATCTCAAACTCTTTCCGCCAACGGGCTTCAGACATCCCTTTCTTTGCTTCGGCCAACCACTTTGCGCCTTGCGCGGTGCGCGGGTCTTTCGCCTCATCGGCGGAATAGTGGACGCGGATAACCTTCCAACCGATCGATGTTCTCCTCGTCGAGGCTCCACGCATCACTTGACCCTATCCTCAGCGAGTTCCTGAAAGTATCCCGGCTCCGCACTGCTCACGACATCAATCCGGCCGCCGCCGGCAATCATCGGACGCGCGGCGCCAATGGCTTTCTCGAGTTCGTCCTGAAACGCCGCTTCATCGCAAAGCAGACCGGAACCCGTGTACTGACGAATCACATCGCCGCCCTGCGGAATGGCGTGCAGTTCGCTATAGGGCAAACCGTCCTGCTGGCCGGGCTTGAAGAAGCGCAGGTGACAGTAGGAATACTCTGCCGGGTACAGTGCCCGGAGCCATTCTTCTTGGTGCAACCAGATGAAGTAGCACCGCCGCAATAGTGCGTCGCTATCGAGTTCCTTCTTGCTCTGGATGAAGTTGCGCCGGCCAACCTGAAACTGCGTGTCGTGCAGGTACAGGGCACACAGCGTCCACGATGCCATTATCTGACGCGACTTCTCCCAGATGTTCATCCGGTCAGCGAGCCACTCTTCAACCATCCAGCGGATGTACGGCTTATCGGGAAACGGCTTCGCCTCGATCGTGGGATCGTGCTCGTCCTGAGTCTTTACCTGTGCCGGAACTTGGTCAGTCCCCAGGAGCCAGATCAATGGGCGGCGCTTGTAAATCTCTGCCTGGGTCTTGCGCGCGGCCATCGGGTCGCTGCGAAGCCAAGCCAACAATTCCGAAGAGGATGGCGTCCGGTACTCCGCTGAGGTCGATATGGTAGCTGTGGCTGACATCAACTTGAACTTTGTCCTCCCTGAACGCGCCGTACATCTTCGCCCAAGCATCGAGCGCACGAAGCTGAATATCCAAGGCCTCTACTTCCTTCATGTCGAGCACAATTCCTTGATTGGCGAAGAACTTCGTTTCCTTGGCGTTCATCAGGCTTAAGCACTTCTCAGCCGCGAAGTCTGGTGTCAAACCGTGCCGTTCCAGAACGTCCGGCATCTTCTCCCGTATCGTCCCAAGCGCCCTGTGTGCTGATTGCGCTGTGCCGTAACCTGCCGTCCGACCAGCCTCGGAAACGCTGTCCGATGTTGGGAGCGCCTTGGCTAACTTCGCCTGTTTCAGCGTGAGTCCTCGCTTCCCGCGCTTGCCCTTCTTTTTGGGTTCCTCTGGCATGGTTTGGCCTACTCCTGC
>Ga0207024_10213_pt1 | contig 16704 bp, 16 predicted proteins | sample Alteio_BWMinCont_44_FD_153470 | JGI IMG/M metagenome (GOLD analysis project Ga0207024, IMG submission 153470) | Enriched cells from forest soil in Barre Woods Harvard Forest LTER site, Petersham, Massachusetts, United States -... | ecosystem: Environmental > Terrestrial > Soil > Temperate forest >...
TCTCCATCACTTTTTCAATCTCGATGCGGCGTCCGAGGCTGTAATTTTCAAACCGGCCTTCCAAGGTAAGAATCATAGTTTCCGCCATACAAGCCAGGGCGATTCTGGGCGGATATCCGAAATTCGTCCCAAATTCAACCGGACCTGGAACCTCCACCAAACCGCCTTCAATCACCAAGACATCGTCACGCATTTCGGCGACTTCCTTGGAGCAATCATGCGGCAGGGCGACGTCACAGACGACCGCGCCGGATCGAAGCGATTCCGGTTTGATAATGCCGCCCCCCGAACTGGATGCCGAGATGACAATGTCCGCCTCCAAGAGCGCGCTATGCAAATCGGTGGTGACGTGCGGACGTTTGCCCGAAAACTCGTACACCGATTCCGCCACGTTTTTTAGCCGGGAAAGACTTCTCGCCGTAATCGTCAGAGAAGCAACTTGTCGGCTTAAGATGTGCGCGCATACCCGGCCTATGGAGCCGGTGGCACCCACGACGGTGGCGGTAGCCTGCCGCGGATCGATTTCCATCGCTTCGGCGGCCTTGATGGCCCCTTCCAGCGCGGTGGCGATCGTGTAACTGCTGCCCGACGTGACAGCGATGTTCAAATTGCTGGCTATCGTATGGCCCGCGTCGCCGACCACCGAGGTAAAACCGCCGAGGCCAACAATTTTAGCACCGAGCGATTCGGCGATTTTTCCGGCTTTGATGATTTTTTCCGTAGACTTGCTCGCGGGGAAGCTGGACGAACTGTTCCGGAAGGAACAAAGCGGAGAGAAAATATCCGTGAATTTCCTTTCCCGTTTTCGAGCGGATTCCGGTAATGTGACTCTGCTTGCTGGCCGGCATCCATTCAAGGACTTTGGCGACAAGCCCTAAACGCTTTCCTTTGGCGTTGGGATCATATCGGATAACGTCCGCCATGTCCAAGGGGTGAATGACAAAGCCGAAGGTATCCATCATACTTTTGATTTCTCTTCAATTCTGGTTTTCATCGCTTGAAGCATCATATCACAATTTTCCTTGATTTTCAAATCAAGGGTGGGGCCGATTAATTCCGTCAAGGTGGGCATGCCGAAATCATAGTCGACACCCAAAATAATCTTAGTTTTCTTGCCTTCGGGAAGAAATCGCCACGTCCCTTCAAATTTCTCGAGATCTCCGTCGATGAGGTGGTAAGTAATGACAAGGTTTTCGTCATCAAAGAAGTCTTCCTCGGTCCAGAGAATCGGGGTCCCTTCCACATTGGTGATCCATTTGGAAATGGCTCGGTTTCCCTCACGCTCTAGAATGGTAACATTTTCCACATCCGGCATGAATTGAGGGAAATTTTCCATTTTTTTCCCCATTTCATAGACCGCTATTGGTGGGCCGTCGATGGTAATCGTTCGTTCAACGTACGGAATGGGAATGCTCCTTTGCAAAGAAACTTTTGGCTTTTTCCAGGGCGTTTTGGAAAGCTTTAGCCACGCGCTCCAATTCTTCCTGGCGAATAATGAGCGGGGGTTCAAAACGGAGCACTTTCGGTTGATTGAGGGTGTAGGCCACCAGGACCCCTTGTTTACACATTTCGGGGATAAGATAACCGCCGAATTTGGCATCGGTCAACTCCACGCCGATCATCAGTCCAAGTCCGCGAATTTCACGGATAATATCGGGGAATTTTTGCTGAAGTTCGTTGAGTTTTCCGGTAAGAAACCGGCCACTCTTTTCGGCCATTGCAGGAAGATTTTCCAATTGCATGACCTCAATCGCCGCCAACGCCGCACGGCAAGCCAACGGGTTTCCCCCGAAGGTCGAGGTGTGAATCAGCGGATTTTCCTTAAAGGCTTTCCAGACTTCTTCCGTGCCGACAAAAGCACCAATTGGCATCACGCCGCCGCCCAGGGCTTTGGCTAGAATCAGAATATCGGGGACGACGCCAAAATAATCCGATGCAAACCATCGGCCGGTGCGTCCCAATCCGGTTTGTACTTCGTCGAGAACAAGCAAGATTTTTTTTGCGTCGCACCATTCGCGGACCGCTTTTAAGTAACCGGCGGGCGGCACTTGGATGCCGCCTTCGCCTTGGATCGGTTCCAGGATGATCGCGGCGGTTTGTTCGGTGGTGGCGGCTTTAATCGCCTCGATGTCACCAAACGGAACTTGAATGAAAAGTGGAAGCAAGGGTTCAAAGGGCGTTTTATATTGGGGCCTTCCGGAAGCACTGAGGGACCCTAGAGTTTTTCCGTGAAACGCGTTTTCCGCATGAATGACTTGGCCTTTGCCGGAGGAGAGTCTGGCCAATTTAATCGCACCTTCCACCGCTTCGGTGCCGCTGTTGGCGATAAACGAATATTGAAGTTTCCCGGGGACAATCTCGGAAATTTTTTTGCATAAATCGCCTAACGGTTTGTTGAAGAAAACTTTCGCGCTCATCGGCATCTTATCCAATTGATCCTTGACCGCTTCAACCACTTTCGGATGGCGGTGGCCTAACGCGAAAACACCATAGCCGCCGATGCAATCCAGGTACTCTTTGCCCCGAATGTCCCGAACGAGGGTGCCGCTTCCTTCCCATTCGAGGGTGTCGAAACCCGAAAGTTTCATCAGTCTGGCCAAAGAGGGATTGTGATGCTGCTTATAAGCGGCAATCGTCTCTTCGATAAGCGTTTCCACCGGTACTGATTGGATCATGGGAGCCTCATCGCCTTCGACATAATAGTAGCTATTCCCTGGGAAATGTCCCTCTTTTTTCCCAGAGGGCATCTTCCCGTCCTTGGCTAACAGGTCTTCATGGAAAATGTGGAGATTCGAAGGGCGGAGCGAACAGATATCCCTAAAATTATCTCGCTGGCGGTGGAGTCTGTTGAAGAAAGCCGCTCCCCGTTTCGAGATACGACCTTGGAAGCATTAAAACAATTCCGGGCCAAGGACTTAGAGCAGCTTCATTCTCTTTTTGGACAGCCTCAATTGGGCTTATTTGTCGCCGTTCTTGGCGATAAGGTCGTTGGACATGTCATTGTGTTGACCGGAAGCTTTGAATCGTTATCGACCGAAGAACAAGGATGGATTATCGATCTGAGTATTAAATCCGAGTATCGAAAAAAAGGAATCGGCAAAGCGCTTTCCAACGAAGCCGAATCGTTTATTAAAGGCAAGGGATTGAAATACATCGGTCTTGGAGTGACAAGCGCCAATACCAGTGCTGTAAAATTTTACGAATCGCTGGGTTATAGCGAAGAACGCAAACGCATGATTAAAGTTTTATGACGTTTTGTTTTCAGCGAGATTAAGATTTGAGGGTTTTCTTTGAAAGACTGATTTTTTTGGACGATCGATCGCTTTGGATTTGCAGCCCTTCCTCGGAGACCTTAAAAGGAAGAAGACTAGCGCCCTCTTTTGCTAGAACTTTGGAGACGCGTTCTTTTTTATCCGGATCGACCCATGTAATCATACAACCGCCGCCGCCTGCGCCGCAGAGTTTGCTGGCTTTTGCTCCGGCTTCCTTGGCTTTGGCCATCAGGTGTTCCACGACCGGCGTTGTCACGCCGACGGCGAGCGCTTTGCGATTTTCCCACTCTTCTTTTAAGAGTTCCGCGATGGCGTCCCAATCGCGCTTTATCACGGCGTCGCGCATTTTTAACGCGGTGCCCTTAATGTTTCGAAGCGCAGAGACGGTGCTTGATTCGCCATCGATGTAACGGCGCATGATCGTCCAATTATTTTCTCCCGAAAAGTGAGGAATACCCGTGTAGGATAAAATCATCCGGGACTCCAACGCTTCGATTTCTTTGCGTGAATAATCAATTTTATGGCGAGTGATTCCCGCTTCGCTGAACCGAAAGGCATTGATTCCTCCGTGCATCGCCGCCAAGTAATCTTGTTTCCCGGTCGGGATACGAATGGTTTGCGCTTCCAAGCTTGAACCGACATCGATGATCTCGGCGATAGACAACCCGCTTTTGCCAAGTTCGTTGAGGCCAGCGCTTACCGCCATTAAAAGGGCGGAGGAAGCGCCAAGTCCGGAGCCGTGAGGGGCTTCGTTTTTGGTGGTCATCTTGAACCCTTGTTTCGGTGCGTAATACAAAACAGCGCGGCAGAGAAGATCAAGTTCATTGTTGACATGGCAAGCTTCGAAGGATTCAAACAGGATTTCTTTTTTAAGATCGTCGGATTTAAGATGTATTTTTAAATCGCGCTGCTTTTCAATCGTGGTGGTGCTCCAAAGCTGAATGGCAATGTTGACCGTAACTGATCCACCCTCAAATAAGTAAAGTGGGTAAATGTCTAACGTCCCGCCTGCTAAGTCAACCCGATTCGGAGTCCGGACCACAATCCCCATAGTCACAATTTCAAAAATTTGCGATTAAATCCTTTCAATCCATGCGGGAGATGCGTCCGGATGAAGGATGAATTCGACAGTCCCATCCTCTTCAGTTTGGTAAAGATAAGGAATATGATGATGCAATCTTGGGTGGCTGATTGAAACAATTGCCGCGATGGGGAGGTCGCCTTCACGTCCGATAGAGACAATGTCGTTGGAGAAAATAAAGTGAATGGATTGAATCGCTACTTGTTTTACTGCTTCATCGTCAATGAAACGCAAGGGAATGTCATGATGGAGTGCGGCTTGGAGAAACGTTTTGTAGGCTTGTGAGGAAGCACGGCGGCGGGGGAGCCAAATTTGTTTGACAGGAAAATTTTCTATCACGGCGGTGAGGCCGTTCACGTGATTGAGGCGCGGATCGGTTAGCAAAATGCCGTCCAAACGGTTGATTCCATGCGACTGTAAAGCGGGAACGAGCCGAAATTCTCCCGGCGTTCCGCCGCCGTCGATAAGAACATTTTTTTGATCGAAAGAGACCAGTGAAGCGTCTCCTCGACCGACATCGAAAAATGCGATACGGGGCGGATCCGGGATAAAAAACTTCGTGGCGGAAAGGAACAAGATACTCAGTAAGCTGATTCCCAAAGCTACTTTTCCCCAACGGCAGCTCCAAAACCAAAGACCCAAGAAGAAAAGATAGGTAAGGATAGTCATCAAAATGCCAGGGGCGGGAACCCAAACATAGGCCCACGGCCATTGGCTTAATCCGCGAATGATCCAAAGCATGAGGACCAGCATTTCTTGCGTGACTCCGGAAAGAAAATGAAACATAAAACTGAGTGTTCCGGCCGCCATCACGACCGCGGTCAACGGAACAGCTAGCAGATTGGCTAAAGGTGAAATGAAAGAAAGATTGTGAAATTCTCCCGCCAGTGGAATCAAGATGAGAAGTTGGGCCGAAAGTGTCAAGCTTACCGAATCCTGCAAACTTTTTGGGAGAAAAGCAATCTTTCCACGGATTTTCTCGTAAAAAATCAAGATGCCCAGCACGGAAAGAAACGAAAGTTGAAACCCCAGATCAAAAACCCATTGTGGGAAAATGTAAAGAAGCAACAATAGCGAAAGCAAAAATGCGTTCCAGGACTCTCTTCCCCGCCCAAGCAAGAATCCAACGAGTGCAAAGATCGCCATGGTCGTGGCGCGAAGAATGGGCGGGTCCGGTCCGATGAGGAAGGCATAAAAGAAGACCGCGGCGGCCGCACAACTCAATCGCCAGGAAAGCGGGAGAAACCAAGTGAGGCCCAAAGCTCCAATCGCCACCAGAGAAACTTTTAATCCGGAGGCGACCAGGAGATGGTACGTTCCGGTCACTCGAAACGCTTGCAAAACATCCCGCGGGATTTCGCGATGATTCCCCAATAAGATTCCGGCGGCAATGGTATTATAGGGTGGCGTAAGCGATTGATCGAGCCATGCCAACCCCTTCGCCCGGATTTTGTCGGGAATGCTTAAGTCGTTGTTCTGGGCGATCACGTTCGTGAGTTCCAAAACATGATGAACGCCTTTTTCTTGATAAAAACTTAGATGGGGCGAAAGAGGTTTCACCGTCGCTTTAATCCAGAGTTTACGATGCCTGGACAACTCGAATGACGAATACAGCAAAACCGGAACGTGATCGATGAGAGCCATGGCGCGATATTCATTTCCCACGCGGACCGGATCTTCAAGCACTTGAACTTGGGCCGAGATCGTTTTTCCGTTGTAACCAGCCAGCGCATCACTCTTTAAACGGAGGGCGATAAATTCATACCGCAATCCGCCTAAGAAAAAAAACAAAAGAAAAATAAACTCGATTTTTCGGGGATGAAGAAAAGCGAAAAGAATAAAAAAACCGAAAAGAACCCACCAGTAAAGAATAGAAATTCCCAAGAGTTTGGCCGCGATAATTCCGGCTAGCGAAGCCAAGATGACCGGAACGATGGGGGGCAAGGGTTACACGACCTTAAGTCTCGTTAATCCCAATTCTTTCAGCGCAATGAGGGCGAGATGATAACTGAGTTCCTTGAATCCGCTGATAGAACCGATGCAGGCCGGTGCAATCATCGAAACTTTACGGAACTCCTCGCGGGCGTGGATGTTGGAGAGATGGACTTCGACAGTGGGTACTCCCACCGCGTCGATGGCGTCTCGCAGGGCTTGGCTTGTATGGGTGAGTGCGCCGGCATTCAGAACAATACCGGAAGCCAAGGTTCGCGATTCGTGAATCCAGTCGATCAGCTCGCCTTCATGATTGGATTGACGGATGTCCACGATCATATTGAGCCCTCGAGCCCAGGCTTCGATTTTTTTGTTCAGTTCGGGGAGACTGGCGTTCCCATAAATTTCGGGATCCCGTTCGCCTAGAAGGTTCAAATTGGGGCCATGCAACACCAGTATTTTCATTGTTCCTTCAACTCCTCAAGTACTTTTAGAATTTTCCCTTCCGGAATCCCTTCTTTGACGATCACATGGCCCAATCTTGCCGGAAGGACAAAACGAAGACCGGTTGTTTTCTTTTTATCGGCAAACATACAGGCTAAAAGAGTTTTTGAATCCGTATGGCTGTAGCGAATAGGAAGTTTACAGGAGAGAAGAATTTTTTTAACCCGCTCCGAGACCTTATTTGAAAAATCGATCACCTCTTCCGCCAGGCGACAAGCTGCTACAAGACCGATAGCGACCGCTTCACCATGCGTGTAACGTCGATACGAAGTCGCGGCTTCAAGGGCATGCGCAAACGTATGCCCCAGGTTCAAGAGGGCACGCTCGTCTGAGGATTCATAAGGATCTTTTTTGACGATTTGGATTTTTCCATCAATCGCCCGTTTGATCAACGGCTCCAAGTCATGGGATGCGGATAAGCCGCTTTCCGTCAGCTGTTCCAGTTCTCCGAAAAATCGTTCGCCTTCCAGGATTGACATTTTAATGATTTCAGCAAATCCGCCGCGAAGCTCACGTGGAGGGAGGGTTTGAAGAAACTGTGGATCGACAATCGTCGCCTCGGGGAAATAAAACGTGCCGATTAAATTCTTTCCTTCCTTAAGGTTGACCCCGGTTTTTCCTCCGATTGCGGCATCCACTTGTGCCAGCAAGGTGGTCGGAATCAAAAAAAGCGGAACTCCGCGCATGAAGGTCGAGGCCGCAAACCCCGTAAGATCGGTGGTCACCCCTCCGCCCATTGCAAGGATAGGGGTTCTTCGAGTAATCCGTGAGTCGAGCATACGGTGATAGATGGACTCCGCTTCCGCAAGGGTTTTATTTTTTTCCCCTCCGGCAAACGGAATGAAGACGAATTCAAATCCGGCATGTGTGAGAATATCGCCAACTGTTTTTCCATGAAGGCCGAACGCTTTTTTTTCGGCGATTAAAAGAAGTCTTGAGGATTTGAATCCGCGCAGGAATTGGGGAAGTCTTTTAACGGCGCCGCTTCCAACCGCAACATTAATCTCAGGCATCGAGTTTCAATTCTTTAAAAATCAAATCACTCACTTCTTGGGGAGAAAGTTTCGAGGTGTCGACTTGTAAGCCCATCTTTTTATAAAAGGGTTCGCGTTCTTTTAAGAGTTCGGCGGCCGAATCTAAGCCGCTCTTTAGCAGAGGGCGGGTTGACTTTGTTTTGGAAAGCCGTCTTTTAATTTCATCGAAAGATGCGGATAAACAAACCATGGCCGAATTTTCGGAAGCCATCGCCAGATTGTTTGGATCCAGCAACGTTCCTCCGCCAGTCGCAATCACCACTTCGCGCATGGACACCAGCCCTTCAAGACAACGCCGCTCCAGCTTTCGAAAGTAAGCTTCGCCTTTTTTCTCAAAAATTTCCGCGATGGATGTTCCTTCCGTCGATTCGGCCAGCGCATCGGTATCAAAAAACAACCACTTTAGCTTTGACGCTAAAAGTTTCCCAACGGAGGATTTTCCGGTTCCCATAAATCCGGTGATGAGGATGCGATCGTACGTCATCTTGTTTTTACGTGCTCCAGGTACGACTGATAATTTCGTTTCACTTCGGTCATGGAATCGCCTCCAAATTTCTTCAAGAAAAATGTTGCAAGAACCAAGGCCACCATCGCTTCGCCGACGACGCGCGCCGGGGTGACGGCAGTCACGTCGGAACGCTGGTAATGCGATTTTCCCTCTTCTTTCGTTTTCATGTCGATGGAGGCCATCGGCTTATGGATGCTTGAGATCGGCTTCATATAAGCCGTGACGACAATCGGCTCTCCATTCGAAATGCCCCCCTCGGTTCCTCCCGCGTGATTCGAATGACGAAAAAATCCTTCTTTGTGATAGCCGATTTGATCGTGCGCTTCGGAGCCTTTTCGTCGTGCGTTTGCCATGCCCTCACCAATTTCAACAGCTTTCATTGCTTGAATGCTGATGATGGCGCGCGCTAACTCTGCATCGAGCCGTTCGTCCCACTGGGAGTGGCTTCCCAATCCGCACGGGACGCCCTCGGCGATCACCGTGAAGGCTCCGCCCAGCGAGTCGCCTTCTTCTTTACAGCGATCGATTAACTCGATGATTTCATTTTCTTTTTCACCATTGGCCATTCCCAGCGGAGAAGCCTCAGAAACTTCGCGCAAATCCTTGATCGAAAGGAGCTTCGGGGATGCGGCGATTCCACCGATTTCGGTGACGACTCCAAGGATGTCAATGCCGAATTCGGCGAGAAATCTTTTGGCAATGGCGCCGACCGCGACGCGCGCGGCTGTCTCCCGGGCGCTGGCACGCTCCGAAATCGCACGAATGTCGGTTTCGTCGTATTTCAGAAGACCGGCCAGATCAGCGTGGCCCGGTCGCGGATAATTAATGACCGGCAAATCTTTTTTTAACTGCCAGTCTTTGTTTTCGATCATCACCGAAATTGGCGCGCCGATGGTTTTTCCACGGAAGATTCCGGTCAGAATTTCGGCGGCGTCGGATTCGATTTTCATCCGTCCACCGCGGCCATAGCCTCCCATGCGGCGCTTTAAATCGGGGTTAATGTCGCTTTCCGAAAGCGGAAGGCCGGCTGGAATTCCTTCAAGAATTCCAAGGAGGCATCGTCCGTGCGATTCGCCGGCCGTTGTAAACTTCATATCAATTCTTCCAAGAGCGCATTTTTCATGATTGACACAGGGGCTTCTAATTTAGTCCAAAACGTGAACGATTTTGCTCCCTGATAAAGAAGTATTTCGTATCCGTAAACCGGAGTCCCCTTTACGGCCAGCGCTTTTTTAATCCAGTGGGTCATTTTCGGAAGATAATTCCAGTCGATGACGAGGACATTGTGCGAAAATTGAATCTCGGAAGAAAATAAAATTTCATGGTAGACATCGTTAGGAACCGAGTTAACAAAAAGCTGGGCATCTCGAATTCCTGTGATCCACGCCTCTTTTGAGTCAAAAGGAACCATCTTAAGGGAAAAGTCCGGGTAATAATGCTTAAACCACGATTCGAATTCAGAGACACGTTGCGAACTTCTGCCCGCGACGGTAAATCCTTTTACTCCAAACGAGGTCAAGGCTTCAATCGTTGCTCTGGCCGCACCACCGGCGCCGATCATAAAAGCCGATGCGTCCGGTGAAACGCCGTATCCCGCCGCTGAAATGGCCGTCATCAAGCCATCCACATCAGTATTTTCGCCGTAGATGGCGTTCCAGTCAAACTTGAGGGTATTGAGTGCGTGAAGTTTGGTCACGAGAGGGGAAGGCGCTCCAACAAAGTCGAGCGCTTTTTCCTTGTATGGAATAGTGACATTCAGTCCGGCGTATTCTTTTATTAAAGAGCTCATCCTCTCGTTAAATTCATTCGGGGGAATGGAAAGCGCTTCGTAGGTATTGGGAAGTTTATGATGTTTAAACGCAGCCATCTGCATTCTCGGGGAGAGACTTTTCGACACATCGCTTCCAATGACCGCATATTTTGTCTTCTGCATGGAGGATTGTTGCTTCGGCAGAGAAACTAGAATTTCATGCGACACGTTCGGGCGGCTTTTCTACTTCTCGTCATTTTTTTCTCGGTTTCGTACGTCAAAGCCCAAGACTACTTTCCCGTGATTGAAAAAGCGATACTCCTTCTCAGCAAAGAACCGACAAAGAATTTAAAGATGGACTTGGGATATAAAAAAGATGAAAGCCAATCGGCTTCCCTTTCGTTGAATTATACGTTTCAGCAAAAAAATGCTTCGCTGGAAGCCAAAGCTCACGGTAACTTTAATCAAATGCAGCTCGATTTGGCCGGAGAAATGAAATATATTGCCAATGCGCTTTATTTTATTCTTCGGCAAAGCCCTGTTGGCCGGCGTGAAGTGATTGGAGAATGGTTTAAGCTAGATCTCGCCCCTTGGCTTCCGACCGATGAGAATAAAACCGAACGGGAAGTAGAAACGATGTTAAAATCCTTGTCGGCCGACTACCCTGCAATCAGAAAAGCGGTTTCAATTAAAGAACTCGCTTCACAACGGATGAATAAAATCGTCATGCGGCATTTCTCCGTCGGTGTTAACCTTAAAGCGATGATTTCAATCGTGTTGTCGAAGATGCCAAAAGAAGCACAAGAAAAGGGTGGAATTTTGGAGCAGTGGGTTGCCAATTTTCAGCCTATTCCCGTTGATCTTTGGATCGGGAAGACCGACGGTAAACTTTACAGGGCTAAATGCAATGTCATGAAACTATTCACCCTTGATGAACAGTTAAACTACCATCCTAAAATTTCCAAATCAGCTTTCCGTGTCCCGTTGGATCCGATCGATGCGCGGGCTTTGGACCTTTCGAGCTTGGAGGTCAATCCCGATTTACTTCCGCCGGTACCTCCTGCCGCGCAGAAGCCGGTGAAGCCGCTCCCCAACACGACGATCTCATTGGTAGCGCTTTCCCCGTACCGTGGGCCGTCGCTCGAAACGCTGAAGGCATTCCTGGAAACCCAATATGGCTTGCAAAATGTGACGATTATGCCGACGATGCCGATTAGCGAAGATGCTTTCATTACGGAAAAGCGGCAATATGAAGCGGCTACTCTTTTAAAGGGAGTTCTTGGTTCGCTACAAGGCTATGACGATAACCCGAATCATTTCTTGATTGTGTTGACGGATCAGTCAATGACCAGTTCTCAATATGAGGATCCTGATTTCTACAGTTCATTATTCGGCGAAAAAAATCATGCGGTGCTGTCGTTTGCTTATCTCAAAACTTACTCGGACGCCTATCCGTTTCGTGCCGAAAAATTGCTGGCCCGGACACTCGGAACCTTATACTGGAAATTTCCGTATACCACATTGCCCCAAGATGTGATGGTTGAGCCGCTTCATCCGCTCGTGAAAGGGTTGGACCGAATGGGCTTCAATTTCTTGATTGACGAAAGTTTGCCTTATCTTACAGAAGCCGAGGACGATGAAAAAGCCGGAAAACTGGAAGATGCCGAAAAAGCTTATGAGGCGGCGATTCGTTTAAACCCTGAAAATCCGGAAGCTTATTTTTCTCTCGGAAAAATTAAACTTGCGCTTAAAGAACCGAAAGAAGCCGCCCTACTGCTGAACAAGTCCCTTCTTCTTGCTCCCACCGAGGATGAGACCTACGAATTGCTGGGGCAAGCGTATGAGGCGTTAAATGAAAATCCGGACGCGATTTCCGAATATCGCGCCGCTATCTTCCTCAACCCTAAAAACACCGATGCACGAAACCATTTGAGCGCTCTTTTCGAAAAAGCCGGCAACCTCACTCGCGCCAAATTCTATCGCCAGGACACACATTAATTCATTTTAAATGTTTATGCGTTCTCGGGAGGTCTGCTTGCCGACGCCCATGGATATTGATTAAAATGAATTAATGTGTGTCCTGGGCCTCCTGCCGTGGTCTCCGGGCTAATTGCCGATGTTGAAGCAGAGGTTGGGTTTGCGGGCGGCTTGGACGTCGTCGACTCGGGCCACGGGAGTGGAATGGGGCGCTTCAAGCACCAATTCGGGAGTTTTTTCCGCTTCCTCGGCGATTTTCTTCATGACATCAATAAAATGATCGAGCGTTTCTTTGCTTTCGGTTTCGGTCGGTTCGATCATCAGCGCTTCTTCCACAATTAAGGGAAAGTAAACGGTCGGCGGATGAATGCCATAATCCAGCAGACGTTTGGCAATGTCCAGCGCCCGCACCCCGTTCTTTTTTTGGCGATTGGCGGAAATGACGAATTCATGCTTACAAAGACGATCGTAAGGAAGATCATAGTAAGGTTTTAGGGCTTTCATTAAATAGTTTGCGTTTAAAACCGAGAGCTCGGCAATTCGCTTCAAGCCTTCCGGACCTTGAGCCAAAATGTAAACTAATCCTCGCACCAAATGGAGAAAATTTCCATAGTAGGCTTTAACCCGTCCAATGCTTTTCGGATAATTTTCATTTAAAAAGTATCCTTCTGTTCCTTTCGCCGCGATAGGAATAGGAAGGTAGGGTTCCAGATATTTCTTTACGCCGATCGGCCCGGCGCCAGGGCCTCCGCCTCCGTGAGGGATACTGAATGTTTTATGCAAATTGAGGTGGACAATGTCAAATCCAAAGTCGCCGGGACGGGCGATTCCTAAAATCGCATTTAAGTTTGCGCCGTCGTAGTAAAGAACACCGCCTTTTTGGTGAACGCGTTTTGAAATCTCCAAAATGTTTTCTTCAAAGAGTCCAAGCGTGCTGGGATTGGTCAACATGAGTGCCGCTACGTTTTCGGAAAGCAGTTTGTCAAGATGCTCCAAATCGACGCCGCCGCGAGCATCGGATCGAATCTGCACCACGTCATAGCCCAGCATTGAAGCGGTGGCCGGATTGGTTCCATGCGAAGAATCAGGAACCAGAATGATCCGGCGGTCTTCCTTTTTATCTCTGAAATAGGCGCGAATCATCAGTAAACCCGTTAATTCTCCATGGGCTCCCGCCGCCGGCTCAAGTGATACCGCATCCATCCCGGTAATTTCGGATAGAATCTCCTGAAGTGAAAACATCAATTCCAAAGCGCCTTGCACTTGCTCGGCAGGTTGAAACGGATGAATCCCCGCGAAGCCTGAGAATCCCGATATTTCGTCATTGACTTTGGGGTTATATTTCATGGTGCAGGAACCGAGCGGGTAGAAATGCGTATCGATTGAAAAATTTTGCTGGCTTAATTGTGTGAAGTGCCGCACGACATCCAGCTCGGAGAGCTCCGGAAGGTCGAGTGTTTCGCGGACCATCCCGGCCGGAAGCGATTCCGGCGGAACATCGAGCGGAGGCAGCCGGTAACCCCGGCGTCCTTTGACACTTTTTTCAAAAATGATTTTAGGAGGCACTGGCACACCCCACCTTATTAGAATTGCAAATCGAATGGAGAGCTTGTGTCATGGTGTCAATTTCTTCTTTCGAGTTCATCTCGGTGACGGTGAATAGGACTGAATTTGGAAGTTCAGGATAATCTTGTTTTAAGGAATACCCTGCTAAAATATTTTCTTTTTTCATCCGGGAGATAAACTCATTGGCGTTCATGGGAACCTCTAACGGAAATTCATGATAAAAGGATGAAGTAAACACCGGTTTCAAACCGGCTTTGGTCCATTCACGAAATGCGTAATGAGCTTTGTGATAACTGTGAAGGCTCATTTCCGCAAACCCCTCTTTTCCTAGTAAGCTTAAATAGATGGCATTGGCCACCGCGCAGAGAGACTGATTCGTGCAGACGTTCGAGGAAGCTTTTTCACGGCGGATGTGTTGCTCGCGGGCCTGAAGGGTTAGGGTGAAGGCGCGGTTTCCTTTTTTGTCGAGGGTTTGGCCTACTAGACGTCCCGGAATCCTGCGCATATGTTCTTTTTTAGTTGCCAGAAAACCGACATGCGGTCCTCCAAAAGATACTGGGATGCCAAGGCTTTGGCCTTCGCCCGCGACAATGGCCGCCCCAAGTTCTCCGGGGGCTTTTAACATTCCAAGGGCAATCGGTTCATTCACCGATACGACGAGGAGCGCATGATGTTTTTTGCAAAGATCGGACAATTCCTCAAGGTGTTCAATCCCTCCAAAAAAATTCGGGTATTGCACGATCAAGGCCGCCGGTTTCGATGCAAATAAACGTTCCAGTTCTTTCTTTGACGTGATGCCGTTTTCAAGCGCGACTTCATGAAAGGATGAAATGCGTCCCTCCAAATAAGTCTCGACCACTTGACGGTAGTGCGGATGAACACCTCGACTGATTAAAATTTCATTTTGACCCGTAATATCAAGCGCCATGAGCGCGGCTTCCGCCAGGGCCGTAGCGCCGTCATAATGAGAGGCGTTCGCCACATCCAAGGCGGTCAATTCGCACATCAACGTTTGAAACTCGTAAATGGCTTGAAGCGTTCCCTGGCTTGCTTCCGCTTGATACGGTGTGTAGGCCGTGGCAAATTCTCCGCGTGAAATGATCGGTTTTATGGCGGCGGGAATGTCGTGGCGGTAGACGCCGGCGCCTAAAAACGAAATTTGATCGTCAAGCGTTTTGTTCAATTTTGATAATTGATGAAACTTTTTTCGGAGCTCTTGCTCCGACATGGCGGGGGGAACAGAGAGTTTTCGATTTAAACGAACTTCGGATGGAATGTCTTCAAAAAGAGCCTCAAGAGAATTTAATCCAATGGAAGCAAGCATTTCCTTAATTTCATTAGGGGTTGCCGGAAGGAGCATCGATTATACTTTGGTCCCAATGAAATTTTCGTATTCTTCTGCGCTCATTAAGTTTTTGATTTCAGACCCATCCGTTTCGGCGACAAAAATCCATCCGTTATTGTAGGGGTCTTGGTTGACTTTTTCAGGATGATCGGAGAGATCGGAATTAATCTCGATTACTGTTCCCGTAACGGGAGAATACAGATCTGAAACGGCTTTCACCGATTCGATGACGCCGCAAGTTTTCATTTGCTCAACGGTGCTTCCTTTTTTGGGAAGTTCTACGAACACAATGTCACCGAGTTGATCCTGCGCGTGGTGCGTAATTCCGACTTTAGCTTTTTTTCCGTTCAGGAGCACCCATTCATGCTCTTTGCTGTATTTCCGGTCATTTGGAACCATGCTTCACACTCCCTTTAACAAACGGTTTTTGCGTGACGACCGCAGGATGTAGAACGCTTCGAATTTCGATTTGCAGTGGGTCCGCGGCACCGAATTTGTTCGTTTCTACAAACGCAAATCCGATTCCCTTTTCAAGCGTTGGAGAAAAGGTTCCGCTGGAGACCTTTCCCGCTTCGTGGCCTTTGGAAAGGACTGGATAATCTTTACGGGCGACGTTTTTACCGTTCATCATAAAAGGAATAAGCTTCCGCTTTATTCCTTTTTCGCGCTCTGAAATAAGCGCTTTTTTTCCGATAAAATCGGGTTTGTCTAATTTGACAACCCACGAAAGTCCGACTTCCAATGGGGAGGTCGTTTCATCCATATCATTTCCATAAAGAAGATAGCCCGCTTCCAAGCGGAGTGTGTCGCGGGCTCCAAGACCAATCGGCGCAATGCTCGTTTGCCTCAGGGCGTCCCAAACTTTGGGAGCTTCGTTGGCGTCAATGTACAATTCGAACCCGTCTTCTCCGGTATACCCGGTTCTTGAGATCATAGCGCCGAGTCCGTTAAAGGTTGAGTAGGTACAGTGATAGTATTGCAGTGAATGAAGCGGCGCCGAACAAAAAGGTTGTAAAAAGTCTTGGGAATTCGGCCCTTGCACCGAAATCAAGGCGATTTCATCCGTACAATTTCGGATTTGCACTTTCTCATCCGGGGATTGCCGCTCTTTCATCCAGCGGTAAATTTTATCGGTGTTGGAAGCGTTGACAACCAACATGTATTTTTGGTTCATGCAGTATACGACCAGATCATCGAGTATTCCGCCGTCTTCTTTGCACATGACGGAGTAAAGCGCTTGTCCCGGAGCGCAGGCCGCTAGATTCCCCGTAATCAATCGATCCAGATAAACGCCGGCTTCTTTTCCGGTGACCTCAATTTCGCCCATGTGGGAAAGATCGAAAATTCCTTTGTCTTTACGAACCGCGCGGTGTTCCTCTAAAATGCCTTGATATTGAAGCGGCATGTGCCAGCCTGCAAAGGGAACCAGTTTAGCTTTTTCCGCTTCGTGTTTTGAAAAAAGAGAGGTTCTCTTCAAAGTGTTTTCCATGGGTTTTCCCCTTCCCGAATTCCTGACATCGCCATGAATTCCTGTCCCGACGCGTATCGCAAAGTTCCAAGCTGCAACGTCTCAAGAGAAATAAAATAGTCGCTGGCCGCCACCTCGAATAAGCTCTTCGAAATCGACACGGTTCCTGGAGTCACGGACGTATCCTTGGCACGCGAAATTCGTGCAGACCAGACCTTCAGGAATGTCTCTTTCCAATTCAGAGTGGCGCCGAAAAATGGAGAAGCG
>Ga0207024_10214_pt1 | contig 16662 bp, 12 predicted proteins | sample Alteio_BWMinCont_44_FD_153470 | JGI IMG/M metagenome (GOLD analysis project Ga0207024, IMG submission 153470) | Enriched cells from forest soil in Barre Woods Harvard Forest LTER site, Petersham, Massachusetts, United States -... | ecosystem: Environmental > Terrestrial > Soil > Temperate forest >...
GTTCACGGGGCTCTCTATGAGTACATCCAGAATAGCGACCTCAATGCCAACACCTGGGACCGGAATCGCGTGGGTATTGCCAATCCCAAGCTGGAGGACAACCGTTTTGGAGCCGCTGTCGGAGGCCCGATTTGGAAGAACCGTACATTTATTTTTGGGAACTATGAGGGGCATCGGTTTCCGCAGTCTTCCACGATTAGCCGTATTGTTCCGACCGACTCTTTGCGTGCAGGCACCCTGCGCTTCAGGGATGCCTCGGGGGTAGTGCGTGACTACCCTTTGGCGACCTCGACCTCCTGCGGCCCGGGGAACACTTCCGCGTGTGACCCACGTGGTTTGGGTCTTAATCCGGTCGTCAGCGCACTTTGGAGTCACCTGCCGAGCGGCAACGACTCCACCGTGGGTGATGGCCTGAACACAATCGGTTTCCGTTCGATCGTGAGCACCCCGAGTTCGTCTGACTACGGAATCGGACGCCTCGATCACTATTTCAACGACAATTGGCATTTTATGGGCTCCGTCCGCTATTCGAAAGCGAAGTCGCTGCTTAATTCCCAAGTAGACATCGGGGGACTCCTCAAGGGAGACACTGTCGGTAACCCCGTGGCCATACACGGCGAAAGTGCCCAGCCGCATTACTTTGTGGCGGGGTTAACCGGTCAAATCAACCCCACACTTACGAACGACCTTCGCTTCGGCTATTTGCGTGACTGGTGGTGGTTTCCAGGCGTACTGCCATTCCCTCAGGTGCCGGGCATTGTCGGAGCTATTGAGGTAGCCGGCGGTGCGTCGGCATATGGCGGTCTGCTGGATGGGCCAGTTGACACGAATACACAAGTCGCCCGTACCCAGGGAACCGATGCCAAGAGCTATCAAGTAAGGGATGACTTGTCCTGGAACAAAGGGAAACACTTATTCCAGTTTGGTGGCGATTACCGACGTATCAGGACGTATCACTACCGCAATGACAAGGTGATCGGCTCCATTTCCGCCTTGGACGTGGAATTGGATGCTGCAGGCGCGGTCACGATCCCTGCCTCGAATCGGCCGGCCGATTGTTCGGCCACCGTGACAACGTATTGCTTAGCTGCAGGAGACGTAACCCAATGGAATCGCTTATTCGCCGGAACCACGGGGATGATCGACAACACCAATGTATTGGTCACGCGCGATAGTAATCTGAATCCTCTTCCGTTGGGCTCGCCTTTGCAAGCGAACACTTACGAAAATGATGTCGACTTCTATTTCAGTGACACATGGCGAATTCGGCCGTCGCTAACCATTACCGGGGGACTTAACTATCAAATCCAGTTCCCACCGGTAGATTCATTGGGCCGAACTGCGTTCATGATTGATGATGCTACCGGCCAGACAATAACCTCGACCGACTACTTAAACAATGTCCGTCAGGCGGGCCTGCAAGGTAACATCTACAACCCGACGTTGGCTTGGATACCTTCAAGCAAAACCTCCCAGAAGTCCGTTTTCAATACGGATTATGGCAATGTGGGCCCGCACATCGCGGCAGCTTGGGCTCCGTACTTTGAAAAATCCTGGTGGCAACATCTGTTTGGCGGCAAAGGTGCCAGCGTCATCCGTGCTGGCTATTCGATCACCTATGATCGGATGAACACGGTGTGGAGCGTTCTCGAGCCAATGTTAGGACCCACTTTTGCCCAAACTATCAACTGCCGTGGGCCCGTAATTGGCGGAAGCTGTGCGAACTCGAGCAATCCGACCGATGCATATCGCATTGGCATCGACGGTCCAGGTGTCGTCCCGACTGCCCCTGCAGTCAGTTCGCCGCTAGTAGTTGGCACACCATACGGAGAGACGTTTGCATACCAACCAGATCCCAACATCGGAACTGGCCATGCCCACCAGATCGATTTGACTATCCAACGCCAGTTGAGCAGCACCACAATCCTTGAAGTGGGATATGTGGGAACGCTTGGGCGCAATCTAAGGGAGGTTAATGACATCACATCTGTTCCCTACTTCTTTAAAGACAAGGCCTCCGGGCAGAGCTTTGCGGCGGCCTACGACAATGTGGCGAATCAACTCCGAGGCGGTATTCTCCCTTCGGGTGTGACCCCGCAACCTTGGTTCGAAGATCAGATCGGACCCGGCGGAACTGTAACGCTGGCGACGCAGTATGGGTCCGATTTCACCGCTGGATTGCTCAGGACTTTGTGGCAGTCCATGCAGTTCCTGCTTCCGGAGCCAATCTCGAATCTGCAGGTCCAGCGAATGTGGAGTGGGACAGACGGCGGCTACTCCAATTACCATGCGTTCTTCGCCACCTTACGGAAACGCACTTCGAAAGGTCTCACGTTCGCTGTTAACTACACTCTTGCCAGGTCCCTTGACGATATCGGTGCGGTCCAAAACTACCCCATCGAGGCTTCCTCCAGTTTTGATCATTCAATTGACTACGGTCCGTCCTTTTTCGACCACCGCCACGTGGTGACAGCCAATTGGGTTTATGAACTTCCCTTTGGCCGAGGCATGCGCTTCAGCACCGGTAACCAGCCGCTTAATCACGTTATCGGTGGCTGGGACTTTTCCGGCATTTTCAAGGCTGCCAGCGGCCTCCCTTTGACGGTCGCCGAAAGCAATCAGGCATGGGGAGGTGGCGACACTCTCGGACTTGCGGTATCCGGGGCGATACCGATCAAAACGCCCGATTTCGGTAACAGTGTCCACTCGGGCGTGCCAGGCTCAGGGGACGTAGGCACTGACGGGAATCCCGCTATTGGCGGTTCCGGCCTTAATATTTTTGCGGACCCGCAGGCGGTGTTGGCGGACTTCCGCCCGATTCAACTGAGCACAGATAGCCGGTCGGGGCGGGGCGTTCTGCGCGGTTTCCCTTACTGGAATTTAGACCTCTCCATGGCCAAGCGCACAATGGTGACGGAAAGGGTTGCCTTTGTTTTCTCAGCCGATTTCTTGAACGCCTTCAACCACGTCGTGTTCAACGACCCCACACTCAGCATGCAGGATCCTGCGTCGTTCGGTGTGATCAGCAGCCAAGCTAATAATCCCCGAGCGATCCAGTTTGGACTCCGCCTCGATTTTTAGCAGCTCGCGAGACTCGAGCGGGGAACCCCCGAGATTGCCGACGCCGCCAAACACTACCACCGTGAACGAATCGATGATGTACGATTGCCCCAAGTTCGGATTGACGTTGGTCAATTGGCTTAGCGCTACTCCCGCTACGCCAGCAACCCCGGAGCCAAGCGTAAAGATCATCGCGTCGCCCCGGTCACGGAAAACATAGTCGTTCACGATGTGACGGTAGCAATGCTGCGAGGTAGGAGTGAGCTTCCGAGAGGCATCACTGTTCAAGAAAAAAACGCAATGTGCCGGAGGCGGAGATGGCAAGTGGCAAATTCGTTGTGTCTAGGGCACGGGAAGCGTACGATGCCCAAGCTAGAGGTCCAAATCGGAAATACCTGTTACCGGGTGTTGAACCCGTTGAATCAAAACATTCACAGGCAAAGACGAAGAGGAGAATCAGAATCATGAATGTGAAGCGGAAGTTGTGTGCGAGTGCTGGCATCGTCTTGGTGGCGGTTGTGGCATTTTTGATTGCTGGATCCCACCATGCTTCGGCCGCCTCGCCCCGTCCAGCGTCAGTGGAAGTACCGAAGTTCGCGGTGGACCCGTCCTGGCCGCATATACCGAACGGGTGGACGCTGGGCCAAGTGTCCAGTGTGGCGTGTGATTCCGATGGCAACGTCTGGGTCTTCCATCGCCCGCGTACTGTAAAGCCCGGCGTGAAAACCGGGCCGCCGGTGATGGAGTTCGATCAGGCTGGCAACTACATCCAAGGCTGGGGCGGACAGTCCGGAGATGGCTATACTTGGCCCTCGATCGAGCACGGAATCACCGTGGATTACAAAGGGAATGTCTGGATCAGCGGCAATGGGAACGACGATCAGATCCTGAAGTTCACGAAAGACGGAAAATTCCTAATGCAGATCGGTCACGCCGCACAAATAAAGACCAATGCGGATACGACGAGTCTTTGGAAACCTGCCGATGTCTACGTCTATCCAAAGACGAACGAAATCTTCGTGGCCGACGGGTACGGCAACAAGCGCGTGATCGTGTTTGATGCGGAAACAGGCGCGTACAAGCGCATGTGGGGCGCGTTCGGCAACACGCCGACGGACGATCCTCCGCGTCCCCCGGCGCTAACAGGCGAGGCTGCCAAAGCTGCAGCGGCGGAAGAGGAAGCCAAGCGAACTTTGGCCACTGGGTTTGATCCCAAAGACCCTGGGCCTTCGCAGTTTGTGCCCCCCGTGCATGGCGTCAAAGTTTCAAATGATGGCCTCGTGTATGTGGCGGATCGAGGTGGCAAGCGCGTGCAGGTGTTCACCGTAGACGGCAAATACATAACCCAGGTGTGGGTTGACCGCTGGTGCCTGGTAGTTGGAGGCGGGTGCAATAACGGCAACACGGCGGCCAGCGTGGCCTTTTCGCCGGATCCGGAGCAGCGCTTCCTGTACGTCGCCAGCCGGAGCCCTGCCCGCATCTGGGTGTTCGACCGCAAAACCCTGCAACCCCTGGATTCTTTCGGGCGTCCCGGCATAGCTCCCGGCGAGTTCGATACGCTCCATCACATGACCACGGATACCAAAGGCAATCTCTACAGCTCAGAAGTCGAGGATGGCAGGCGAGTGCAGAAGTTCGTGTTCAAGGGACTTGTTTCGATCCCTGTACAGTTGAATGGAACAAATTAAGTACACGGCGGGATAAAGGGGCTGGGATCTCCAGCCCCTTCCATTTGAATTCATCCTCGAAAATTACCAGATTAATTTCAAGCCCAACTGGATCGACCGGCTGCCGCCTGTTCCCAGCACGGGATTGGGAGCGGCTTGGTCCGGTGTGTTGCACCCGCAGCCGAAAAGCCCAGTCTGGCCTGTCGAAGGATCGTTGAAGCCGGCGCCCGACGGGCCGTTGGGGTCGGAAAAGTTTGCATGGTTGAGCACATTGAAGAACTCGGCGCGGAACTGGGCGGTGAGGCGGTCCTTGAATTTCGTGTCCTTGACCACGGACACATCCCAGTTCCTGTACCCCAAGTCGCGGAAGCTGTTACGCCCCGAATTGCCGATGGTTCCGAGCGCGGGAGGAAGCAGGACCGACTTGCCGTTGGCACTAATGTAACAGCCAACCGCATCGAGTGTATTCAGCTCGCCGAGGTTGCTTCCAACCGCATTGCGGCAGGCGGCTGGCGCTCCTAGTGGGTTGTTGATTGGGTCGATGGCACCACTGGCAATACTGCAGTTGCCTAGCGCGGTACTGCCCTGTCCTGCCCAACAAGGTATGGGTACTGCTCGGCCAGCCTTGAAGTCGGCGGTGTTTCCGACGAAATTCCAGGGTTGGCCGTAGCTGTCGAGCTCATTCACCTGGTTGGTTCCGCTGAAGTCGTTGGTAAAGTCTTGCACGCCCCAAGGCAATCCGGATTGCAGGGTCACGACGGAATTGAGTTCCCATCCTTCGAGCAGCTGACCCAGCCCCTTCCTTCCGGGGATGGCATACGTCGTTGAGATGGTGAGGTGGTGCCGCATATCGAATATGCTGTTTCCGTAAAGCCCCGCCGATGGCCGGGAGCTATTGGGAGGCAAAAAATTATCACTATCATTATTTGAGGCGGCGTCGAGGGCGTGGGAGTAAGTGTAGCCCACCAGGAAAGACAGCCCATGGGTAGGCCGCTGGGTAAGGGTCACCTGCAGGCTGTTGTAATTGGATTTGTCCTGATTCGCCAGGCGGTCGACCTCTGCTATGTACGGGAACTTGCTAAAGAGCGGCCTCGCCCCCTGGTTCACGCTGGCATCGCCGGGGTCGCAGGCGAACGTAGGAGTCACGCCGATTTGGTAGGTGTTTAAATTACTGTTGCACCAGGCCACCTCGCCCGCCGCGTACCCGGAGCCCAGAGGCGGCTGGTTGATGTTACTGAAACCCAAAAGTTTAGTGCCGTGGTTGCCAACATAGGCGACCTCCAGGGACATGTTGTTGGTGATCGCTTGCTGGATGGTCAACGTCCATGTGCTGATGTAGGGGGTTCGCAGATTCGGATCGACCGCCTCCGTGTTGCAAGGCGCCGGATCGGTGAACGCACCATTTGGCGGGCTCTGGCCGTCGCCGCACTGGATCGCAAAAAGGCTGGCGGGGAAGATGCTCCCACACGCGGTAGTTCCCCCGCTCACACAGGCAGGGGTTTGAGCCTGCCAACCGAGCGTAAGGAGGTCGCCGCTGACGCTGCTTTGGAGTACACCCATGTTGCCAGGACCCGGCCTGTTGATCTGAGTGCTGCCATTGACGCAGGGGTTCGCAGAACAGAAAATTTGCGTTGCGCCGGTAGGGATCTGACTTAGTCCGAGCTGGCCGTTCACGCCGATGAAAGTAATCAGGGGCATCTCCTCGTACATGAGGCTGCCGCCGCCGCGGATGACGGTCTTCCCGTTGCCGCGCAGGTCCCATGCAAAGCCCACACGGGGTGAGAAATTCTTGTGATCGCCGTGAAAGGGTGAAGTCAATCCGGAGCCCACCTGGAGAAAGCCCGTAGCAGAGTTGGGGTCGAAGTTGCCAAGCTTATTGTCGCGGTCCTTGGGAACCGTGGCCAGTTCGTAGCGTAGTCCAAGGTTTACCATAAGTCTCGGCGTGATCCGCCAGTCGTCCTGCAAGAAGGCCGCAAACGACTCACTGTGCAGATACCGCTGAGGATCGCCAGTCTCAACGGCAGAACCAGCGGTTTTCACAGTGCCCGTCAGATAGTCCGAGATGGTCTTGAATTTGAAGAGCCCCTTGGCGTTCTGGGTGAGGAACGGATCGGAAGTGTTTTGAATGAATTCTCCGCCGAACTTGATGGCGTGCTTGCCGCGCAAAACCGAGAAATGCTCCAAAATCTGCAAGCTGCCGTCGGGCCCGATATGCTTTGGAAAATTGCCCCCGAGGCGGAAACTGCTACCGCTTGCACCGACTTGGATGAGCGGAAGGCCGAAAAATCGCGAATCGGTGATTCCACTATTAACGCCGTAGGCCAGGGGATTGATGTTGGAGTCGTTCGAGTCATTCCACTGGCGGAAGTGTGTGTAGCCCACTCGGAATTCATTCACCATCGTCGAATTCGGGGTCCAAGTCCAGGCCCCAGAGCCCATCTGAACGTATCCCCAAAGGTTACCCACGAACGGGGAATTGCTGGTTCCCGGCAGTCCTACTTCCGGAGGACCATCATGCCAGGATCCGCCTCCTACGCCGTTATAGTACGTGCCGGACAGCGAGTGGCGATCGCTAATGTGATAGTCCACCTTGGCTACACCGTTGTCTTGCTGGTTGACGCTAACCAGACCCAGCAGCACGCCGCTTGGATTCGTGTTTGTTGGGAACAGAGATTCACTTGCACCGGCGGTATAGTTCGGGGGTGCAATTGTGCAGCCTTTAACGGCGTCGATCGTGATACCAGCCAAGTGCGCGCTTAGGGCATTGACACCCCCCGCTGCGCCAACGGGGAAGTACCCGCCGCTCGGATTGCTTGCCACAGAATTACAGGCATCCAAAAGACTTTGTGTTGGGTCGTTCGTCAGTAGCCCGCATCCAGGCGTCCCACCGGCACAAGTGACCGGAGGGGTCGCCACGAGCGAGTCTCCCACGCTATAGCGCTGGCCTTCGTAGTTCACGAAGTAGAAAAATTTGTCTTTTTTTATGGCTCCGCCCAGGCTGGCGCCGAACTGCTCCAGGCCGATGGGCGCCTTCGGCAGCGGCGCCGCGTCGAAGAAGTTGCGCGCATCGAGCGCGGTGTCCCGTCCAAACGCGAACGCGGTGCCGTGAAGAGTGTTGGTGCCTGACTTGATCCCTGCATTGACGATGGCGCCGGGCTTCCAGCCAAATTCCGCTTTCGGATTTTGCTCGGTATCAAACTCCTGGATAGCGTCTATGGGCAGAGAGGTGGACGAATCGCCCGCGGGAATGGGTGCATTGAGAACGCTCTGGCCTGTGAATGGATCGTCGTTCCGCAAACCATCCAGCAGATAGCCAATGTCTTCCACTCGAGTCCCATTCGCCGAGCGGGCTTCATTCCCGCCGCCGGCGTAAACCGTGATTCCCGGGCGCAGTACGAGCAGGTTGATGTAATTGCGGCCATTCAGGGGCAAATCATTGATGGTCTGGTTGCTCAGCGTTCCACCGAGTGTAGCGTTGGTCGTTTCGATCAGCGGCAGTTGCTCGGTGACGGTAATCGTTTGGGTGGTGTCACCCGGCTGGAGTGCCAGGTCAATCCGAACTTCTTTCCCTACTTCTAAAAGGATGTTCTCGCGCTGGACAACTTTGAAACCATTGGCCTCGGCGCGAACTGTATACGTGCCGGGTAGAAGGTTGGGAGCGTTGTACTCTCCGGAGTCGCCCGTAGTCAGAGTTCGCGAGACGCCGCGTTGCACGTCCTTGACCGTCACTGTGGCGCCGGCGATGACGCCGCCGCTTTGGTCAGTAATCGTTCCTGCGATGCGGCCTTGATTGCCCTGTGAGAAGAGGGGAACGGAAACCAAAAACACCGCAAGACTCAGACACCACACCTGAAGCATTCCGGGTGCGTGGAAACGGACCCGCTGGATCATGATGGCCATCCTGGATTGCATGTGCACACTCCTCGCGAGGCGATTGCAATTCAACCTGGAATTTTTAATGAACAGTATTAGGTCCGCGCACGAACTAATACCTGCGCGCCCTGGTTTCCTGCCCGCTGGGCTTTAGCGCGAACTGGATCTGCCCCAACGTTCGGAGTGATCCCAGAGCCCACGCCAGTGTTGAAGCCTTCGGCGGACAGGCGAAAAACGCCCCACACAAAACCCATGACTACATGCTGGTATTTGGCCCGAGATGCTAGATGGCTGCCGACTGAAAGTAGGCGGACGTTACAATTTCCACGATTCGTTGTCAACTTACTATTTGACAAATCATATCGCCTTGGCCTGTTACGTGACACAACGCCCGCACTTCTCCTCTGTGGATGATTCGGTAGTGTTTGGGCAGTACTCAAATTCGATCGGTAATGAGAAGTCCTCTGCTATGAAAATGGATCCGACTCCAACTGAAAATAAAAGAATTACGGCGCCATCGTAAGCAGCCTCAATTTTCATGCTGGTGGTGCGCCAAGGGCGCAGGAAGTCTTATCGGTTAGTGGCTTTCCCGATGTTCCGAAAACCTTTTTTACTGGAATCCGGAAGTATCCCGATTAAGCGATACTTATCCTCGACCCCGGTTGCTTGCGTCAACAATCTGCACCGTGAACCCATCTGGATCGACGACGTGGAAACCTTCCCCGATGCCACCCTGTCCTGAGTCAATCGGATTGACGCCACGAGCCTTAAGGTCCGCAGTTACGGAGTCTTGGCTGAAGTTCTCAACTCCGATTGCAACATGGCCTATTCTGCCAGCGGGTTTGCCAGACCGCAGGACGAAAAAGTTTGTCCCAAAGAATACTTGGTTATCCGCTTTCCGTTTGTGCACGGGACAACCGAATGTGCGTTGGTAGAAATCAGTTGATCGTTCCAGATCGCTGACATCCAGGGAGACGTGATTGATAGTGTTTCCTTGGAATCCCGCCGCCGACGCCGTACCGGAGCTGGCCGCCAACAAAACTAATCCTTGAACTAAGTCTCGCCGTGATACTTTTCCCTTCTCGTATGTTTCCAATAGTCTCGAAATCGCGCTTTCCATCGAATCCTCCTTCTGGGATAAACCACGGAGATCGTGATCGTTAGTTTCCACCGGCGGATGAGCGGTCTCCTTCAATGCCCACGATTGAATCTCGGACCAAGCCGTCCCCGCACGAACGAAAGCTAGCGCGTTCTGGTTTCCTGCCCGCTGAGCTTTAGCGCGAACTGGATCTGCCCCGACGTTTAGAGTGATTCCAGAGTCCACGCCAGTGTTGAAGCCCTCGGCGGAAAGACGAGAAACGACTCACACAAACCCAATGCACATATGCTGGTATTTGGCCCGAGATGCTAAACGGCTGCCGACTGAAAGTAGGCGGACGTTACAATTTCCACGATTCGTTGTCAACCTATTTGACGGCGCGAAAGGTCGCGCCGCCTGGAAATTCCGCGGCGACAACTTGCGGGTAGCTGCTGTCATACTCATCGCAAAAATGTACTGGCGAGTAATTTAGTTAGCAGGGGCGCCCAATACATTTTGCTTGTCAACCCACCATGTTCCGCCATCCGAGGTTGACATCAGGGAGCGGGAGGCATATGTTGGCGCGCACACTCAGTATTCATTTTGGAAATGCTGAGATCCGGTGTTCGCAAGCTATCCACAGGAGGAATTGGTGCAAAAAACGTATCGTACGGCAATCGCCATGTTATGTGGGACGTTTTTGACGATCGTCTGCTGCGTGACCCTGGCTGGTGTGATTATGGCCGCGCCGCAAGATTCCGCGGGCTCCGGCTATCACGTGGTCCGAAAATTGCCGCTCGGCGGCGAAGGCAGATGGGATTACCTGACGGTAGACCCAGCAGCCCGGCGCATTTATGTCTCGCGTTCGACGCACGTGATGGTCGTAGACGAGGATTCCGGGAAAGTCGTCGGTGACATCCCTGGCACGAAGGGTGTCCATGGAATCGCTCTGGCTCCAGATCTTGGAAAGGGGTACACGAGCAATGGCGACGCGGCCTCGGTCACCATTTTTGATATGAAAACACTCCGAACCGTTTCTACGGTGAATGTAACCGGAAAAAATCCTGATTCCATCTTATATGATCCGGCGACGAAGCGCGTTTTCACCTTCAATGGTCGCAGCGCTAATGCGACCGCAATCGACGCAACCACGGAAAAGGTTGTGGGCACGATCGCACTCGGTGGCAAGCCCGAAACGCCCGTCCTGGACGGCAAGGGCAACATATTTGTGAACGTTGAAAGCACAAATTCGCTGGCTGAATTTGATGCGAAGACGCTTGCTGTCAAGCACACCTATCCTCTTCCCGGTTGCAAGGGGCCTTCCGGCATCGCGATGGACACGGCTACGCGCCGCATCTTTATTGGCTGCAGCGACAGCAACGTGATGGCAATCGTAAATGCTGATACTGGTAAAGTCGTCGCCAAACCTGCGATTGCGGAAGACACGGACGCGAGCCGCTTCGATCCGGAAACGCACCTGGCGTTCGCTTCGTGCGAAAATGGCCTCACCATTATCCACGAGGATTCGCCCGACAAATTCAGCGTAGTTGCGACCGTCAAAACGCAGGACGGCGCGCGCACCATGACGCTGGACCCGAAAACCCACCATATCTTTCTGGTGACCGCCGACATGAAGCCGGCACCGCCGCCCACGAAACAAGATCCTGACCCGCGGCGGCCAATCGTACCAGACACCTTTGTGATGTATGAACTCGCGCCCTAGATGAGAAGGATGGCAGCTTGCGACTCCCCGGATGCCTCGAGCTGCCATCTCAATTCTGTTTTCTACAATTTAGGAAGTAGCGTGCAAATTCCTCGTCTGCGCATTGTTGTTATCCCCGCCACGGAAGCAGTTCACTTGGAATAAATATCGTTCGATAGTCCGGGATGGCAATTTTCGGACGTTATCGCGTCTTAATCCTATGTTCCTGACGATTTGTTTATGCACGGCTCTATATATTCGCTTCTGCATTAGGAAGTGGGTGCGTGCCGGCAATCTCGGTTTGAAAGGTACGCACATCGGATGGTGTCCATTCGATTGCCTCTAGAAGGGAGAGAAATTCACAATGACACTTGCTTCTATTTTTCTAAGAAGGTTTGCAAGAACTTTCCTGGTTTTATGTCTTACATTTGTCGTGGTGCCGGTTTGCAAAGCGCAGGCCACGTCACAGAATTCCTCGGCCGAAATTACCCAAGAGGCAGGGACTAGCACTGATCTGTTCGTTATGTTCGGATCCGATTTTGTCCGCCCGGGTCTCGCTCCCAAGGCGAACTACAACATTGGCATTGGCCACACCTTCGGCTTTTTGAAAAAAGATCCGATAGGAGACGAACTGACGTTTTCGTACACCTATGAGGATGGCGGGTCGGGTTTTTGGCACTCCCAATTCGGTTCTCACACGGAGAGTGTTGGGGTCATGAAGAACTTCGGGCTGCCGAAGACGAAATGGGTCAGCGGTTACACCTGGATTCAAGGCGGGATCAGCAGTTTCACCGGGAACGCCCATGTGGAAAATCTTTTTTACAACGGTGAATCTCTAGGTGCCGTTATTCATATCAATGATCACAATTCGATTTGGGTTCAAGAGACCTTCAACAAGATTGTAACAGTTCCGTGGTACACCACGACGAGCATTGGCTACACACGAAGCTGGTAAACCGCGGGCGGAGCTCTTTGATGAACCTCATTAGGAATGCGGCGCCGCGACTGGCGATTGGATACGCCGCCCTTGTATCCTACTTCAGAGCAGTGGGTCCCGCTGCGCGAGCCATTTAACTTAACAGCAGCCACTGGCTTTGCAATTAAATGGAGAGATAGGTTATCGGGCATGAATAGGGTTCTGCGATTGCTAACGACGGTCCTTGTGGTCACGGCCCTGGGAAGCACTTTCATATTGTTGATGAGCGATATGAAGACACGCCCCTCCTTTGGGATTCCGGCTGCAGCAATTTCGGCCGCGCCATTACTGTTGATCGGGGCGTCGTGTCTGGTTTTTCAGGCGATGCTGCGCCCGCGATGGACGGAATTGGTAAAGAACATGATACTCGCAGCGGCGTTCCTGCTGTGGGGCGTGGTTCAACTCATGGAGCAAAGTGCTTTGTCTAAAATATTGGGCGACGTTGTGATCGCACTCTACGTCCTGGATCTCGCTTGGGTGATTCTTGCGGGCATGTATTCCACTGGAATAATTCGAGCAAGTTCTCCGACGCGTGATTCGTCCGGGGGATGAAGAAATCGCCATATTCACGGCCTTGGAGAACCTCAGAAGCATATGACGATTGCGATGTCGAGCACGGGTCTGGCGCCCGATCGAACCGAGAAATTCCGGTTACAGCGTCCCGCCGGCGGGAAACAGGAACTCGACCCGGCATTTTGTTGGCAGGGAGTGTCCAGTCACGATCGACGTTTCGACGGCCAGTTTTTTGCCGGCATAGAATCTACTGGAGTCTACTGTCGATCCATCTGCCCGGTGTCTTTCGGGCGTCCGGCCAACGTTCGATGGTTCCCCTCTGCCATGGCGGCAGAGGCGGCAGGCTTTCGCCCTTGCAAGCGGTGCCGCCCGGACACCTCTCCGGGGAGTGCAGCGTGGTCCGGCACCTTAGCAGTGGTTTCCAAGGCGCTCAAGCTCATATCGGAGGGCACCCTCGGCCAGGGCAATCTGGAGCAGCTTGCCGAACGCGTGGGCATTGGGTCGCGACACTTGCGCCGTCTTTTCAACCGGCATCTGGGGACATCGCCGCTCAAGATTGCGCGGTCTCACCGCCTGCAGAGCGCCAGAAACCTGATTCTTGACACGAAAATGGGGATTGCCGAAATCGCCCCGTGCGCTGGCTTTGGAAGCATTCGTCAATTGAACCACTCCGTGCTGACAACGTTTGGGCAATCTCCCACTCAACTTCGCCACCAGCGAGGCGGGTGCAGGGGAATCGTCCGCGAATCTGGAATCGTTCTCCATCTTCCATACTATGCGCCTTTCGATTGGTCTTCCATGATCGAGTTTCTCAAGGCCCGGGCCACACCTGGTGTGGAAGCGGTTGAGAACGATTGTTACCGGCGGACGATTGAGATTGGCAAAATTGTTGGCGCCATTGAGGTATGGCATGAGGCTGACCATGCACGCTTGTCATTGCGTGTCATCCTTCCAAATTGCGACTCTTTGATGCAGGTCGTTCAGCGCGTTCGGCGAATGTTCGATCTTGAAACGGATGTGGTTCGTATCGGCCAGCATCTATCGCAAGATGCAAGGCTCGCAAAGTTGTTGGCGGTGCGACCAGGCCTAAGGGTACCCGGCGTATGGGACGGGTACGAGTTGGCGATACGCGCAGTTCTTGGGCAGATGCTTACGGTCGTTGATGCACCGGCACTTGCCCGGCGTCTCGTGCGGACGTTTGGCCGACCTGTTCAGATCCCCGTCCGTGGGCTTACTCACTTGTTCCCGCAGCCCGGAATTCTGGCCGAGGCGAATCTTACAAGCGTCGGTATTCCAGCCGATCGGGCCGCGACAATTTCCTCTCTCGCACATGCCGTGGCAACCGGGAAATTAGACTTCAATTCTGAAAAGGGCGTGCAGGGCACACTCGCGCGCTTATGTGCTCATGCGGGATTGAACCAGGGTGTCGCGTCTTACATTGCCATGCGAAGCTTCGGAGAGCCGGACGCCCTGCCGCATACAGATCACGGGCTGCTTCAAGCGTTAGCGACCCATGCCAAACCTCTTTCTCCAGCAGAATTACTCAACGCTTTCAAAGAGTTCAAACCTTGGCGGGCCTATGCCGCGATGCACTTCTCGGCGGCGATGTTGAATGTTGGGGGGCGACTCCAGCCAACACACCAAATATCCAAGTGAGCACGTCAGAATCGTGGCCTCCTAGTCTGCGTGAACTTTTTAGAAGGCCTCGTTGTTGGCCACCGTCTTGAAATTCAATGATTCTCGTTCGCGCCTCGGTCCATCGGTAAACTGAAAGTGAAGATGGAACCGTGCCCCTTTCGGCTGACCACCTCGATGGTTCCTCCATGAGCTTCCACAATGGCTTTTGCGATTGGCAAACCCATGCCGGTTCCTGGAATTCGGTGCCGCTGACTGTTGCCTCGATAGAATCTGTCGAAGATTTGGTTTATTTCCGACTCCTCGATCCCTGGCCCTTTGTCCGCAACACGAAACTCGACAAAATCATTATTTTCCCCGGAGCTGATCGTGATTGGTTCTCCGGGAGAGGAATACAGGTCGGCATTTCGGATGAGATGGGCAAGGACTTTTCTTGCCCATGACAAATCCACGATCACCTTGCGACTCGGATCCTTCATTTCGACGTGGATGGGCCGGGCGCTTTGAACACTTTCACAGTCGCCCAGCGCCGCGGAGATTAAATCGCCAACGGTCTGTGGAGCGAATTCCAGGGTCACGTCGCCGGCCTCTAACCGGGCCATTTCCGAAGTTTCTCCGATCAGCCGGTTGATCCGGTCACATTCTTCATCAATAATTACCAGCAGTTCCTTTCGTTGGTGCTTGTTGAACTCAAGGTCCTCGAGCAAACTGGTTGCCGAAGCTTTGATGGAAGTGAGCGGCGTCTTGAAATCGTGAGTAACGGCATCTAATAGAACTGATTTCAGGCGCTCATTCTCACGTACTGCCTCGGCCTTGCCTAACATTTCAATTGCATGTGCGCGGTCGATGGCAGATGCGATTAGTGTTCCGATTGCTTCCAGGGTTTGCTCCGAAACCCGCGATCCCAGGATTCCGAAGCTGCCAATCAACCACGACCCCAGGCGCACTGGCGAATAGTAAACTCCCTGCGAACGGTCTATATCCGGGTAGTCATTCACCGCCGCAGACTGTAGACGCATGGCGTTCAATGGCGGAACTTCGGCCCCCGACCGAAACACTTCTTTTTTGTCAGCCAGGTAAAGCGCTGCCGCTGCGGCTCTGAACGATTTCACAATTTGCCTGGGAACCTCATTCGGTAACCCAAGTGGATCGCGCAGTTTCAGCAACTCGCGGCTAAACTCGTACAACTGCTCTACTTCGTTCTTCCTCCGATTCGCTTCCTCCGCTTGCCTCCGAGCTCGCGCGTGGAGATCGCTTCCGATCACGGAAGTCATAAGAAAGGCAAAAAGACTCACCCAATCTTGCGGATCTGCAATTGTAAAATGCCCGACAGGGGGGAAGAAAAAATAGTCGAGAACCAGCATGGATGCAGCGGACATGAAAACAGATACGCCGAGCCCCCAACGAGATGAGGCGATGAGAATCGCGAGAAGATAGGACAAAACAACAGTTGTTACGGCGAAGCTGGACTCGTGGCGAAAGAACACAGTAATCAGAACGATGGTCGCAAAGCCTACGGCATAGTGGCCAAACTCGGTTATCTGTTTCAGCACGGGAGAATTCTAACGCAGCTTCGCGCAGTCCGGACAAGATAGGCGATGTGAGTCCTGAAATTTATGTTTATTAAGCCTCGATGGTTTGTTTATGTCTCGTTAACCACACCGTTGATACTCTGCGCGGGATCGCCATGTAATGCCGAGGAGCGAAGAACCGAGGAATCTTTTTTTCGTCCCTTTCGCCGGGGGGTTCCTCGCTTCGCTCCGTCTTGCCAACCCCATCAAGAGCTAGTTTCTGATTGAAAGTGCTTGTATTGAAGATACGAACGTCGTGTCCCACCAATATCCCGCGCGTCACTTAGATTGCCATAAATGGGCTTCTTGTTGATTGAGGCTCTTTCCGCTTTGTTTAGAACTTACTTATGGCCCGTCCACGACTTTTTTATCCAATCAGAGGCATGATTTCTGTGTACCGCGTGGCTACCGAGTGATTTGGGCAACCATTAAGACATTAAGATATGACGCGTTGCGCCTGCACGCGCACTAAATGCCTGCGCACTACAAATGTTTGCAGTCACCCGGCCTCTGGAGGCTGAGGCGAGGCAACGAAACATGAATTCCGTGGGCACATTACCGGCTTCCAAGGTGCGCCCGCAAGAGGG
>Ga0207024_10220_pt1 | contig 16010 bp, 5 predicted proteins | sample Alteio_BWMinCont_44_FD_153470 | JGI IMG/M metagenome (GOLD analysis project Ga0207024, IMG submission 153470) | Enriched cells from forest soil in Barre Woods Harvard Forest LTER site, Petersham, Massachusetts, United States -... | ecosystem: Environmental > Terrestrial > Soil > Temperate forest >...
GTCGGGTGATCGTAGTAAAGGAAGACCTGTATGGGATTGGGGTCGGGGTCGACAAGCGCGGTTTCGCCGTAGTTCTGGAAGGATTGCGCGCAGGCCTGGCCGGGATCGGGAATGATGCCGTGGGTGACTTCCAAACCATAGACATCCGCCTGGTGCTCCTGAAAACGGCTGAAGGCGCTGCCGATGGCATTGGAAACGAAACCAAAGAGAGATAAGAGCAAGAGGAGCGCCGGGAGCGAAGCGAAATCGTCGAGGCCCCTGACACCCCAGCGAGCACCGGAACGCGCGAGCAGCCAGCCGATGGATCGATAGCCGAGATAGAGAAGAGCGAAAAGCATCGCGGCCAAAAACACAAACGCCTTCCAGATGTGGCCGAGGGCATAGTGGCCCATTTCGTGGCCAAAATCGGCGACGACTTCATCCGGAGTTTCCTGGGCAATGGCGGTGTCCCAAATGACGATGCGCTTGGAAGCGCCGAAGCCGGAGACGTAAGCGTTCGTAGCGATGGTTTTGTCGCTGGCCTTCATCCAAAACATGCGCTCGGGAGAGACTTCCTGGCCAGCGCGGCGGGTGACGCGCTGGAGCGGAGCGATGAGCTGCGGTGCTTTCACGGTGAGGGGCTCAAATGTATTGAACATGGGCTCGATGACGTAGGGGGAGATAAACACGATGAATAGAATGATGGGCAGGGAGAGGGTCCAGAAATAGAACCACCAGCGCGCCGGGCTCTTGCGGATGACCACATAGAGCAGCCAGACAAGAATGCTGCCGATGACGATGGCGAGGAATTGCGCCTTGGCCCAGTCACCCATCCAAGAAAGCCATGATTGAACGGAGATTTTGTAGAGCTTCAAGACCCACTCATCGAATATGTCGAGCGGCAGTTCGAGAACGCCGATGGTGATGACCAGGAGCGGGGTAAAGATAAGCGCCTGCACGAAGCGGTAGCGCGAAACTTTTTCAGCCCAGTCGCGGAATTTCGCGGAGAGCTTGCGGCTGAGGATGAACCAGTACACCAGAAGGCCGTAGAAAAAACCGAACACGGTGGAGGCGAAACTAATGCGGCTTCGGTTGCGGGCTTTGCGATAGAGGTCGGGTGGGAGAGTGTATTCAGTGATCTTGGTCTGAGGACGAGATAGTGCAGGGGATGAGGCAGATGAGGGATTTGTGACGATTGCGCCCGGCTGCGAAGAGGTAGCGGGAGTAGAGGGCGATTGCGGCGAAGCTTGCAGAGAACCAGCGCGGAAGAGCACAAAAAGAAAAACGAGAGCGAGCTTAAAGGCGAGTTTTGCCACGGCATCTCCAGATCGGAATACGAAGGCTGCTGTGACATGGAGTATAGCTGAAGCAGGCAGGGTAACGGGCGCCGGTCAAACTGCGGGATCGAGTTGCGGCGCCTCGCGAGGTTCGCGCTGGCGGCGAGAGGCGGCTTCCGCGGAGGCCGACCACTTGGTCCGAAGTTCTTCCGCGCGGCGGATAACGCGTTCGATGAGATCGCCGGAGGGCAGTTTCTTCGCAGGAGTATCGGAAGCGGCGCCGTTGGGAGCAATTTCGAGCAGCTGGAGTTTATCGAAAACGGGTTTCATGGCGCGGTCTGGATTGCGGAAAAACTCCGTGCCGCGGATGCGCGTGAAGATCCATCCCATGCGCTCGAGGACGGACTGGCGATCCATGTCCTCCGGAAGCTTTTCGAGGGGATGATAGCGGTCGCCATCGCACTCGATGGCCAGGCGGCGGCCGTCGCCTTCGACGACCAGATCGATTCGAAACGCGCCGACGCGCCACTGCGGAGCGACGTGATAGCCGGCGGAGGTAAGGCGCTTCATGACTTCGCGTTCGAACGCGGACTGGGTGCGCTTCTCTTTTTCATCGAGCGCGCGCATGAGGCGGCTGGGGTCTTGCGCGTGCTCGATCAATTGGCGGCGAAGGTCGTCCGCCTTGAGGTCGTTATTGGGACTGAGGGAGTGGACAATCCACATCTGGTCGCGAGCGCGGCTAGCAGCGACGTTGAAGCGCTGCTTGAATAATTCCTGGTCGCGGAGAGAAAGCGGGCCGTGTTGTGCAGTGTCAACGAGGGAAATGAGAATGACGTCGCGTTCATCGCCCTGGAATTGAGCGGCGTTTCCGCAGAGGAGCCGATGGAGTTCATAGCGGTCGGGCGAGAGATGGGAACGTAGAAGATTGTCGATCTCGATGGCCTGTTCATCGCCGACCAACGAAACCACGCCGAAGCTGGTGGGCTGACCGGCGTCATTCTTTTTATATTCGGGCTGCTCGATCGCCGCGACGAGGAGCGAGGCAGTGGCCAGGGCCTCCTGATGATTAATCTTGCCTTCGCGGCTCGACCCGGAGACGCGATAGGCAATGGTATGAGGGCGGAGCCGCACGCGGCTGGCGTCGCGCAAGGGCTTGATGCGGTAATCGTAGGAAATCAAGTTGCTGAACTGGATGATTTCCGGGACGCAACGGAAATGCTCGACGAGACAAGTGGTGCCGCCAAAGGACTGGCGCGCGAGGTCGTAAATGGAAATTTGACCATCGTAAAGATCGGAATTGGGGATGCCCCGGAGGTACTGGAAGATAAGGTTCTGGATGATGCCGAGGTCCTGGCTGACGGCGGAAGGGCTGACTTGCTCGTGGTCGCCTACAACAAGGACGGTTTTCCCGAGATAAAGCGCGACGAGAGCCATCACGTCGCTCTGGCTGGCTTCGTCAATGATAACGACGTCAAAGCGAGTGATGCGCGGGTCGAAATTTTCGACAACCCGGGATAGAGGCATGACCCAGACGGGAACGGCGCTGCGGCATTCAGACATTTTCCTGGCCGCTTCGGCGCGCAAAAGAGAAACGCGAATACCGTGGCCTTTTCCAATGCGGCGAATGGTATCCAGCCATCCAACGAGGGCCTGGCGCTGGCGGGAGGAAGTGCGGCGGGCCTGAGCGGACCAGGCGCGCTTGTCAATGAGGCCGACGGTGACGCGGCGAAGCTGTTCGCGAAGTTTTTCGCTCTTGGACTGGAGCGCTTCGAGGGAAACGCCGGCGCGACGGTCGAGTTCATCGTTGAGCTGGCGCCAGGTCCAGGCCGCGGCGGGATCGCGGGGCGGCTCGCCGCGGCCATGCACGCCAGTGCGATTGCGAATGGCGCCAGCCCAAGACGGCGCGGCGCTTTCCAGCTTCGTGAGCAGGACGCGGCGGAGATCGAGATCAGCCTGGCGGCTCTTGAGTTCCAGGAGGCGCTCGTAAGCGTCGCGGTAGTCGTTCGAGTCCTCGTCTTTCACGGCGGCAAGAAGCTGGGAAATGACTTTCGAGGATTTTGCAAGGCGAGCTGCGAGCTTCAAGCGGTTTTTGAGGTCGCGGATTTCTTCTTCGAGCTGGAGCAACTTCAGTTTTTTATAACGCGAGTCGAGAATGGGAAGAAGAGTGTTCGTGACGGCTTTGCCGATGCGCACCAATTCTCCATCGGCGCCAACGACCGCAGGCTGTTCGGCAAGAAATTTTTCCCAGCGAAAGCCAAGATCTTCGAGTTGCTGCTGCAGCGGGAGCCAGGTGTGCTCGTGCCAGCCGAGACAATTCTCGATGGAATCACAGAATTGCATCAGCGTTTTTTCGACTTCTTCGCCCATTTCGCTGGAAGGCGGAGTCCCGAGGGCGGCGACCTGGCGGTCCCAGCGGCCGGCGAGTTCCTGGCGCAGGTTTTTGAGGTGCGCAAGCTTGCGCAAGGCCTGGAAATGTTCGGGGAGGCGCGGGGACGCGTTCTTTACTTTTGCGGATTCGACGAAATGGCTCCAGGATTTATGCGTGAGAAGCGCGAAAGAACCGAGTTTGCCGCCGTTTTCAAGATGACGGAGAATTTCGCCGGCAATGCGCTCCTGATCCTCGAGCGATGAACTGCCAGAAAGTTGCGGGCCGTACTTGACGAACGATTCCTGCGCGTTGGCGGCTTCGCGGTGAACCAAGCGGACGAAGCTGACCAACTGGTCCCAGGGTTGGCGATGCGCGTCACCGTATTTCCCGGCGTAAACGGCAGCGAGCTTCCACTTTTCTTTCCCGGAGAGAGGCTCGACCGCCTGGGTCAAGCCGGCGGCGAGCGTTTCCAGTTCGCCGGGCGAGCCTTGCGATGCGCCCGATGGCCAGAGATCGGAACGCAGATCCAGATCTTCCATGCCCAGGCGATTGCGCTCGCTTACGGAGGCCTCGAAGTCTTCGGGCCGGGGCAGATCATGGAGCTCCGGGAGGTGGCCTGAAAGTTCGGCTTCGTCCTCGCGAGAGACGGAAACGTTGGTGCGATAAAGGTCGGCCAGCTCCCCGGGAGAGAGAGGCAAAGGAGCCACGGCGGCGACGGGGCTGGGGATCCAGCCGAGAGTCTCTTTTTCCAGGGCGACTTTGCGAGCGGCGTCGGCCGGGGCCCAGGATTTTCCCGCGATGACAACGTCGCGATACTCGTCGGCACGGGCGTCGGTAAACTGATTTCGGACATCGTCGAGCTTTTTCAACAGTTCACCGCGCTCGGCTTCCAATTTCTTCCACTCGATTTCGAGCGAACCGGCATCGGCACGCGACAATCTTTCCGCGATGGAGCCGACGGCGCTTTCCAGTTGTTTGCGGCTGTCCAGGTCGCTTTCCAGAAGGCTGACGCACAGCGGACGCAGCTCCGGAACAATGTGATGGCGCACCATGCGCAACGCTTTTGTCGTATGGCTGGTGACGAGGACGCTCTTTCCCTGGGCCAGCAAATGGCCAATCAGATTTCCGATGGTGTGAGTTTTTCCCGTGCCTGGCGGGCCTTGAACCAGCACGCCGCCGTATTCCTCAAGTTGCTTGGCAATCCGAATCTGCTCGGGATTCGCGGGTTTGCTGAGAAGGACTTCGGCATCGGCTTCGCTATAGCGATTTGCCGAAGGATCGGATTCTCCGGTGCCGGGGAGAGGAGATTCCTCTCCAACGATATTCAAAAGGGACCAGGGTAGATCCTCGCGCGTTCGAAGGTCGGCCAGAATGCCCTCAATAGCGGCGGCGAATCCAAGAGTACGAGAACGCAGAAATACAATCGGGTCGCGCCCGATCCGGGGATCATTCGCTTCACCGGCGGGCGCGCGGTTCTCGAGCAATTCGCCGCGCGGCGAGAGTTGAACAACCAGGCGCTTCAGAAACCCGGAGGTCGCACCATTGATAAGCGGATGAAAGCCTTCCTGCTCCAACTCTTCGCGGCAGCGGCCGATGGCGCGCCCGTCCACGTCGCTCATGGATTGGAAGAGAGCGGAATAAAGTTCGACGGGGTGGTCGGCTTCCGAGAGAGTGAATTCCGGGACTGCGGCATTGAACTGAAGCTGCAGGCGCTGCAGGAGAATGGGATGGTAGATGCTGCCTTCGGAGCGGCCCCAACTAAGAATGCCGTCTCCGAGAACCAGCTCGACACGTTCGGCTTCGCGGTCGATGCGGCCATAAAGCGAGTACAAAGTTTCGAAGATTTTCATCGCGGCGCGAGCGGGCTTTTCGTTCCTGGCCCATTCTTCGCGCGCCACTTTCCAACGCGACAAGGCAGCCAGGCGCGCCGGTTCATCGGCGAAGTTGGCAATGCGTGTTTCGCTTTCTTGAGGTGATTCATTCCGGGTAGCGGTGACGGAGGGCTCTCTCGACGGGTCGTCCCAACCAGCTTCAAGCCATGCGGCGATTGTGCTGGGAGGTTCAGGAGGAGAAGTCAGCACCGGGCGCTGGACTTTTAGAACGAATCCGTCGGAATTCGCGTCGCCGTTCGGAGACTCCGCGGCCTTGTTTTTCGCGGGACCGGACTTAGAGGCGCCTCGTTTAATCGAGGGATGGTCCGGAAGATCGCGCAACCAGAGACACCAGAGTTGTTCGCGAATCTGGCGCTTGGCCGGATTGCGATGCTGGTTGAGGGCTTCCAGGTAGCGGAAGACACGGGTGAGCTTATCCCGCGCAACGCGGAGTTTTTCCGGATTCATGACTCGCTGCCTCTATTCCCCCGGGGTGGGGAGGCTGGACACGGCTGGTGAGGTATTCAGGATACCAGCGTTTCCGAATGGCTTGTCAATAGAACCCGGAGACTCACAAAAAGTTGGCGCCTACGAAACTAAACCGGGCGGCGGATGCCGAGCTTGCGCATGCGAGCTTGCAGCGTGGTGCGCTTCATGCCGAGGAGGATGGCGGCGCCTTTGGGGCCGGCGATGCGCCACTGGGTTTGCTTGAGGGCGCGGAGGATGTGCTGGCGCTCGGCTTCTTCAAGCGTAGAGATGGAGGAAGTTAAGGAAGCAGAGGAGGTTAAGGAAGTAAAGGACGGAGAAGCTTCGGTCGCAGCAGCGGAAGTGGACTTGAGCTCGGAGAGTGGGACGCGGAGCTCTCTACCTGGAGAGAGCAGGACGGCGCGCTCGAGGAGGTTTTCGAGTTCGCGGACGTTGCCGGGCCAGGAGTACTGCGTGAGTGCGTCCATGGTGTCGGCGGGGATGTACTCGACGGCTTTGTTGAGGCGGCGGCTAAATCTCTGAACGAAATAGCGGACCAGGAGAGGAATGTCTTCGGCGCGCTCGCGGAGCGCGGGGATTTGAATGGGGAAAACGTTGAGGCGGTAATAGAGGTCGCTGCGAAAGGTTCGCTCGGCGACCTGTTTCGAAAGATCTTGATTCGTGGCGGCGACGACGCGCACGTCCACGCGCTGGGTGCGGTTGCCGCCGAGGCGTTCGAATTCCTGCTCCTGGAGGACGCGCAAAAGCTTGGGTTGCAACTCTAGAGGAAGATCGCCGACTTCGTCGAGGAAGAGCGTGCCGCGATCGGCCAACTCGAAGCGGCCGATTTTCTGGCTGATGGCGCCGGTGAAGGCGCCGCGTTCGTGGCCGAACAATTCGGATTCGAGCAGGCCGCTGGGAATGGCGGCGCAATTGATTTTGACGAAGGTGCGGTCGCGGCGCGGGCTGAGATTGTGGATGGCGCGGGCGAAGAGTTCCTTGCCGGTGCCCGTTTCGCCGAGGAGGAGCACGGAGGTTCCGGCGGGCGCGGCGAGTTCGACTTGAGCGAGGGCGCGCTTGAGCGCGGGGCTTTCGCCGACGATTTCCTCAAAATTGAATTCGGTGCGAATTTCCTCTTCGAGATAGAGCTTCTCGACGGCCAGCTTGTTTTTCAGCGCATCGATTTCCTTGAAGGCCAGGGCATTCTCGACGGCGATGGCGATTTGCGCGGCAACTTGCTGCAGGAGTTCGACGTCTTGCGGAGTAAACGCGTCGAGACGGCGGCTGGCAAGATTGAGGGAACCAAACGCGCGGCCCTGGCTGATCAGCGGGACGCAGCAGATGTTCTGCAAGCCTTCCTTGCGGAGAATACGCATGACTTCGCTGGTGTAGCGGTCCAACTCCGCCCCACGGGCCAGCAGCGGCTGCCCCGTGGACATGGCGTGGCCGGCGGGAGAACTATCGCGCGATACAGTGATCTCCTGTTGGAAGAGGCCCGGGTGGCCTGGGAAATCAAGCGCGTGGATCTTGAGAAGGCCGCTGGAGGGATCAAGAAGCGCGAGGCTGGTGTAGTCATGATGGATGACACGCGTCAGGGTGGACACGATGCCGCGGAATACTTCGGGGAGATCGCGCGTGGTCACGAGGACGTTGTTGATCTCGAGAAGGACCTGGAGGCGGTCGCGTTCGCGGGCGAGTTGCGTTTGATAAGCCTGGGAGGTTTCGAAATTGAGGGCGTTGTCCACGGCGACGGCCACCAGGCCGGCGACGCGCTGCATGAATTGGAGTTCGGTATCCGTAACGCGCTGGGGCACGAGGCGCCCAAAGCCCAGGGCACCGAGGCGGCGCTGGGCGGTGGTCAGCGGGATGATTGCAAGGGAGCGAACGTTATGCTCGCGGATTCGCGTGACGAATTCCGGGAAGCGCGTTTCTTCCGCAACGTCGCTGACGACAAAAGGCTGCTGCGTTTGCCAGACCCAGCCGGAAGGATTGTTTTCAACGGGAGATTCCGAGCCAGTGGTCTTTTCACTGGGAATGCGGCTTTCCAGGATGTGGAGGCGCATAACGTTGCGCGCAGGATCGTGAAGGACGAGGCTGAGGAAGTCGAAGTCAATGACGAAGTGCAGGCGCGCGGCAAGGTCGTGGAAAAGCGCGGGAAGATCGCGCTGCTGGGCGATGGCCTCGCTGACTTCGAGCAAGGCTTCGAGCTGGCGCCGGGAGTGTTCGAGCGGGGAGGTGAACGCCACTTCCGGCGGAGAAACTACGGGATCCGCCATACGAGGCAGGATAACACCCGCGTCGGCGGACGCTCAACTTAAGGTATGGGCGGGCGCCGAAGCCAAGTGAACCTCAGTGATGGTGCGGTGGGACAGGCACGAGAATTCTCTAATCTTTTCCAGTTCGACAAAGTTACAGATTTGGCCCTCGGGGCGCTTGGTAGAACCCCTGGAGGCGGCATCCAGGAACAACGACGCGATGCCGTCAAGAGGCGCGAAATTATTGACGCTGCAAGGATTAACGGGAAATCGGTGCGTCGCGAACGGCGGCGGGCAAGGGGCACCTGCGGGGCTTTTTCAGGCCGCAATTTCATTTCGGAACACGATGGAACGCGAAGGTTCGCAATCGAACGATTTTGGCGATGCGTGATGCCGCCAACCCTCACCCAGAGAACACACGCGCAGTAGGCCAGACGGGGGATGGATTGACTCCAGACTTGCGACGCAAACTCCGGCAACTGCTGGTTGCAGTGTGCTTTGTTCTGGCGCACGTGCTGCTGGACCGTTCCACGGTGGCTTTTCAGATTTGGACGGAAATCAGCGCATGGTATCCGCCCACGGGGTTGGCGTTCGCGGTGTTGATTGGACTCGGGCCGATTTACGCATTCCCTATCCTGATCGCGGAATGCATCGCGTCGATCGTGAATTATCACCAGCCGGTACGCTCCTATATTTTTTTGGTGGGAAACATTGAATTCGCCGCGGTGTACACGGCGGCGGCGCTGCTACTGCGGCGCGTGGTCAAGATCGATCTTCGGCTGCGATCGGTGAGGGATATGATGTGGCTGCTGTTCATCGCCATTTGTACGTCGTGCGTGGCGGCGTTCGTAGGCACGGGGTTCCTGGTGGCCGATCACCTGGTGGCATCACGGCAATACTTGCCGGCAACTTTGAATTGGTGGATTGGCGATGCCGTGGCGATCGGATCGATTACGCCGTTTTGCCTGATCTACATCTTGCCGGGGCTGCGGCGATTCGCGGGCTACCCCGAACTTGCGGGGACCGCGGAGGACCACGGCGCACGCACGGTGGGCAGACGCGAATGGCAGGGACTCGGGAGGACAGTGGAGTCGGGGCTGTTCGCAATCAGTATCGTGGCGGTGCTTTGGGTGGCACTGAGCGGATATTGGTCGCGCGGAAACGAGTTGTTCTATCTGCTATTCCTGCCGCTGCTGTGGATGGCGGTGCGGCGAGGGCTCCGCGGGGCCACGGCGGCGATTCTGGCGATGGATTCTGGAATCATCGTGGCGCTGCGAATTTACCCGCGGGCCCCCAGCGAACTTACGGTGCTGCAATTTCTGATGCTGATTCTGTCTCTCGCGGGATTGGTGCTGGGCGCGCTGATCAGCGAGCGCGACACTGGCGAGCAGCGCTTGTCCGAAGAGGAAGGCCGGATACGGCTGCTGCTGGAATCCACCGGAGAAGCAATCTATGGAGTAGACACCAAAGGGGAATGCACGTTCTGCAATCGCGCGATGCTGCGACTCTTGCGTTACAGTTCGCAAAACGAAGTGATGGGACGGAATATACATGACGTCCTCCACCACACGCGGCGCGACGGATCGCCATGTCCGCGGAGCGAGTGCGCGTTGCAGAGGGAATTCCGGGGCGGCAGAAGATTCCATTCTGCGGACGAACTGTTTTGGCGCGCCGATGGCACCAGTTTCGACGCGGAGGTGTGGTGTCACCCGCTGCTGCAGCAGGGCACGATGCTGGGGGCGGTCGTAACCTTCGTGGACATCACCGAACGGATAAAAGCGCAAGAGGCCCTGCGGCACGCAAAAGAAGATGCGGAAGCGGCGAACCGCGCGAAGAGCGATTTTCTGGCGAACATGAGCCACGAAATTCGCACGCCCATGAACGGGATTCTGGGAATGACCACGCTGACGCTCGAAACGAACCTGGACGAGGAGCAGCGCGATTACCTGAACATGGTGAAGAGTTCGGGGGAATCGCTGCTAACGCTGCTGAACGATATTCTGGATCTTTCAAAAATTGAAGCGGGCAAGGTGGACCTGGAAATCGAGGAGTTATCCGTGGAGGACTGCATCGAAGAGGCGCTGCAGCCGCTGGCACTGAGCGCGCAGCAAAAGGGCGTTGAACTGGTATGGAATACGGGTCGGGACATTCCGGAAGTGGTGCGCGGCGATTCCACGCGCTTGCGCCAAGTGTTGATCAATCTGGCAGGAAACGCGCTGAAATTCACAAACAGGGGACAAGTGGCCATTTATGGCCGGCACGGTGGGAACACGGAAGATGGTTTGATGCTGGAGTTCACGGTGGCCGACACCGGGATCGGAATACCGGAGGACAAACGACAAAAGATTTTTGAGGCGTTCGCGCAGGCGGACATGTCCACCACGCGACGCTACGGCGGCACCGGGCTGGGACTTTCAATCTGCGAACGGCTCGTGGAGTTGATGGGCGGGCGCATCTGGGTGGAAAGCGAAGAGGGACGAGGGAGCGAGTTCCATTTCACGATGAGAGTGTTCCGGGCGGCGGCGCGGGAGAAGCTCAGCGGGACGCGGGACAACGGGATCCAGCCGGTGGCGCAGCAAACGACACGTCGCGTTATTGCGGTCGAGCGCAATCCGGTGAACCGGGAACTGCTGGAGCGCTTGCTGCCGCGCTGGGGGATGAAGGCCGTAACGGCGGCTGGGGCGGAAGAGGTGCTAGCGCTGCTTACGGAGTCGCAGCGCACCGGCGAGAATTTTTCAACCATTTTAATCGAGAAAGATCTGCCCAATCCGGGAGGGTTTGCGCTGCTAGCGGCCGTGCGCGAATCCGCGGCACCTGATCTGCTCGCGATTCTCGTTCATTCGCGGCCGCTGGATGCGGCGGACAGAAATCAGTGCGAGCAATTGGGCGTAACACGAACGATCCTCAAACCGTTCCGGCGCTCCGCGCTGCATGAGGCGTTGCAGGGAGGCCATGCGGAGCTGAAGGAAACCCAGATCCCGGCGGGAGCGAAACCCGCAGACAAAGCGCGCGCCAGCCTGCGGATCTTGCTGGCGGAGGACAACGCCGTCAATCAGCGATTAACGTCGAGGTTGCTCGAGAAAATGGGGCACGAGGTCACGATTGTGGATAACGGACAGATGGCGCTGCGGCTCCTGTCCGAGCAGACGTTCGACCTAGTGGCCATGGATATGCAGATGCCGATCATGGATGGAGTGGAGGCCACCGAAAAGATTCGCGCGGGCGAAAAGAGATCGGGAAAGCACGTGCCGATCGTGGCCATGACTGCGAACGCGTTCGAAGAGGACCGGCAGAGATGCCAGCGAGCGGGGATGGACGGGTACGTTACCAAGCCCGTCACCGCCAAATCGATTGAAATGGAAATTACCCGGGTGATGGCCGCGCAAGAGAAGGACGAGAATCACGTGGTCCCGCGAGCGGGATAGCCAAGTAACCGGAAACTGGGCCGCACGCAACTCCCTGAAGAAACCAAAGACGAGAAACGCAAAAGTACCGGGGACGATGCTGTCCAACAGGAGGTAAACGTGCCACCGTGAACGAATCAGACTCCGCGCTTTGCGAGGGTGCGAAGTTCTCCCCAGAGTACGAACACAAAGTAGACGGAGAGTAGAAGAAGTTCCGGTTCGACGGCGTGGCGATATTTTGCGACGGGATAGGCGAAATAATAAGGAATAGGATAGATGACCAGCGTGGCGGCGAAGAGAAACCAGCCACGCGGGCGCCGCGTTAGAGCAAAAAGAAGGCCGAGCCAACCGCCCATAGATAACGGCCAAAACTCCCAAGGCCGCCACCATTCGAACGTTTGATAAAGCAACGGCGTGCCGTCCCAGAACCACCAGGCGCGATGGAGCGTCAGGTTGATGAATTCGGCGGGATACTCGCGGACGAACCGAAGACTGTCTTCTTTGTAGTATTGAATGTAGCCGAGTTCGCCCAAAGCGGCATATTTCCGAAGCTCCGCGGGATTGGCAGTGGGATGCTTGCCGCTGAAGCCCATTCCATTGCTCAGGTGATAGTTGCCGAGATGAAATTCAAACCAGTAGTTGCTGCGAATGAAAACTGGCTTGCCGAAGACGCGCTCGTTGCGAATCAACCAGGGAGAGACCAGGGCCGCGAAGAGCACGCCGGCAAGCGCCGCGGAGGCGAACCATGGACGGAAGGCGCGATGATTCACGTAAGCGGCGTAAAGGAAAGCGAACGGCATGACACTAACTAAGGCGGGATTGGTCAGCGCGATCAGGGCCCAGATCGCGCCGAGCCACAGCCAGAGGCTTCTGGTGTTTTTTTCTGCGGCATCAAGCGTGACGATCAGGGCCACGGAGAGCAGTAGCGCGCTGGCAGTAAAATCCCAAATCCAGGACACCGGCCAGCGAAAGAAGATGGGGCTCAGCGCCCAGATCCAGCCAGCCCAGAACCCAATCTGCGCACCTAGCGTGCGCCGGCCAAGGGCATGAATGGCGATGCCCGTTGCCCCGGCCATGATGCATTGAAGCAGGAGCATCACCATGGAGGAAGCCACCGAATAGACGCCGAAGAACCGGAAAACCAGGGCCACCAGATAAGGATAGACAGGTGCGATCCAGGCGGTGGGGCCGGTATCCGGGTAAAACGGAGAGCTAAAGCCCTGGCCGCTGACGACGCGCGCGGCGATGTTACAGATCTCGAGGCCGAACGGAAGGATGGAATGCGGAGCGCAGAGGTAGGTTTTCTTCCACAGGACAAAACCAAAACGCATGACGAAGCCAGCTAGAAAAAGGAGTGTGTAGAGGGAATCGTAGGAAGCGGTTGATGCCGGCGGGGCCGACTGTTTGGGAGCTTCCAGGGAGAGGACGGGCATATCTTTGATTGTGAGAGATAGTCTGGAACGACCGCAAGGTGGAGTTGAAGAACCACATTCCTAATCGGCACTAGGCGGGCGTGAATGCGTTGAAAGGAGGAACAGCCAGGGAATGGAGGAGTGGGCCGTTAGAGGTCGCACAATGTAAACTCAAAGCGAGAAAGTTTTGAACTGCGAAATGCAACACTGAACAATCGCACGAGTCGAAGCGAGCGGATGTGTGGGAAAAAATCATGGATGGAGAGAAATGAAACCTCGGTTGCAGGTGATGAAGTTTGGCGGGACGTCGGTGGGCGATGCGTCGTGCATCTCGCGGACGGCGCAGATTGTTGCGCGTGCCGCGCGCGAGAGCGGCTGCGTCGTGGTGGTTTCGGCGATGAGTGGGGTGACGAACCGGCTGATTGAGGCGGCGAAGAATGCCCAAGCTGGAAATGCGGGCGCGGCTGCGTCGGTCACTGAGGAGCTGAGGCAGCAACACGAAGCTGCGCTGACGCGCTTACTTCCTCGGGAGGAAGAACGGGCGCGCATTCGACAGAGAATGGAAGAGGTGCTCGCCGAAGGACGCCGGCTGTGGGAGGGCACGGCGCTGTTGCGGGAGCTCACGCCACGCACGCTTGATGCGATATCGAGCCTGGGGGAGAGGCTCTCCGCGCCGCTGGTTGCGGCGGCGGTGCGGGAGTTGGGCACGCCGAGCGAAGCGATGGAGGCCACGGAATTGATCGTTACGGACGCGTTTCATGGCGGCGCGGAGCCGTTGATGGAGCTGACGCGGGAAAAATCGCAGGCGCGGTTGCGGCCGCTGCTGGAAAAAGGGATAGTGCCGGTGGTGACGGGCTTTATCGGCGCTACCGCGGAAGGGCAATTGACGACGCTGGGGCGGGGAGGCTCGGATTATTCGGCGACGATTCTCGGCGCGGCGATGGACGCCGACGAAGTGATTATCTGGACGGACGTGGACGGGGTGCTGACGGCGGACCCGCGGCTCGTGGCGGAGGCGCGCACGATTCCGGTGATTTCGTATCGCGAAGCGGCGGAACTCGCGTACTTCGGCGCGAAGGTGCTGCATCCGAAAACGCTGAACCCGGTGGTGCAAGCGGCGATTCCCGTGTGGATTCGCAACAGCTTTGCGCCGGAGAGGCTGGGCACAAAGATTACGCCGGAAGGGCGCAGCATCGGGGGCGGGGTGAAGGCGCTGACGGCTATTCGAGACGTTACGCTGATCAGCGTGGGCGGGCCAGGGATCGTGGGATTGCCTGATGTTTTGGGGCGGACGTTCTCCACTACGGCGGAAGTGCGAGCGAACGTGCTGCTGATTTCGCAGTCGTCCTCGCAGAACGATATCTGCTTCATTGTTTCCACGGCGGATGCGCAGAGGACAGTGGAAGCGCTGCGCAAAGAGTTCGCGCACGACCTGGCGCATCACAAGGTGGAACACATTACCGTGGATTCGAACGTCGCGATCGTGGCCGTGGTGGGAGAAAACATGCGCGGAACCCCGGGAATCGCTGGAAAGACGTTCAATGCGCTGGGACGCGAAAATGTAAATCTGATCGCCATCGCGCAGGGATCGTCGGAGTCCAATATTTCTTTCGTTATCGAAGAGAAAGCCGTGAAAACGGCGCTGATCACCACGCACCGCGAGTTCGGCCTGGACGCCCCGCCAAATTGAAGAAGTGGTAGGCCCGTGGGGACTCGAACCCCAGACCTCTACCGTGTCAAGGTAGCGCTCTAACCAACTGAGCTACGGGCCTAGAACCCATTGAGTTTAGCACGGGTGGCGTGGCAAATCGGAAGGGCGCGAAGCATCGAAAGGCTGGGTGACGGTACGCTCACCAGCGGGCCTCCCGATTTCGTACCACTCGACTGTTTTTCGTTTGACGCTGACTGAAATAGGTGTATTTCTTCAGAACACCCTCACCCTCTCCGCCGGAAACCCTCGATGCAACGCTTGGGATTGGTTCTAAGAGGAATAGCATCGCGAAAGCGAAAGAGAATTGAAGAAACTGGCTCCCGTGCCACTCCCGAGTGGTCGGCGACAGTCGAGCCCATCAGGTTCACCCGTCACACCGAGGTGTCCTGTATAGAACAGTCAAGGAGTGGTTCAACTATCAGAATGTGCGGCAACATTATCGATTTTATGCACCGCAAAACGTCCAGGATCGATTGGGGTAAGGGAGAGAACAACAATGCGAATTCCGGGCATCCCCAGATGCCAACTCCTCACAGTCGTTGCACTGGTCTTCTTGCTGGCCTTCACAGTGAGGGGTACTGCCGGCCAGACCAAGGCAAAGTCCGGCGACCAGGAGAAAAAGTACGCGCGGCCCACGGATCCGTCGCTTTATGTGGGATCGGAAACCTGCAAAACCTGCCACGAAGACATGCCTTCGAAGGGCTTCTTTAAGAGCTTCGAGGATTCACCCCACTACACGACGACGCTGGATACCAAGAGAGGGCCTGAATGGCATGGCTGCGAGGCTTGTCATGGTCCGGGCAAAGCGCACGTCGAGGGCGGCGGAGACAAGACGAAGATCTTCACTTTCAAGAATGCTTCCGCTGCGGAGATCAGCGCGCGGTGCCTGGACTGCCATCAGTACGGCGAAGAGCACAGCAATTTTGCGCGGTCTGCACACCTGCAAAATGGCGTGGGCTGTACGGACTGCCACGATCCGCATCACGCCAAAGAAAGCCAGTTCCTGATGAAGGAAAAGGCGCCGCTGCTCTGCTACGGCTGCCACCAGGAAGTGAAGCAGCAGTTCAACCGGACGTTCCATCACCGCGTCAACGAAGGATTGGTGCAGTGCACCGACTGCCACAATCCGCATGGGGGTTTCCTAAGCCGGCAACTGCGGGCGACCGGCTCGCAGGACCTGGTCTGCGTCAAGTGCCATTCGGATAAGGCGGGACCGTTCGTTTATGAGCACGAGGCGGTGAAAATTGAAGGCTGCATCGCCTGCCACA
>Ga0207024_10129_pt2 | contig 15923 bp, 12 predicted proteins | sample Alteio_BWMinCont_44_FD_153470 | JGI IMG/M metagenome (GOLD analysis project Ga0207024, IMG submission 153470) | Enriched cells from forest soil in Barre Woods Harvard Forest LTER site, Petersham, Massachusetts, United States -... | ecosystem: Environmental > Terrestrial > Soil > Temperate forest >...
AATGGACATTTTCCCGTTACCCTGAGGATCCCAGGCGGCAACAACAATCTGGCTCAGGGTTCTTTTGGCGGGGCAAGTACATTCTCAGGCCCCTGCCCGACGGCGCCTTCAGGAAGCAATCCTTTCCAGGCCGGAACATCGGCTGCCTGCCAAGTCAGCGCATCCGGCGGCCGCGTAGCCTATATAGACCGGGCCCCAAAACGTGCTTACGTCATTCAGTACAACCTGAGCATTGAGCGGGAAATCGCGCCCAACACCACCTTGCTGATCGGTTACGTGGGTTCGCACGGAGTTCATGGCACCACGCAGGTTGATGACGTCAACAGCGTGATTCCTCAGAACATCAATAGCGGATGGTACTACCCGTGCGATAACGCCATTACCAGTGTAAAGTTCTCCGGCGGCAACAGTAATGATTGTCCGGGGCGCGGCACGGGAGCAACCATCAACCAGAGCTGGGGCCGTTTGCCTGCCACATTTTTCAGGAATTCGTCGGTCTACAACGGATTGCAAACCCAAGTGACCAAGCAGATGAGCCATGGATTTCAGGTCACTGCTGGATTCACGTGGCAGAAATCCATAGACACCGGTTCCGGAGCCGTGGTTTCCGATTCCGTGATCACCGGAATTTCCACGCTGAATTGGTTTGACCCCAAACTGTCGCGCGCAGTATCCGACTTCAACGATGCCAAGATTTTCACGCTGAATTATCTCTGGGACGTTCCCACGCCCAAGACGCAGAATGGATTTACCCGGTCAGCGATCGGTGGATGGGAGTTGGGAGGCATTTTCTCCGCGTCCTCGGGTGAGCCGTTCACGCCACTGCTTGCCGAGGGAGATGTACTCGGTCAAAATAACACCGACAGGTTTGCCTATCCCAACCGTGTGAACGCACCGGGATGCTCCGGCAATGCCGTGAATCCTGGGAACGTCAAGGATTACGTCAAACTTCAATGCTTCGTAATTCCGCCGGTAGCAACGATCAATGGCGTGAATTACATTCAGCTCGGCAACGTCGGGCGCAACAGTCTCACCGGACCAGGATTAATGGATTTCGATTTCTCCGTGGTCAAAAATACCAAGATTTCGCGAATCTCGGACACCTTCAACGTCCAGCTCCGTCTGGACATTTTCAATCTATTTAACCGCGCCAATTTCAATCCACCGGTCACCAATGAATTCATCTTGGATCCCACGGCGGTGACCCCGGGAGCTGTCGCTCAGCCCGGCCCGTCCGGCCCATGCGTAGCCAACACTACGGCCGTCACCACCAGCGGGTGCACGCCGTCGGCTGGCGCCTTTGATGGACATGACGGTACTTCCACAACTTCCAGACAGATGCAGGTTTCTTTGAAGCTTGTCTGGTAGGATTGGGTTTTAAGAAAAAAACATCGGCAGCCACTCTCTTGTCCTCAAAGACAAGAGGGTAGCTGCCGGTGATTTCTTCTTTACCGTTCAGGGGCTCTAATGACTGCCAGTAAGTTTCTGTGTGCGCTCTTCACCCTTGCAATTTTTGCATGCACCTTTCTGATTCCGGCGCGCGGTTTGGCGCAGGGCGCGCCAGCCCATGCCCGTACCACTTTCGATCTTCAGACAGCAACGGTCGCCGAAATCAACGCTGCCATTGACGCCGGAGCGCTGTCTTCAGAAAAACTGGTCCGCCTCTATCTCAACCGAATTGAGGCCTACGATAAAAAGGGACCGAAGATAAACTCCGTCATCACGCTGAATCCTGGTGCGCTGGAAGAAGCCCGCGCGCTCGACGCTGAGCGCAAGACCAAGGGTCGGCGCTCGCCACTGCATGGAATTCCGATTGTGGTGAAGGATCTCGTCGATGTCGCCGGCCTTCCGACAACCGCCGGGTTCAAGCCGTTTGGCGCACCCATACCGGAGCGCGACGCTGCCATCGTTGCACGTCTGAAAGCTGCCGGTGCGATTATCCTGGCGAAAGTTTCCGCTGAGAATTGGTTCGGCTCGGATGGTTTCGGTGCGACGCACCCGATTGGCGCGACACTCAATCCGTATAACGTCGAATATTCGCCGGGGGGATCAAGCAATGGTCCAGGTGCGTCCATGGCCAGCTGGTTCGCGGCTGTCAGCGTCGGTACCGACACTGGCGGTTCACTGCAGATGCCCGCTTCCTACAATAGTCTGGTCGGATTGCTGGCCACGCAGGGGCTAGTCAGCCGCGCGGGCATCGTTCCACGTTCAATTACACAGGATCGCGCTGGCCCATTGGGGCGCAGCGTGTATGACGTAGCCGTGATGATCGACGCCATGGCAGGTTTCGATCCTGAAGATCTCGACACACGTGCAGGACTCGGCCACTACCCGCAAGGCGCGTGGGCGGGCCAGGTGGCCGTGCCTGACCTCAAGAAATTTCGCATTGGTGTCTTGCGCGAAGCGATGAGCACTTTGCCCGCCAACGCCGAGGCGCAGGCACTCTTCGATGCTTCGCTTGAAGACCTGCGCAAAGCCGGTGCGCAAATCCTGGATCCAGTAATCAGCGGCATCGATCTCGGGCGGCAAAGTGACAGTTCGTCAATTGGCGTCTGGCCCTACGAAGTGATCATCGCCGGAGATGTCTACTTGAAACGGTTGGGACCGAAGCGGCCATTCCAAACGATGAGGGAGATGATCACGAAGGTCGGTCCGGACAAGTTCGTCGACTCTTATGTGTCGGCGCTGTCCTACCCGCCGCCGGATGAGGATCCCGGATTCTTGCGGCGTTATCGAGGCCGCCAGGCGATCCGCGACCTGGTGGAAAGCTTGCTGGCCCGCTACGATCTGGACGCGTTTGTAATTCAGTATGTCTCAACGCCGCCACTTGCGAAAAATGTTACTGGCGTCGCTGCTCCTGCCGGGGGACGCGATTCACGCACACTTCGCGGTGGCGGCATTGTCTCTTCCACGGGCCTTCCCGGGATCATCATGCCCGCGGGTTATACTAAGGACAACCTGCCGGTGGGAATTGAGTTCATCGGGAAATCATTCGATGATCTCCGCCTGCTGCAGGTAGCGTACGGTTACGAACAGGCGGCGAAGAAGCGTAAGTCGCCGCAAATCACGCCTCCGCTGCCTGGCGAGAAGTTCGATTATTGAATTGGACGGCAATCATAATCACAATTAGGAGGAACATTTGCGATCCATATGGAAAATTAGTCGAGTCATTTTTCTTTTTGCTGTCGCGGCAGTAATCAGTGCGCACGCGGCGGAACCTCAACCCGTGCTGTTCACCGAAGGAAATTTCTTCGTGGGGCCGGAACCGGCCCCCATGTACGTCGAGTACTTCCTTCCCGCGAAGCCGACGCACGAAACCCCGATTGTGCTCATCCATGGCTGCTGCACCACGGGAGCGGGATACGTGACTACGCCAGACGGGCGCGAGGGCTGGGCAAAATACTTCGTTCGACACGGATGGAAGACCTATGTGGTGGACCTGCCAGGGCACGGCCGGTCGCCGATGCCTGAAAATTATTCCACGATGTCGCTGCAGCGCGGCGTGGACGACAACGTGGCGTTGGTAAAAAAGATCGGACGCTCCGTATTCATCGTACACAGTATCGGCGGGATGATCGGGTGGAAACTGTGCGAGACCGTCCCAGACCAGGTTGCCGCAATGATCGGAGTCGCTCCCGTTCCGCCGGCCAATATGCCAAAGGGCAGCTTCCCGGCAGCCAGCGCGATCGGCCAAAGCTTCGTTACCAGCGGGCCGGGTCCGTATGTCCCTGAAGACAAGCCGGCGTGGTACAAGCTTGACGTCGCCAAAGCTGCTTTTGCAAGCGCCACGCAATTCCCGTCCGAGGCCATGGACCAATACTACGCCAGCCTGGTTCCCGAAAGTTCGCGGTCGATTAATGAACTCATGAACAAGGACGGAATGGGTCTCACCGCCGATCCCCAGAAATTCGCGAAGGTGCCGAAGGTGATCATCACCGGGGACCAGGACCACCGCCATCCTCGGGAGGTAGATGCGGAGGCCGCGAAGTTTTTGGGAGCAGACCATATATACCTGGCGGATGTTGGACTGCCGGGTCACGGCCACCCGATGTATCTGGACAAGGGCAACGAAAAGATTGCCCAACTAATCCTGGATTGGCTCCAGAAGAAGGGCATTTGACCCTCGCGAAAAAGTAATGGAAACTTGGAAATTCTCCGCGGGCTTTCGAGCCAGAGTGACAACGTGTGCCAAAGAGAGCCTGCGGAGAATTTTTCGTGGAGCCGGCGGGGCTCCCAATGGCTCCATTAAGGACGCCGTCCGCAGCCAAGAGGAATTTACAGAGTGAGGCTTTGGCGGCCCACCTTTGCTAGGTCGCCCCCAAACTTCAAACGAATGGTAAGAACGCCCGAGCTTCACTTCATCGATTCAGGCCTGCTTGCGGTCGCCGTGGGGGCGACCGAAGACAGCATCGAAAAAGACCGTTCTCTCCTTGGCCCGCTTCTTGAGACGTATCACTTCTCCGAAGTCATGAAGCAGGCATCCTGACTTGACCAAACCTGTGCACTCCACTACTACCGGGACAAGGACCAGGATGCTGTGGACATCGTTGTGGAAAGTGAGAACGGAACCATCGTGGGCGTGGAGATAAGGACCGCGGCGACACCGTCTCCGGGCAATGCTCGGGATTCAAAATGGTGTATCGAAGGAATCAGGTCCCATTGGGACTCTCCATGATTTACTTACGTATTCCGCAGTATTGCTTTTAACCCGCCACATGTCATAATTAGTGACTCCGGTACCAGGATTCGAGAAAACGTATTCAGTATTCCGCGAATGGCAGTAATCATTTGTGAAAGGCCAAACTATCGTCTTCTTCTAACTCTTCGAACAGGCAATGGAGTGATGCGAAAGACCTTCCTGGCCCCAAGTGTCGGGAGTGTTGTCAAGAATGGGCCCCCGCCGTCTATTCTCTCGTCAAACTCTACAAGTTGCTGGCGACAAAGGATTACTTCCTGTTCGCATTGTCCTTGAACTGTCCGAGCCGCAGGCACGAAAAGCTTGGATGGAGGAACTATATGGACAAGGAAACGAAGGCTGCGATTGCAGGCTTATTTAAAATGTCTCGGGGAATTGATCCGAAGGACTTCAGAGATTCGCATGCTAACTCTACGTATTCAAGATTCCCTTGTTAAGGCAAATGTGGCTGGTTATCTCGAGGCATTCGATTGTCACGAAACCGGACAATTTCCGAAATTGATCAGCATCAATGAGAGGTCATCTCATCTGCATGAGTTGGAGATCCAGAGACTTGGGAAGGGCTATCCAAATAAGTCGGCCTTTTAGGCTCTGGAATTCTCTCCATGTGGTCCGGGCGTGAACCAGCCGCTCTCCATCAGCGTACTTGTGAAGAGGTAGCACGATCAAAACGGATGGATAAGGTTAACCACGAACAAACGGCACCCGAGTCGACCGTTCAAACGGCCAAGTTGCCCCTCCGTATTCTTATTATCGAAGCCAATCCGCGGGACGTCGAGCTTTCCATTCAGCAGCTGACTGTGGCAGGGTTCCAGTGTCAGGCAGACATAGTAGACACTGAGGAAGCTTTCACTGCAAGGCTGCAATCTCACGCTTACGATCTGATATTGTCCGATTTAGGGATTCCTCAATTGAGCTGCGTCGAGGCCTTCCAACTGCTCAAACAAAGCGGGAAAGATATTCCTTTTATCTTGGTAACTAGCCCGCAGGGAGAAGAGGCCGCGGTTGACCTTATCAGGAACGATATAGCCGACTATATACTGAAAGATCGTTTGGCCCGCTTGCCGTGGGCTGTTCGTCGGGCTCTACAGGAAAAATCAACCCGCGATGAACGCGAGCGTGCCATTCAGTCCCTTCGCAAGAGCGAGGAGCGAGTCCGGCTGTTGCTCGATTCAACCGCCGAGGCGATCTATGGCATCGACGTTCAGGGCGACTGTACTTTCTGTAATGCTGCATCGTTACGCCTGCTCGGGTACGACAGTCCGACCGACTTGCTTGGGAAACAAATGCACTGGCTCATGCACCATACGCGCGCCGATGGCACACCGTACCCAATTGAAGAATGCCAAATTTATAAGGGCTTTCGCGAAGTTAAAGGTTCGCACAGGGACGACGAGGTTCTATGGAGGAAAGACGGCTCCAGCTTCCCTGCTGAATACTGGTCCTATCCGGTGGTCCAGGATGGGAAGTCAATTGGTTCCGTCGTGACATTCCTCGATATAACCGAACGCAAACGAGCCGAGCAGGATCTCCTGAAAAGTGAAGCAAGGGTTCGGACCTTGTTCGAATCCAACATCATCGGGATTGCGACCGGCGACCTCCATGGGAAGCTTTTTGAAGCGAATGAGGCTTGTCTGAGGCTCGTGGGCTACACCCGGGAAGATCTTCTCTCGGGCGAGATGCGCTGGGATACGTTGACCCCTCCCGAGTATCGCGATTCGGACCAGCGCGCGGTTGAGCAACTCAGGAATACGGGGGTTGCTTCTCCCTGGGAGAAACAATTCTTTCGCAAGGATGGCAGCCGGATTTCGGTTTTGATCGGAGTTACTACTCGTATAGTTACTGATGGAGAAATCGAATGTGTTTCGTTCGTTCTCGACATCAGTGAGCGGAAGCAATTGGAGCAACAGCTGCGCCAGGCGCAGAAGATAGAGGCTGTTGGACGCCTAGCGGGCGGCATTGCTCACGACTTCAACAATCTCTTGGCAGTGATTATTGGTTACAGTGAGATTCTCGAAGAACAACTGGGTCCGAGTGATCCACGCAGGCCCAAGGCCGAACAGATTAAAAAGGCGGGAGTGCGCGCAGCAACATTGACTCGTCAACTTTTGGCCTTTAGCCGCCAGCAGGTACTCGAGCCGAAAGTTTTGGACCTGAACGCGGTGCTAGCCGATACGCTGAAGATGCTTCAGCGGGTACTTGGCGAGGACATTGAGCTAATCGCGATTCCGGGGCCAGAACTGGGACGCATCAAGGCAGATCAAGGGCAAATCGAACAGGTCATCATGAATTTGGCTTTGAACGCTCGGGACGCGATGCCACACGGAGGAAAACTGATTATTTCCACCGCCAACGAAGAGTTGGATGATATCTATGCACGCCAGCATCCGGTGATCGTTCCCGGATCCTATGTGATGTTCGCGGTGAGCGACGCGGGCATTGGCATGGATCGCCAAACTCAGACGAACATTTTCGAACCTTTTTTCACCACCAAGGGACTGGGCAAGGGAACTGGCCTGGGTCTGGCGACGGTCTATGGAGTCGTGAAGCAGAGCGGGGGCTATATATATGTTTACAGCGAGCCCGGGCGGGGTTCTACATTCAAAATTTATCTCCCTCGGATTGAGGAGGCCATGACGGCACCAAACCCAGGCCATAGCGGTAAGGAAATTGGGCGAGGGTGGGAAACTATCTTGCTGGTGGAAGACGCGCAACCGTTGCGTGAGCTGGCGCGCGAACTTCTCGAAGACAGTGGCTATATCGTACTAGAAGCGGCAAATGGTGCCGATGCAATCCAAGTAGCTGAAAAGCATCATGGGCCGATCCACCTCCTACTGACCGACGTAGTGATGCCAGGCATGGACGGACCGGAAGTGGCCGAATATATGACCCGAAACTACCCGGGAATCAAAGTATTGTACGCGTCGGGCTACACGGATGACGCCATCGTACATCATGGTGTTTTAAATTCCGGAATCGCACTGCTTCAGAAACCTTTCACCCGCGCCAGCCTGACCAACAAGGTGCGTGAGGTTCTTGGAGCGACCGAGGAGCCTGAGATGGGTGATCCGAGCGCCCGGACGGAAAGACAGCAGGTGCCAAGCAGGCCGCGAATCCTGATTGTCGATGACGATAAAGCCATGCGAGGCCTTCTCCGCGATCACCTTAAAGACGACTATCGGATCTTTGAGACGGGAGATCCCGAAGCAGCGATCGCGCTGGCGCTCCAACACAAGCCCGACGCTGTACTGCTCGATTTGATGATGCCGAAGTTTTCCGGCTTTGAGGTGTGTCAAACCTTGATTGCCCTCAGCTATACTCAGCAGATTCCAATTTTTATCGTCAGCGGAGAGGTCGCCACGAAATACAAGGTTTTTTGTCAGAATCTTGGCTCGGCTGGATATTTTGAGAAACCGGTTGATTTTAACGAGCTGAGGGCGTGCCTGGCCGCTGTGCTTCGAGACAAGAAAGCAGAGCAGCGAGCCGAGACACGAATTCGGTTGAATGTGATTCTGGAGCTGCGGGGAAAGGATAAGCACGGAACATCGTTTGAGCGGTTCACCATGACCGAGAACGTAAGTGCAAACGGATTTTTCTGCGGTTGCACGGCCGCATTGGAAAAGGATGCGACCCTGGATGTTTACTTACTCCACGAAGGTGAACACTACGCGGGTACGGCGCGCGTGGTTCGAATCGAATCGGGCGATACGCCTTGCCCACGTTATGCTTTCCGTTTCGTGAAGAAACCAGCTGAGTGGATCTTACAGTAATTTGCATTGTGGCTGGGGCAGCCTTAGCTCATCGCCGAGCCAATCAAAAAAAAGTCAAAATCCCTTTCTCAGTTTCCATCTCGCAGCGTCCAAATTTGTGTGGCGGTGGGTCAGCGGTTCGCGCAAGGTTGTTGGTTTGTCATGTCATTTGTTTCCTCTTGGGCTTGATTCTCTTCCCATATGTAATTACTTGCCTGATAGACGTGCTTACCTGGGCTTAGGAAATTAATTTTAATTGGACGACGTGCGATGGCTCATTGCCCAAACATATGCCGCGACCGCTGATACCTCATCGGGCGTAAGTTGCGTCCCACCCATCGGGGGCATTGGGCTGCGATATTGCTTCGGCTGCGACACACCTTCTGTGATCGTTTTCGCGATTCCAGAATAGCTGCCGTCGCTCCACAGCCATTTCTTATTCTTACCCGCAAGTTCGGGTGCCAGCGGTGTGCCCTCGCCACTCTCGCCATGGCAGCCCATGCACGCCGCTCCGCCCGCCTGGCCGTGGTAGATGCGCCCGCCGAGCGCAACCATTTCTCGGGTTGCGCCGCTTGGGACGGGAAGATTGCTTGTTGCCGCCGCACCGGCATCGGGATGCGTGCCCTCTGGCGGTTGCGCAGCCGCGTCAACAGGATTTCCGGCCGGAGCGGTTGCGCTGGGACACGGCGTGATCTTCGCGGCACCGTCTTCGGCGCCGCCACGATACACGATCCGGTATATACGTCCGCGTATATCGTCGGAAACGTAGAGCGAACCGTCTGGCCCCACTGCCAAGCCGCCAGGACGATGTTCGGCTTTGGCCGGCGATTTCACCTCCCCCGCGAAACCGTCCGCAAATATTTCGCACGGGCCGGACGCGCGGTCCCCGGCGACCGGCTGGAAAACCACGTTGTAACCACTTTGCGGATATGGCGCCCGATCCCATGAGCCGTGGAAAGCGATGAAGACTCCGTCACGGTAGCGCGCCGGAAATTGTTTCCCGTCGTACATCACCATTGCATTCGGCGCCCAATGAGCGGGAAACGCCGCGATCGGAGCGATCTTGCTCGCGCAAACGCCGGTCGTCTTGCCGCCGTCGCCGCCGTATTCCGGAGCCAAAACCAGTTCTTGCGCGAACGAGTCGTAGTAACATTCGGGCCAGCCGTAGTCTCCGCTGGCCTTCAATAGCAACAACTCTTCAGCTGGCAGCGTAGCCTCTTGGTCGGGCTTATACAGGTCGGGCCAATTCGCGCGTAGCTGATCCCGTCCATGTTGAGTTACAAACAATCGTCCGCTTGAGTCGATTGCAAAACCTTCCGCGTTGCGGATTCCCGTAGCGAAGCGCTCAGTCGGTGAAAAGTTCTGATTCGTCTTATTCGCGTCATATAGCCAGATGCCGCCACGAGTTTCAAGTTCAGTGCAGGGATCGGCGCCGGGCGATTTAAGGGTCCGATTTTTCAGCTGGCAGGAATTCGTCGCGGTGCCCATATCAACGAACATCGAGCCTTCAGCATTGATGATGAATGGATGCATCGGATGGTCGCCGCCCAGGGGCAATCCGGAGACGATTGTGTCGCCAGACCCACTCGGCGCGATGGAACCGGCGGGCAACGGATATCGCACGATCCGGTTATTGATCTCGGCATAGATCGAGCCCTTATACATACCGATGCCTGTACCGCCCGCTCCGCCACTTTGGACGGTTTCGCCAAATCGCTCAATCACATCGGCCTTTCCTGCACCGCTCCTATCTTGCAGGGCGACGAGGAAACCGCCTGCATGCGGCGTGTCGTTGCCGTAGTACCTCCCTGACCAGGTGTTGACGTAAAGCACTCCGCTCGGCGCAACTACCATGTGGCGGGCGTGACCAATGCCATCCGCGAAAACCGTTGCGCAAAAACCTGCGGGTAGCTTCAACTCGGTTTCATCGCTCGGGCAGGCCTGGCTCTTGCCTTCGGCAGCCGGCTTGGGCCGGTTTTGAGCCCGCGTCAATGAACCGCCCGTGCCCATCACTGCGAGCGCGACGACAGCAGTCAAGAGAGTTCTGTTTTTTGCGTTATTCCACATCGTGTATATCCTTTCCAAACAATATTTCGTCCGTTCGGGAGGCTGTTTTTGTCATACCGCCCTGGCGACCATACTGTATTTTGAGTGGAGACATACTGGTAGAGGACCTGATCCAAGGAGAAGGCGCCGGCGCCCTTGGTCATCACTACCAGCGCGAGAGCGAGAACCAAGATGTGGTATTCAATTCCATGACCTTGTTTTTCTCCGAACCAGTTCATGAAGAATCCGAACTTTCGGTGAACTGCAATGAGCGCCACAAGCATGACCATGGCGATCCCCAGGGCTGCGACCCGGCTTAGAAGCCCAACCATCAGGCCCAAACCGCCCAGAAACTCTGCGGCTACAGCCAACAGCGCTAACGGCGCGGGCATTCGCAACTGCTCGCGGAATACGCGCATGGTGTTTCGCAGTCCTGCCCCGCCAAACCATCCCAATGCCAACTGCGCCCCGTGAGCAAAGAATACAACCCCCAGGACGATCCGCACGATTGTAATGACCCAGTCCGCATTCGTTTCAAGTACCCGCGTGAGCATGTCAACGGCCCTCCATTTTTACAATGATTCCCAGATTACTTAAAGCACTTAACGGTCCAGAACGGAAACCACTAAGAGACCCACAGCAGACACTGCAAAATCAATGACTTGCGTAACAGACGACTGCCTGGCGGCCGGTGTTGTCAAGAAAATAGCAACGGTGCGGGTGTCGGTATCTGGTCAACTGTCAAAATGATGGAGGCTTCAGAAGCACGTTGAGTTTGCACTGGTCAACAAAGTACGAATTCCGGGCGAACGTAAACGTCCCCGTTTCAGTGCAATACCTTTCCCTAGCTTTTTTCAACAAATTTTGGAACTCAAGTTGCACTCTATACCTTCGAACGCGCTCTATTTAAGATTCAAAGGAGAAATCATGGCAATTCCTACTCGCCCGCTGGGCTCCAGCGGACTCAATATCACGACGGTTGGATTTGGCTCCTGGGCAGTCGGAGGCGGAGGCTGGTCTTTTGGATGGGGACCGCAGGACGATTCCGATTCCATCGCCACCATGCGTCACGCTCTGGACCTGGGCGTCAACTGGATCGATACGGCGGCGGTCTACGGACTGGGCCATTCCGAAGAAGTCGTAGGCCGCCTGTTGCGTGACTTGCCGGCCTCCACGCGACCTTATGTGTTCACGAAATGCGGCCTTATCTGGGATGACGACAATCGTATGAAAGAACCACGCCGTATACTCAAGCCCCACTCCATCCGGCGCGAATGCGAAGCTTCTCTTCGCCGCCTGGGTATCGAACGCATCGATCTTTATCAATTTCACTGGCCGGATGACACCGGAACACCCGTCGAGGACTCCTGGTCCGAGATGGCCAAGCTGGTGAAGGAAGGAAAAGTTCGAGCGGCAGGCGTCTCGAACTTCGACACCGACTTGCTCAATCGATGCGAGGCGATCCGCCACGTGGATTCTCTGCAACCTCCGTTCTCGTTGATCAACCGCATTGCTGCCGTGAAAGAAATTCCCTGGTGTGAAAGACATCGCACCGGCGTGATTTGCTATAGCCCCATGCAGTCCGGACTTCTGACAGACAGCTTCACCGCGCTTCGTGTGGAAAAAATGGCGGACGACGACTGGCGGCGCCGTGCGTCGGAATTCAACCAACCCAATCTCACCCGGAATCTTGCATTGCGCGACGCCTTGCGCCCGATCGCGCAGCGGCACGGTACGTCGGTATCTTCGGTGGCCATCGCCTGGACGCTGACATGGCCAGGCGTGACCGGAGCAATCGTGGGAGCGCGCACGCCGGCACAAGTGGACGGCTGGATTCAAGCTGCCTCTCTTGAGCTCACGGCCTCGGATAGGCAAAAAATTGCATCCGCAGTCAAGCTCACCAAAGCGGGTGCAGGACCAGGCCGGCCGAAGCTAGGGAAGCTATTCACAAAAGCGATATCCGCGTAGTAGTGAATCGACAATTACATCTGATCGATAGGACCATGGTCTCGGCGCGCGTCTGGCCCGATCGTCCGGCCTGGGTGCGTGCGTTCATTTCCTTGTTTAAACGGAGGTCTTGACGCACTGCGAGAGCTATGGCTGGAGCGGCGGTTTGCGGAGCAGTCGCGATGCTGTGAAATCGGCTGCGCCCCATCCCACTCTTATTCCACGGGGTGCCAGGTGGAATCCGGATCGTAGGCGGTCATCGCTTGTGCAATCTGTGTTGTGTCAGGGCCAAGATCCTTTTCGTAGACGACACCCGATTTGCTGACAAGGAAAGTCATCACGGCCGAGGAACGGTATTCCACGGGATAGGCGACGAAAGCAAATCCCGCTGTCATCTTTCCGTTGATAATGTAATTCATGGCGCCACCGGGTGCATGCGGTCCTTGTCTCTTCAGGATCCGGAAAAAATAACCATTGTACGGAACGTGCGAGCCAACCTCGTTCGTTGGGCGATTTTGACGTGCGTAGGCGATCAGGGGATTAACCGGGCTATCAAACTGATCGGGCGTTCCCTCCCAATACAACCCGTTGTGTTTTCCCGCATCGCTGACCAGTTTCTGGGCATATTCCCTTGCGAAGCCGTCTGGGGCCTTGTCGAAGTACAGTTTTTCGGCATCCACCAAATCGCTGCAGGCTTGAAATGCGGCCAGTTCATTCTTTCCAATTCGGCGGAACATGATTTCGTCCTTGCCGGCCAGGGTGTCGAAATACCAGGCTCCGTTCGTTTTGACCAGCGGAATCGGCAGCGGCCAGTTTTCAGCTCCGACCACCAATGAAATTGTGCCGTTTGGTTCTGTCACGAACCGGTGCATCTCTTCGTATTTGATGGTGAACCCGGTGCGCGCATCCAAATCCTCCGCCGCGTCGCCGGACGAGATCACATCTTTCCCTGCGGGGCCGAGGATGCTCAAGAGAGCTCGGTCATCGGTCGCCTGCATTGCAGCAAACAATGATCGGCCGGCATCTTCGGCCGAGGCAAAGGTCTGTTGTCCCGGCTGCTGAGCGAACGCGGGCACGAAGGGCGCCCCCCAGAAAAGTGCCAATAGAGCAAATATGGGGAATCGAACAACATTCTTCCATCCGGGTCGAACCAAGATCGAAATGTTCCGCAGCATGGTAGCTCCCTCCATTTTTAGATATTTTTGAATCCCATAAACAAATACCTGCGATCACCTATGTCCTCCCCCACCGCCATGAAAGCCGCCGCCCCCGTGGAATCCACCTCCGAAACTGGATTGCCCGCGGGAGGAAAAACCGCGGACATTTCCACCGTGATCGAAACCACTGAACGCGCCGGAGTGTGTTCCTAGCTGATTGTGGGGTGCCGAAGCCCCGTGAAACCCTGAATTCCTCGGGCTGCCTCCGTGAAACGAGTTGCCGTGGTTGAAGTCACCATGGTTGAAGTTGCCATGGTTGAAGTTATTGCGATTGATGATCGTTCGGCTGTGGGAGATATATGTGTTGTGATTGTAAATCGTCCGGTGGTCATGCCAGTCGTATCCCCAGTGATTCCATCCCCAGCCAAATCCTCCAAAGAAGCCGATTCCAAATCCAGCGCCGAAGAAGAGTCCTGGGCCGTCATAAAATATCCCTGGCACGGGATACCAACCCGGGTAGGCCACGATGGGGTAGCCGTACACGAGCCACGGATCGTACGCGGGGACGTAGACCATATCCGGAACGGCCGGTTCGATGACAATCGTGTTGCCTTGCGTCGCTACATTCTCCTGTTCGTTGCTATTCAGGTGGCCAGCCTTTCGCGCCTGCTGGCGCATCGCTTGGACGGCATCCATCACGTCCTGCTGCTGGTTGGCATATGCGTCTCCCAGGGATGATGACCACGACAGATTCTTGTCCATGTTTTGAAGAACCGAGGGAAATTGCGTGAGGGCTTTTACGCTCGGATCCCAGGGTTGCTTATCAACTTCTCCGGCAAGCTCTTTGTCTTTCAGGTTGGGATGAACTTGCATCCAGCGATCTGCCTCAACAAGTTCAGTTGGATAGGTGGAAGCCGCGAGAACCTGCGCAACCAGGGCATCCGGGTACAATGCGATGGGAGCGACCAGTTGCTGCAACTCTTGGGGGGACAGTTGCGCGGGCGGAGTTGGTGACTGTTGGTCGGCTTGGCTGGCGGGCCCAAAACCGCCGGCTTGCGCCGTGAATTGCATAAGCATACTGCAGAGGAATGCGATCAAGACCTGTTTCGATAATTTGATGTTCATGGCAAAACCTCCAGTGCTCTCCTGTTTCTTTCTTCTTTGCGATTCCCACCCGACTCTCCTGGCGTATGTCCATTTCGATGGGAACGATGTTCTTGCCCGCGAACAAAGCGTGGGTACGATAGGGATGGCCGCCAGTCGCGCCTATGCAGATGCTGTTCTAGCGAAGCGCTAGTCTGCTTGTTGTCCTCGGTGATGTGCCGGTACGGAGGCCTGGGCCTCTGTGGCCGATTGACTAACCATCTTTTCGTAACGCGACTTGCTAACCGCGCTGCCGTTTGGGTTGCCTTCATCAAACAACTTGGCAAGGAAGTAGCGATTTCCGTATTTGCGGAAGATCAATTTGCCATTGGCGGGCGTGGAATTGCCCTCTGCGTTGCGTACTTCGAAGGCGGCGGAAGTAGAACCGTCCTCGCTCCTGATTTCCATGAATGTGAGACCGGTGTTGTCTATGATGTGGATGAAGTACTTGCCTGGCGGAAGTTTCGTATTCCCCGCATAGAACTGAAATGGGATGTTGGCTTCCATGCCTGCAATAATCTGCGCGTGCGCTTTGGCCGGGTAAACCGTTAATGCAAAAACCAAGGCCACGAACAACGGCAGCAATCGGCGACCATTTGTCCCGGGGCGGCTTGCTTGAGCTTTGTTGATCAGTTCGGTGAACATTGTCGTATCTCCTTTTTGGCCTTTTTGCGCCGCCTTCGAGAGCTGTTGTGCATCGAGCAACGAAACTGGAATAGGCAACAGGCATGCCAAACGCATTTATTTCGTAAGTGACGGAAAATAGAGGCTGAATACAAGCGATGGCTCCGCATGGGATTCCAACCTGCTAGACACGGCGTCCAAAGCACCGGCACTGAATCCAGGGAATTCGAATCTGCAGACACAACACTGCTCATGCTTTCTATGGGTTCCGACGATGCCAATGAAAATCCACGTCGGCACATCAATTGCTCTTACTTCCAGCTAAGTGGCGTTCGCGAAGCCGTGAAATCAGTCGCGGAGCATTGGCAAAGCTGGGAGAAGATCGTGGGGTCTCAGAGAATTTCTGATTCCGAAGCCGCTGGCCTCAAGGAAGGGCTTCGTGCAGCGCCCATCTTTGCGCAGGCCATTGGGTGGGGTGACCACATGTTGACACCTGCCAGCATGTCGGCGCAAAGTGCTGTTACCTGATAGCCCGAAGGAGTGATACCCAACAATTTGATT
>Ga0207024_10221_pt1 | contig 15822 bp, 17 predicted proteins | sample Alteio_BWMinCont_44_FD_153470 | JGI IMG/M metagenome (GOLD analysis project Ga0207024, IMG submission 153470) | Enriched cells from forest soil in Barre Woods Harvard Forest LTER site, Petersham, Massachusetts, United States -... | ecosystem: Environmental > Terrestrial > Soil > Temperate forest >...
CTCGATGTCGGTGAGCTTGGCGCCTTCTTTGGAGACGGAAACAACATCCTTTGAGTTGGGTGCTTTGGGCTTGTCGTCCGAAGTGGCCGGCTTTCCGCCGAATAGGAATAGGGCGGCAACAAACAGCACGAGGACGGGGATGCTCAGTGCGATCTGGCGCGAGAGGGGTGATCTATCTTTCATTTCGGACTCTTTCCGCCTTCCACCGGGACGACGGCGGATGCAGTTTTGAGCGCGGCGAGGGGCAATCCTACCGCGCGCTCGAGTTGGGCCAAGGCTTGGCGATAGTTGCCAATCGCTCCGTAGTAGGCGATTCGCGCCGCGCGCAAAGTGCTCTGCGCGTCGAGCAGATCCAAGATCGTGTTTCCGCCCAGCACATAACCCTGCTCGATCTTCCTTTCGAGCCCTTCCGCCTGCGGCACCATTCCATGCTGGAAAGCATCGACGGTTCCCTCAGCGACGATGAGCGACTCGAAGGCGGTTGCGACATCCTGCCGCACTTGCTGCTGCTGAAGGGTTATCTCCGCCGTCTGGGCTTCGACGTTCTTCTTTCCCTGCCTCACTGCGCCGCGGATGCTGCCGAAATCGAACAGCGGCATCGTGAACCCGACGAGGAGCACACCGGTTTTGATTAGCCTCAAGTCAGTTCCGACGACAAGGTTTGGATAGTATTGGGACCGCTGCAATCCCACATTCGCCTTGAGCGCATCCCGGTTAAATTCCGCAGATTTGACCTCTGGGCGGTTGGATGAAGCTTGACTCTGGAGATCTTGAAGATTCGGTTGCACCGGCGCGTATTCGAGCGGCTCCAGCGCGTCTACCGGCTCTTCCGGCTTGCGTCCGAGGGCGATATTCAGATTGGCGCGGGCGACCTTGACCGCGTTGATCTGATTCAAAAGGTTTCCGACTTCTTGGGTAAGCGCGATGTCGGTGCGGATGGCGTTCGTCTGCGGCACCGCGCCGTTTTCAAACTGCTTCTGGGTCAGGTCGCGCACGCGCTTCGTGTCGGCATAAGCCTCACGCTCATCTTGCAACTGCCGGTTCGCGATCTGCAACGCGACATAGGCGTTGGTGACGCCTTGTCGGACGTTGAGGAACGCGGTGCGGGCATCTTCCTGAGCCTGCCTTAATTGGTTCGAGGCCTGGCTGGTTCGCCACTGCATTCCGCCGTTCGTCTCAACGGTGAAGAGGAAGCTGTAGTTGCTGGGGTCGTTGAAGTCCAGTGTCGGCTGCGGCGCCACCGAGTTGTTAAGCCCGGCATAGGTGAATGTCGGGTTGATCGGCGCCCGCTGCCCGGAGAGATTTGCCCTCGCCGCCTCGACCAGCGCCCGCGAGGCCTTCGTCTGAGCGTTGTCCCGCATCGCAGCTTGGACCGCCTGCTCAAGCGTCAACCCGTTGGCCGGTGAAACCGACGGCAGGTCCGGTATGGCCGCCGTCGTTTGGCAAGGTGTTACGCCTGTCAACACAAGCGCAAAACCCAGGCCTGCAAGGCATCGATTCAGAGTTATTAAAGAACGCATCAGCTTGCGCGCGATACGACTTCGGAACGCGTAACTCGAACGATGACCGATCCCGCAGGTTCAAAATCGGCACAACTGCTGAGCGGCACCTTTGGGGCTCCCTTCGGTACCGGATGGCTGACGGTTTGGTTCTCTGCCCGTCGCCAATTGTCGCCTAGACCGACCGGTTAAACTCACGCAAAGTGAGTTTTCCCGGCGGACCGGCATCTCATTGGGTAGAAAACTCGGCAGGCTGTCGCCATCGAAAGTCAATAGCATCACGCGGAGAACGCAGAGACCGCAGAGAAGATGGATGCATTCATCAGCTTGCTGTTTTGGCCACGACACCTCTAATTCAATCGCTTGGGCCTCATCTCTGCGTCCTCTGCGTTCTCTGCGTGATGTTTCTCCGGTCGCCAGAGGGCTGCAAATGTCCGGGTTTTCTTAGAAGACCGCCAAGGACGCAAAGTTGGGCTTCCGTACCCTAAAGAAGGAGCCGTGACCTGAAGCGCCGCATTACGAGTCCATCTCGCCCATTTGCGTCTTTGCGTTCTTTGCGCGCTCTACCTCAAAACCTACCGATGCCAGAGGTCAAGCGCGCTTGACATGCGGGTACCCAAGAATCTTCTGATCCTGGGTTAAAATCGGGCAATTCAGTACGCGAGCCGTCGCAACGAATATTTGAGCTTCAGCACCCACCAGATCCAGATGTGAGTGTCCAGAACGATCAAGCTAATGGTTCCCAGTCGGATTCAGGAATGGCAGGTTCGAACGGATTGGCGTAGGTACAAGGAGTGCCACGCAGCGGATAGGATTTGGTTCGCGTTGACCGGTGGAGCACTATTACCTCAACGGCATCGCCCGCATGAACGCCCGGAACGTCGATCCTTCCGTCGTGTTCTATCGTGGTTTCCAATCGAATCGCTTCCATCATGGGCCTCGCCTAAAGATTATGCGCCAACTCTGCTGTGCGCTAAGGCAAGTCATCTTAGATCTCGACTGCATTAGAGCCGGTCGCTGATTCTAGTCATCCGCCCGCGAGCGACCCTTGACCCAAGCGCCGAACGCCCAGCACCGATCTCCGCCAGGTATCCGTTTCGGACATTTTGATGCTACGACTTTGGTAGCCGCGAGGATGGCACTTATCATAGAGTCAGGCGTATTTATGAGCCGGAACTTAGCGGCAGTTCTAAATTAATTGGGAGGGAAAGTTTAATGGCGACAACGAACTACTACACCGTAAATGGCGAAATCATCGGCGAGCACACGGCCGGACAGAGCCGGCTGGACTACCTACCTGATGGTCTGGGAAGCGTGATCGCGACGATCGATCAGACACTAACCGTGAAGAGCACCGCCCGCTTCAAGCCGTATGGCGCGGATCTTGCCACGACGGGAAATACGCCTTCCTTCGGCTTCGCTGGAAACACTGGTTCTCGTCGAACTGGACGGCCAAATACGGATCTTTATAATCTGGCTCGCCACCTAGGAACGGTTGAGGGTCAGTGGTCGTCCATCGATCCTAGTTGGCCTACCGAAATGGCGTACACCTATTCGGGGCAGAACCCCACGACGTGGAAGGACCCAACTGGGCTCGCAGTATGCCAACGAAAGCCAGGTTGCGACACTAAGAATCCATGCCTTGGACTTAGCTTCTCAACATACGTTGGCATCACCTTTTGTTGTGATGGGAGAGCGGTTGTCTGCGTAGATCCGACCTTGCCTAAGCCGGTATATGATTGCATCCTATTGCACGAGAGCCACCATCAGACTCACTTGGATTGTGCTGGCAAGCCAGATTCTTATAGCCCAGACAAGCCATGCGAGGAATGCGACTCTTACCAGCTAAGTATCCTTTGCCTAAAGGATGTGAATTGTATTAAGTTCAAGGGAGCGGCGAGAATTAGTTGCCTGAAATCGAAATTCGAGCAACTTTGTGCGAGCTGTGCTGCTATGAAGAGTAAATGCAATCAGTGCGGCAAATCAGCCACCGTCGACCAGACAATAAAGGCATACTGCGAGTCCGAGTCGATGAAGATGACGTGCGCCAATTTACGGAAGAAGAGGCCCTAATCAATGACAGCGCTCCTTTTGCTGTCCGTACTGGCCGTCCACAAGGTCCACCATGGCCGGCTACTGTCCAACCGCCTGCTTGCTGCAGCCAGCATGATAGGTAGAGAAGTACACCTACAGTCTAGCGAGGCAACGGTGTGCACGAAGCTAGTCGGGAGGGCTGTTGTCGTTTCTATCGATGATGGACATCATGTCCGAAGTTACCTCGTCGATTTGCCAGTAGACATTTCGCGAGTTGAGGGCATTACTGACGCCATGCCGGGTCGGCGGAATGCACTGGTTGTATCGGCGGCGATGTCGCGCCTCGCCTCAGGCTATTTCAGCGATACTGACAAGAACCTGAATTGCCTGGTGGTCAGACTAGGTGAGCCGAACATTGACGGCTCATTCGACGTGTCAATTTCCTCCAAGTCCAGGTTACTTCCCTTTGAGGCAATCATAAATGTCGATCGCCAATTGCGAGTTCAGAAGCCGGTATTTGGCTACTGACTCCTTTCCTACTGGGCGCATCGGACGTAAGCTTGACGTAGCTTAGCTTTGATCTAGTTTTGAAATTAGAAGTCGGTCAGCCTCAGTCTCCGCGATCTTTGCTGTCTTTGCGTGCAGTACCTCAAATCCTATCGCCGCCTCTCCACCCGCCCGTCGGGGCAAAACTTTGTGCCAAGCGAGAGCCCGTCGTATTGAAACGTAACCAATGCATCTAAACCCGTAACGATTCCGACCTCGGTCGGCAGCTCCTCCACCGGTCGGCCCGCAGCCAAGTAAAACCCCGGCAGCAAGCGATTTTCGCCCGAATTTAGCTCGCGAAACCTCGCCGGCCCGCACTCGAAGTGCGAATGAAACGCCTTCGAAAATGCTTTCGTGGTAAGGAACTGCGCTTCCTCGGCTACCGGAGCAATCGCCTGCCTTTCCAAGCTCAACCGGCCCGCTGCGCGCTCCAGACGAATGCGCCGGATGAACGACGATAAAGACTCGCCCGTGGCTTCGATAAATGTCCGCCGTAAATGACGCGAGCAGTAGCCGACGCTGGCGGCTAAAGACTCCTCCGTAACCGGGGAGTCCATTTCGCGAAAGATAACCTCAAGCGCCCGGCAAACAATCTGCTCCCGAGATCCCGAAAGCGTCTGGTCCATCCCTATAATTGTAAGAGCTAATTTGGCGGCAAATGGGCCTAATGGGCATTGAACTTGCATCTGGACCGAGCAACGAGTCGTTCAGCGAGGCTGCTTACCGCTTCGCGGGGGTCGCCGGAGCGACCGTGGACTTTTGACGGTTACGGATTCGAAACCCAGGGTCGCACCGGAGTGCACCCTGGGCTAGACATTCGGACCCACTTCGGGGTCGTGGAGCCCACCAGCATCCAAACGCCATTCGCCGAGCGCCTAACGCCGAGCGCCGCCGCCCCGGCGAGGTATCCATTTCGGACATAACGCCCGCGCCCCCTTGGCGGGGCCGAAACCCAGCCGTACGATAACGGCAGTCATGCTGAGCCCGCTTGCTTTGGACCATGTTCAACGGCCTCTCCATCGCGGACCGATGGAGGACGCGACCCATTACGGGGTGAGCGGATCCCCCGGCGACGGGCCCTATGTCCAGATTTGGCTGAGGGTCAAAGACGGAACGATTGAACGCGCTGCGTTCAAAACCCCCGGATGCCCGAGCTCGACGGCAGCGGCCGGAGTGCTCTGCACCCTCATCGCCGGAAGAGCGTTGGACAAGGCGCTAAGCCTGACGGCGAAAGAATTAGAAATAGTCGTAGGCAGCCTTCCCGAAGGGAAGGGTCACTACATCGACAAGTCGATCGAGGCGCTAAACAAAGCGCAAAAAGGAGGAGATTAACCATGCCATGCCCAGGATTTATCGGCCGAGTTGGGCAGCTACCGAACGGAACGTGTGTCCAGACTTATTGCGTAAGCCCTTTTGGAGGCGGGACTCCCTTGTTGCCGGTCCCCTGTGTGACGAACAATTGCGGCTCGGCCGCCATCATGTGCCCAATGGTCAGCGGAGGCGCTCGCACGCCCTGCCAGGCCCAGAACCTGAGTCCGCTGCCGGACCCCGGCTGCGGCATATCCGAGGATTTTGTCCCCAACAACAATAACCTAGCCGACCCCGTTTCGTGCTCGAACACACCAAGACAATGAACAACCTACCGCAAACCCAATCGTCATTCGAGCGATTCGGCTGCACCGTCGACGAACGGCGGGCCGATCCTTGGCAACCCATGCCCAACCCGGTAACCGGCGAACTCCAGATCGATCCGGAAATCGCACTAAAGGCGAAGAACTTCAACCTTCAGATCAGTTTCTACTACAACAGCCAATCGACGGTGAACGCCCAGTTCGGGCAGGCAAGGTCAGCCTCCGTTAACGGCTACGTGCTCTCAAGCACCGGCGGAGTCACGGCCGGCCAGATATTCGTCGTTCGCGGCGACGGAACCCAGTTCTACTACGACTTGGTCGGAGCCTCCGGCGGGATCACAACCTATTCCGCCGACGGTGTCGGATACAACGCCAACACGATGACCTACGACGGGACCTCGTTCCAGGAGACCTATCCGGATGGCTCCCAAGTCGTCTATACCGCGCAGACAACGGCAACGAACCCTACCAAGAGCGAGATCGTTCGCGCGATTACCGCGCAGGGAAACACCATCACGTTCAACTACGGAACCGGCGTCCAGGCCGGACTGCTCAAAACGATCCAAGTTCCCGACGCGAGACTCGTGACATTTTCTTACGGCGTCGGCGGTCCGACCTCACTGCTGTCAACAGTGGAGGATTGGGGCCAGAGGTTCTGGACCTTTCTCTACGACTCCTCGCAGAATCTGACGACGTTTACGGCGCCGACCGGCTGCTCGACCCAATACGGCATTATCGCAAGCGGAACCGGAGCTGGGCTCGTCGGCAGCATCGAGGACCCCAATGGGTTCATCACCTACTACGGCTATACGGCAAAGAGCCAGGTTGCGACGATGGTCGCCGGAACCGGAACGTGGACATGGGCTTACGGCCCCGGCTTCCCTGCCCTCAACGGCGCAACGATGAAAGACCCCGCCGGCGGAGTAACCACTTGGACGGCGGGAAACAAGACAACCGGCCAGATCAGCCTTGTGAATTATCCGGCAGTGACGGTTTCTTACCTCTACGACTCCAACGGTTTGCAGACCCAAGAAGTCTGGCCCTACGGCGCCAAGACGAGCGTCACCTACAACTCGGGCGGGCAGGTTATCGCCCGCGACGATTCCCTTGGCAACCGCACTACTTTCCAATACTCGTCCGTCGGCGATCTCACGACGACGATCGACGCGATGGGCAATTTCTGGACGGTCGTCTACGATAACTCCCATAATTTGCATTACACGGTGGACCCTTTGGGAAACCGCGCAACTTACTCCTATGACACTTATGGCCAGATGCTATCGATGCAGGATGGCAGAGGCTTAATTACAACAAATTCGTGGGATGGGTTCGGCAACATCGTCTCGATCCTCTACTCCGACGGCGGAGTGGTCACCCAGACATGGGATTCCATGGGCCGAATGACGGCGCGGACCGACCAAATCGGGAGAACCACCACTTTCGCTTGGGACCTCGCCGACAATATGATCGCCCAGACCAACGCCCTCGGCCAGACAACGAGCTACATCTATTCAACCTGCCTCCTCCAAGCCGTGGTCACCCCGCTCGGCCTGCGCACCACCTACCAGTACGACCGGTTCAAAAACCGGACCACCACCCAAAACCCCTTGGGCTTCGTCTGGACGAATCTTTATGACAATATGGGCTTCCCCGTCGGAACGATTGATCCTCTTGGGAACCAAACAACCGCCGTCTACAACAGCGCCCACCAGAAAATCGTCGATTACGATCAGCTTAACAATGCAACATCGTACAGCTACGACTCCTCTTCGAGGCCTTTAACGACCCAGAACCCCCGGGGCTATGTGACGACGACGGTGTGGAATGCCCGCGATGCTATCGCCCGGCAAGACGCCTTGGGAAATCGATGGACGACGGTCTACGACGCCCTCGATAGGCAAATTGCCAGCGTCTCGCCTCTCGGACTCTATAACACCATCGTTTATAACTCAGCCGGCCAGACCGTTGCCACGGTCAACGCCCTCTCGAATTACACAAGCATAAACTACGACTCTGCATGGAATCAGGTCAGCGTCCAGGACGCAAACGGGAACTTCGTGACCAGCGTTTATGCGACGAACTCCGAGCGGGTGGCGGCGACGGTTGACTCCTTGGGTTACCGCACCTCCCTGAACTATGACTCCGCCAGCCAAAACACTGGACGCCAAAATGCCTTAGGAAATTGGATATCTTTTTCATACGACCGGGCCGGCCGCCAAAGCGCGATTTTCAACGAATTGGGCTTCGGTGTGACGACCGCTTATGACCTCAATGGCCGGGTAGTTTCAGTCATCGACGGCACCTCGAGAGTCAAAACGATGACCTATGACGGCGCTTCGAACCTCACCGGCGTTTCCTATTCGGATGGGACGATCCTGACCCAGGTTTATGATCCGCTTAACCGAATGACGACGATGTCAGATTGGGGTGGCATCACTACTTATGCGTTTGATTCTAGAAGCCTACTCGCCGGAAAGACGGACCCTGGCACGCTCGTGCAAGCATATTCCTACGACGGCAACGCCAACCGTACCCTCCTCGTCGATCCTGATGCCGGGCGCTGGACGGCTGTTTATGATGCCCTCGACCGTAACTACTCCAGCCAAATGCCGACCGGCGAATTCTACACATCGCTATACGATGCGACCTCAAGAAAGACGACCCTACAATTAGGGCTCGGCTCGATTCGGCAGTATGGTTTTGATAATGGCGATCGGTTAACAACCCAGATCGATTATGTAAGCGGAAGCCCGATCACGACCTTCATCGATTCCTACGATTCAGTTGGAAATAGAGTCGGGCGAATTCAAAATGGCTCTGTCTTCACCTGGATCTATGACTCGGACTACCGGCTAACCGGCCAGCAAAACGCTGGCGGCTACGCAACTTTTGCCTACGATGCCGTGTTCAACACCCTGGTGAAGTGGAACCAAGGTCAAACGCCAGTGACGATGTCGTATAACGCGGCAAGCCGGCTGGCGACTTCAATCTCAGGCAGCACCGTTACAACCTATACTTTCGATAGCGCCGGCAATCGTACTATTGAAAACACCTCTGGATTGCTAACAACTTATTCTTATGATAGCGAAAACCGTCTGCTAAAGATCGTTAATTCTACGGCGACCATTTCGTCGTACACTTATTCCGGCAGTGGTTTGAGGCATACGAATCAGGAGCCGGGGCAGGCAGTTTACACGACTGTTTGGGACGGAGCGGATTACCTAGGGGAGGTCCAATAACATGTCAATGACCGTTAAATATCTTACTGTTGATGGAGAGATCCTATCGGAAACAAGGAGCGGCACTCGTGCAGACTACATCCCGGATCCTCTGGGATCCACAGTAGCTCTCGTGAGTTCGTCTCACAGTATCACAGACACATTCTCTTGGTGGCCCTATGGCGAGCAAAGAAGTCATTCCGGCACAAGTTTAACACCCCTGGGATATGGCGGTACCTACGGATACTATGCAGACTCAGTAGGAAGCCGGCTGTATGTGGAGACGCGAATCTTTCGACCCCAGTCGACTGCCTGGCAAACGGTTGACACGATATGGCCAGGAGAGCCGAGTTACTCTTATTGTAGTGGCAATCCGGTCACGCTGACGGATCCCACTGGATTGCAGGGCGATGATTCAGTGCTAGGTTGCCTGTGGAAAATAATCTTTGGCAGGCCATGGCATCCTTTGCAACCAGTCCCTATCAATGTACCAGTAAGAAGCGAAAGAACGGTCTCCATCACAATACTAACGCAGAAGGACAGGTGCGCTGCTTGTGCTAGCAGTATAATTTCGGACTGGTGGGGAGATCCAAATCATTTGCCGAACCACGAGTATGCTCACTGTATGGCTTGTTGTGTATTAACGAAGCTCGGTGGGGAGGGTTGCGCCTTGGGGAGTCAGTATTTACAAAACGCCTTGCCTCTCGTGCGCGGAAACAAGAAGAAACAAAATGACAGAGTAATTGCATGCCGCGAGGGAATCCGCAACGCCGTTTCCGGGAAGTCATGTGAAGCAAGTTGTGGCGACCTTAAGCACATCCCCGACATACCACCTCTACAGGTGCCGCCAGCCTGCCAGTGATAACGGTATACCCACAGCTCTCGTTCATCGGGGGCGTAACTCTAGAGCTGGCTGAAGCAAAGCTACGGCCGACTCTAGAGCATGAATCAGAGCATCTTATAATTTCTTTATAATGCAGTTGTGTATCGTAATCAATGGTTATAATGCCTGTAGTGCGGTGTAGCAGTGTTTGATGGTAGCAGTCCTAGGATTGAATCAGGGAAGGTTCGCCGCCACCATTGAACTATCCCGTGTACCATGTTGCGATGAAGAAAATTCTGTTACTAGCAATATTCGGTGTAACTGCAGTTGCGGCGTTCATCTTTGGATATACCAGACCTGTCCTGAGCCGTGAGCCACTAAAATTCAAGAGGTCAGCTTGGATTCAGGCGGGACTCCATTTGGATGTTGACGATTCCAGGTTTAGGATGAATTCGAGTGTTTTCAGATTGCTGCCAGATGCCGGAAGCAGAGATGAGGTTCTTAATCTGCTAGGACCTCCCGATAAGATTTATTCTGGTGATAGCGTGCCTTCAAGGTTTGATAACCCCGATTTTTCATCTCGCTGTTCGCAGGTTTTTGTTTATGACACGGCGCTGTACTCAAGTCCTTGGAGCGAATCTGGTTGGAATGAGGCCATAGCTGTCCTTTTTGCTGACTCGGGGAAAACCATCTGGTTTGAAGAATTTGACTATTGAGGCGTTAGGCTCCCATTGTAATGCCAGTAGCTTGTCCGGAGCAGTTCTACATCAAGTCCCAACAGCGACGCATCATATCAGATTTTGGTTCTGTTCGATCCTTCTGATTTCTGTAAGATCCACCCCCACGATCCTGCATTTTCCTTTACTGAGCGGATCAGCCTGACCGATCCTGACGCAGGAATTCGAACGATCACGTTTGATCTGGATGGCCGGTTGACGGTTTTTCAGGACCCCCAATCGCTACTTACAACTTTCCAATTCGACAACGCCGGGCGGAAGATCTCAGTTCGGTACGCCGATGGTTTACGAGTTGGCTACGGTTACGACTTGGCCGATCAGATCCTGTCGATCATTTCCGACAACGGCTCAACGACTCAATATTCCCGGTTTACCTTCGCGTACGATGGCGTGGGGAATCGCACTGTCGTTAATGATCTCAATGGTGCATTAACTACATATTCTTACGATAACAGGAATAGGTTAACTGAGGACAAGACGTCGGGCACCAATGCCCACGACTACACCTATTCCTACGACGCCAACGACAATCGTCTGACCAGTTCGGAAACCGGCGTTGTTACATTTTGGACATACGATGTGGCAAACCGTATGGTTACCGCTGTCGCCAGTTCACTGACGACAAGTTATACCTATAGCCGAAATGGCAACCTAACAAACGTCTTGGAAGGCGGAGGGAGTGTTTATACAATGGGCTACGACAACATGAATAGGTTGAATTACCAGATCGCCGGTTCCTCGCGTTATACCTACCTATACGACGCGGACGGCCTCAAGCGAATCGAGCAGTCGCCGACCGGCACTACGACATTAATCTGGGACGGGACTGATTACTTGGGAGGGAAAGCGTGATGGCAACAACGTACTATTACACCGTGAACAGCGAAATTGTCGGCGAACACACAGCCGGTCAGAGCCGGCTGGACTACCTCCACGATGCGCTCGGAAGCGTGGTTGCGATTGTGGACCAGACTCCTACGGTTAAAGCGACTGCGCGCTATAAGCCCTACGGGAGTGACTTGGCAACGACGGGTACCGTGCCGTCACCGGGCTGGGTGGGGTGTACCGGTGGCTATATGAGGACAGGGAGACCCCATAGCGAATACTATATTAGAGCTCGCCATCTGTCGGTCACCGATGGTCAATGGACAGCGCAAGATCCGATATGGCCCGACCAGCCACCGTTCATTTATTGTTTTTCTGCGCCAACGACTTGGGTCGACCCATCGGGCCTTTGCCCTAATCCGGACTATGAATCGCCCATTACAGTTGAGCAAGGCGGCGGCTACGGGACGACTTTGCCGTCCGGGTCAGGTCCAGCGGGCGGTTACCCAAACAATGGTTTGTACGCCGGACCGCTTGACCCATTAGCGGCAGGAATCTGGGGCCTGGGTAAGTCATTTGGAGAGTGGCTTGCACCGGCACCACTTCGTAAGCCTGTCTGGCGGCCAAGTGCAAAGGCGAACTGCAATAGCCTCTCGCAAACGATGCACGATACCTGCGACCAAAAAGGGTCTGGCTGTGCTAACAAGACCGACTGCGGTGTACTCAGGAACAACATGTCGACGCGGTCGCTCTGCCAGGAACTGCGGAGGCAGATCCTTCAGGAATGCGACTTTGGCTATCCGCCTGCCCTGAACTGGACTCCGAAACCGTGCGGCCATCAGCAGGCGCTCTGCCAGGCCCAAGCCAGCATGTGCACTTGTGTGTCGCAAGCCCAGAAAAGCAACTGCAAGCCGCCAATAGGAGATCCCCAGAGTTGTGCGCAGTTGAGAGCAAGTTGCCAACAATCGTTCCAAAGATGTCAATCCTACGGCAAGACAAGTGGTCCGTTTGTCCCGGGCTGGTGGAATAATTAACCAACTGTGTTGAGCTTTTCTGCTGCCCACGAACTGGTCGTCCTCGCCTTCCCAGTTGTCAACCCTGGGAAAGAACTCTGCAATATTGGCGATGAATTCGATTACGATTTCAACTGGTGCCAAGAAATGCTGCTGTCAGCGCCTTGGCCCGACATCACCCTAGATACGCTATTGAGGAGCAGGGAATGCCCGATATACTTGTCTCACGAGCAATTGGCATTTTGCTTGCCAGCCTACCTTGATGCCGCACTATTGCTTGTCAAAGAACGTAATCTGGATTACCTGAACGACTGCCTAATGTTCCTTCAGCTCACGGTCTACGACACTTCCATAGTGATCCCGCAATTAAATGTCAGCCAGCGCGATGCAATTTCCGCAGTTTTAGAAATCATAGCCGGGTATTTTGCGTCAATCGGAGAAAGTGACGACTCACAAAAATGGCAAAGATACGCCTCATGGTGGAGTACTAGACCGGGTTCGTGAATAAAAACACAACTATAGCTCCGGCGCCGCGCATGAAAACAGCCGTTTGAGAGTTTGAACCACAAAATTCGTCAATTCCGACTCTTCAAAAATCAAAGCCACAGAAGTAGCCCGGATCTGTTGCGTTCTTGCGAGCAAGCCCACCAACCGAGGCGGCGGCAAGTGGCCCGAAGGCAATGAACTCTAGGGCCGAAGTAACAGCTCTCCGACAACATTGCCCAGCGCAGATGATACGGCTCAACGAAGTGCCACTCACGTCGCAACCACTATTGCTGGGCAGCAGGCAAATTCCCGGTCAGAGTAGGCTCGATTACCTTCCTGACGCGCTTGGAAGTGTTGTGTCGACAATTTGACCAGACCCTGGCTGTTAAATCGACAGCTCGATTCAAACCTTATGGCGCGGATCTGGCCACGACGGGTACGACGCCTTCGTATGGATTTACAGGAAATACAGGCTCGCGTCGAACAGGTCGACCCCACACGGACCTTTATAATCTGGCTCGCCATCTGGGCACAGTCGATGGAAGATGGACAACGGTGGATGAACTATTTCCATCCCAAGCCGCCTACGTTTACGTCAATGTCAATCCAACTTCGCTAATCGATCCTACCGGTTTGCAGGGCTTCCCCGGTCTGCAATTGAGCCCGGATAGGGGGCTTTTCGACCCTCGTCAATGCCAGCAATGGGGAGAAGGGATATTCAATAAGGTCAACGATACTATTCAAAATCTGTTCCCACCTTGTTCCAATATAGTAACGAAAGAACAGGCCGTTGATTGTTTTGCGGAGGTACTAGCACGAATTGACCGAACTGGACTGGTCGATTTGTTTATAAAATATAAATACGGGAAATGTTGTGGGCTTAAATTGCGATGTAACAGTCATACGAAAAGCGTTGTTGATTGCCTGGACAGAGGTTGCGCGACGCACGACTCATGTTTGAGTGGGGCCACGGATTACGTGGATCCTGCCAAGCAGTATTCCTGTAATGCCGCCCTCTGTGCTGCATTGAAAAACTGTGATTGTAAAACATCGTCGGCGGGAAGGAAGGCATGTGAGGAGGCAAAGGGCAGCATGACACTCTTCTATTGCGTTCTGCTGCCAGCCATTCTGAAATGCCCATGAAACACAGGCATTGGGGATTTGCAGCTCTTGCACTGATCGCTGTTGCAGCGGTGGCCATCACTTGCCTTGTGCGTCAAGAGAAAACTCTTGCAGGAGATGTCATTGGATTGAGACACATGCAAGTGTCAGCATCGTGCAATGAATACGGACAGTGTATTATCATCGATAGCGAGGGGCAGGCTTGCTATGTTGACGCCAGGACAAAACTGCGTTCTTCGCAGCTGACCAGCCCCCCCCCAGAGGTTTGAGATATACTTTCGCTTCTGTAGGGGCCGGCGGAGTTGCCGTGATATCAGACTCTGGCCGGAATTTGTATAGGTTCTCCACGAACTCAGGAAAGTTGACGCCCTTGGGAGGACCTATGCTTCAAGGAGAAATTGTTGGAATAGTATTCAATGAAGCAATTGGAGTCGCCTGGTTTGCCATCAATCGCTATGAATCCGCCGATCCTACAGCAGTGGTGTATGCAGTTGACACCGCATCAGGCAAATCCCTTGGTTCTGCTAATCTCGGAATGCGCGCAAGCAACGTCATTCTTCAACTCGATAAGAAAACGGGAAGCGTGTTTGCGTCCCCAGTAAGTATGCCTGAGACTAAGGTCACTTCCTATTTGCTCACGCTGCGAAGAACAGGGGTCGTAAGTAGAAGAATTACAGGTGACGGCCATATTTCAGATGCAGAATTCGCCGACAAGAAGCTGATATTGGGGCTCGAATCGGGCCAGGTCGAATGCCACGATGATGAAATCCCAAATAATGAGTGGAATTCTTCCAACTTGGGAATGTATTCAGTATCAGCAATAAGTGTCAATGGAACTATCTGTGCCATTGGACACTGTGGAGGAAATGCGGTTATCGCCGACGGTAGTGTCGATTTCATAGACCTCTCAAACGGCAATGTGGAAAGACAACTGGATGTAAACGGTTGCGTCGATTCCATAGCGCATGTTGACACCATGACATTAGTGGGAATGCAAGATGGGCGACTCATAGTCGACTCTGGCGACATTACAAATACTTTTCGAGTCCCCACGAATCAGGGGCCCGCAGGAATAGACTCAATTTTCGTTATTGGCCCAAATGTACTGTTAATCATGGGACAGCAGATCTTCAAGTTCAGAGCAAATGATCTCAGACATTAGCTCACTACCACGAGCATGCAAAGGAGGCATGTCTTGCACTCATGCAGAGTTGCGACTGCGCAGCAATCGGGGCGACATGTCGCCCACCGATTCTCGCCGATCTAAGTGGGTGCGATGCCGCAAAGCACATGTGCAATACGATTGCCGCTAAAAGATGTAGCCAGTCCCCTTGGTGGTAGTCTCAAATGACCGACTTCGAAGCATTACTTAGCGATCTTGAGGAGGCGTTTCCTTCAACAATGCCCCCTGAACCAATTCGCTTAGTGTCGGACGATATGGATCACGACACCGTATATTATGTCAAGGAACTCCTGCAGGTGCCTTGGCGTGAGTTACCGAGGCGGATGGTGGCCGAGCACTGCGACTGCGCGTTAGCGCTTAGTATCGAGCGGTACTTCGCTGTCTTTCCGGCTTATCTCGATGCTTACGTCTACTACTTGTGGCACGAGGACCCCTACTGCAGTACAATTGAGTCTGTTTTTCGCCACATTCCGTGGCGAAATTCAGACCCTTCAATATTTAGTCTTAGCACCGATATCCAACGAGAGGTGATCGCCAGGTCCCTGATCGCTGCCATTGAACTGCATGAGGCTTGGCGGCAGCCGGGTACCAAATACTCGCCGGAGCCGCTGCAAGTTGTGCGGCAAGTGAAGGTTTGGGTCTGCCATTCCGACCGAGCAGCTCGGTGAGTCGATAATTTCGGTCGTTTCGTCGCCCCAATTGGAT
>Ga0207024_10222_pt1 | contig 15783 bp, 14 predicted proteins | sample Alteio_BWMinCont_44_FD_153470 | JGI IMG/M metagenome (GOLD analysis project Ga0207024, IMG submission 153470) | Enriched cells from forest soil in Barre Woods Harvard Forest LTER site, Petersham, Massachusetts, United States -... | ecosystem: Environmental > Terrestrial > Soil > Temperate forest >...
ACTTCCAGCTCGGCTCTTTGATTGATACGATTGTCGGCGATCGCCCCGGCATGAAACGGAAGCCGTTTCCGGATCTTTTCGACCACGTCATCCGCCCTTCTTATAGCCATATCTCTCTGGATAGAATCTTGATGGTGGGCGATACCGAATCGGACCTTTTATTTGCCCAGGCCATTGCGGTGGATGCGTGTTGGGCAAGATACGGCTACGGCCATCCGGAGGAATGCATCCAACTGAAACCCAAGTTTACGATTGATTCTCCCCTTCATCTTCGACCGATTGTTGTTCCGCCAACTCACCAATCACAGGAAGCTTAAACTTCTCGCCCTGATAGGCTTTTAGGACGCAAACCGACCAAAGGATGAAACAAGATGCCGAGAAGACACCAAGCAGGGGCTCCATCACCGGATCCGGGAAAAAACCTGCGGTTAAAGACCCCACCACATAGAGGCAAATGACGATGACAAAGTACGCGGCATTGAAGAAAATCGATTGAAACGCGTGAAACCGCACGAAAAGATTTTTGCAATAAGGTTTCACGAGAAGAACCAGAACCGCCGGAATAAAGGTAAAATAAGACGCCATTCCTACGAAATTTTGTGCAATCATGATGAACGATCATCTCCTTAATTTGAATTTAACTCCAAATCAAGGATAACAAACCGTCCGCAAAAAAAAGACAAAAAATCGAAAAATCAGATTAATAAATTGTTAAATTTTGCTGAGAAAATGCGCGTCAATCCACGCTTTTATCTTTTTTTGTACTAAGCTTCGATGTATTCTTTTGGGATATATTTCTTTTTCTCTTCAGCGCAAGCCCGGTGCCATTTGTTGCCGCCGATGATGAGGTTCTCATTTAAATCGACAATGGAACCACAGCCACGGCATTTGGCCGGACCCGGCTTCTTATTACTCCCTTTTTCTTTCTCAATATCTGCCATGTTAAAGCCTCCTCAATTTGACGCTTTCAGCTTACAAATTTCGGTTCGGTCAGCCCATACGGATGCTTGACCGTCCTAATTCTTTTTCGCGATTGCTTCAATCTCAACCCGTGCATTTTTCGGGAGCGTTTTCACCGCAACGGTCGAACGTGCCGGAAAATCAGTGGTGAAATATTCAGCATAAACTTTGTTTACGGCTGCAAAATCCCCCATATCCGTCAAAAAAATCGTCGTTTTAACCACCTTCGACAAGCTAAGTTTCTGGCTTTCAAGAACAGCCTTGATGTTTTCCAGGGCCTGCTTTGCCTGCGCTTCGGTGGTTTCGCCGGCCAGTTCGCCATTGACCGGGCTTAAGCCGACTTGTCCGGAAAGAAAGACGAAATCGCCGGCATCCACCGACAAACGATAAGGACCTAAAGCGGTCGGCAACGGCTGGGTCATCGGGTACACTCCTTCGATTTGGATTTTAGGATTTCTTTCGCGATACGCAACGTAAACGCATTGTCAACGTTGAACGCTATTTCGGGGAAACGGGAGCGAATTCCTTTTGCTGGAAAGCCTAAAAGCTTGCTGGCGCGGGCTTCAGCTTCCGTTAGGGTAAGCGTCTTCAAAAGAAGTTTCAGGATAAATTTGACCCCAAAAATTTGAGCGATTTTAAAGAGATTCTTTCGATTCTTGGTAGCCTCGGCGGCAAACGACTTGAGGACGGGAAAGTCTTTAGGCCGAATGCCAATTAAGCCGCTGCCACAGAATGCCCCCTCCTTGACCTTCACATACGTGTGAGGAACGCCGGGAAAGCTTATTTCAGAGTCTTCCCTGGAGACATAGCCAAAGGCGAGCCCAGGCGCTTCTTTTTCCACTTGGTTCATGAAGTCTTCCACGCCTTCCAGGGTTAGACAAGGGAGATCGCAGGTAACCAACAAGGCCATTTCCGTATCAGCGCTTAGTGCTTGAAAGCCGGCAGCCATCGATTTGATGATGGAATCACCGCCTTCAACGGCAAGGGTACCGCTCCATTCGCTTGCGTTTGGAGGAACTACGCTTATAATTCTCTTTATTCTCGAACTCTTTTGAATCACATCGATGACATATTGCGCCATGGGTTTGCCTTCAAGGGGCAAATAAGCCTTGCCAAGGTAATTTCCCAGAGGCTCAAACTCCTTTTCGAGCTTCCCTCCGGCTAATAAAATAGCTTCCCAACGCATGGTTTTTCTTTTAGAGTTGTGGCCTATGAATCCTGCCCACAACATCTAGTATATTTTGGGGCAATTAAGAAGAACTGTAAAGAATTCATAAACTTCTTACGATTTGGTAACATTCTGTTAACATCCGTAACAATATGTCCATAGCTTTCGTAGTCCTTTCGGGTATAATGGTAATAGTTCCAAAGATAAAAGTAATCAAAGTTCATTGACAACTGAATAGAAATAAGTTAGAATCCGTCAAATTTTTTTTAACACCGAAAAACTTGACAAATAAAAAAGATAGGTTCACAACTTTAGAAGGAAAAGCTTGACTTCCGACAAAGTTAAAGAATCAAGACTGAGGAGTACGGGAAAACAGGAGATGATGAACATGGGAATCTTACTCGAAAGGTAGGAAATTCCGAAAAGTTCAAGATTCAAAGTTAAGGAGGTGAGAGAAAACATGAAACTCACAGTCGAAACCCTCGAAGCACGCATCGCCCCATGGGGTCCTTGCAGATAAATTAGTCTCAACTATCATCAGGAGATGATACACATGAGTATACTAATTGAACGATAACTAAAGACAAAAATTGACATAATCGCAGGAGAATCTTGCGATTATTTTTTTGGCAAAAAACAATATGGAAGGCGTTGTTAAATAACGCGCGAAATAGGTTGATAGAGTGAGCTACTATAAAAAATTTATAGAACTCCTTGGAGAGGGGGTGGAGAACTCAAAAACCCCTATTCGTCTTTTTTGGTTTTTTGTATTTCTGATTTCATCAAGTTTCCTGATGCTATTTTTTTTCTTGCTTTACCTCCCTTCTGCTTTTTCAAGCCTCCAAGATCTTGTTAAATTCATTGTATGTACAATTGTCATTTATGTTCTTTGGATTCTACATATTCCGATTTCTGCAGAAGTACCAAGTAGCGTTAGCGGTAAAGCAGTCACAATCAATACAAAAATGGAATTATGTAGCGTTTTTATGCTTGTTATTTTGCCGTTATTTGGACCAGTCATTCCTCTTCTTGCGTATGCTTTAGGAACATCGATCTACTATTGGCGATGGCGTGGCATCCCAATGCGCCCTAAGTTCCTTGGTCCCGCTATGAATACTTTCTCATATGGCGCATCATTTTTGTTATTTCCACTTCTTTCGCCATTGAGTTTCACACAACCATTTTGGTTGCTTCTTAAACTTTTTGCGATAATTTTAGTACAAACTATATTTATAATTTTTGTCAGTACCTATTATTACGCATTGCTTGATAACGAAAAATTCTTAAAGAAATTATGGGTGCGTATTCAACCCCAAAACATCTTCGTTGAAGCGCTTTCAGTTTTGCTCTTTCCAAGTATTGCACTTATTGCCATTCTAATGTGGTTTAATCACTATCCTTTAGCCGTCAGCTTTCTAGTCATTCTTTTCGCTATGATCTATTTAAGTATGCGTGCCTTTCGAGGAATTTTAGACAATCTATTTGCATTGATTCTCGCGATGATGAGGGTCGTTGAAGTTCGTGACTCCTATACTGAATGGCACTGCGGCAATGTGGCTGAATATTCCGGACTGATTGGCAAATTCATCGGTTTAGACGAGACTAGCGTTGACACGCTTAAGAAAAAGGCGAGAATTCATGACTTTGGAAAAATTCTAGTCCCTGATGATGTCTTATTGGCTGAACGCAAGCTAACTGACGAAGAGTTTGAATTAATGAAAAGACATACTTATTTAAAAGAAATTCTTATTAACTATCTCCCAGAAGGATTTGAAATAACAGACTGGTTAGATCAAGCAATTCACCATCACGAGCGATGGGATGGTGGAGGTTATCCTGATCATTTAAAAGGCGAAGAAATCCCATTCCATGCCAGAATCATGGCGGTGGCAGATGCTTGGGACGCTATGACCACAAGCCGCATTTACCGCAAAACGCCACTTACAAAAGAACAGGCGCTTGATGAACTTCGAAAATACAAAGGAAAACAGTGGGATCCTATGGCTGTCGACGCTTTTCTTCAGGCATATGACCAGGGCGAAGTCGAAGTCCTCATGGCACAACTTCATGCCTCACATCGAAAACAGGGAGAAAAAAATCAAGAAGAAGGCTTTCATCATTCCTCCCTAGCTTCAGAAATTCACGAACGAAACCGTTCTGGAAAACTCACAAAACAAGTAAAAATTCAGCTTGGTGGCACTAAGACTTCTTCGGGGATGAGCTTCTCTTATTTAAATATGATAAAAGACGGACTTCGTATTTTCTTCCCATTTGTAATTGCTTTTCTTTTGTATCTTCTACCTCAAGTGCCTGAAACCGCAAAAGATTTCATCTTTTTTGCGGGCCTCCTGTTGACTATGGAAAGATGGGAGTTCAAAAACCCACTTGGCTTCAACCTTTCTTACGGAGAAATCGTCTATATCTTTGCCCTCTTTGTCTTTCCCATGGGAAGTATTTTAGGCTTAATTGCTGTCGGAACCTTATGGCGTATTCTATCCCACCATCGAAGTTTAAAATACGAACTTATCTATATGTGCAAGCGAATTGCAATTTTTAGTCTATCCAGCGCTGTCTTCGAATCGTTTGGGTTGCGTGGAAGTGAAGCAGTCTTTGACTGGACAAAGCTTTATTTTGACTCGTTATCAATTAGAGCGCTGAAGCCTCTGTTCGACTTTTTTGCGTGGATGGTCTTTTACGGTGCTCTCCAATTTATTTTCTTAAACCTTTGGTCGGTGGCAAGACGGGTGTCAAACACGCCTTTAATTCGTCAAACGCGCCTCTGGCATTTCTTGTTTTTTAATGTGTTAATCTTCCCCATTCTGAGCTATGCCTGTTATTTTCTATATGCAATTAAACCGATGCTATTCCCCTACTCTTTCCTCATGTTTCTGCCGGTTGTTTTCACCACCTTTATCTTGTTTGAAATGTATGCAGAAAATCTGAATGCGTCTCGATGGACAGGCCAAGCTATATCTCGCGCGGTAGATACCAAATTCACATTCACTGAAGGAAATTCAGAAAGTATTGCTGGGCTATCCGAAAAAATTGCCACTGAACTTGGTATGGACGATGACGAAGTAGAATGGATTGTGAGTACAGCCTTTGTTCATAACATTGGAAGGGTTGGAATTCACGATAGGGTGCTTAAAGCTACAGGCCCTCTATCCCCCGAAGACTTTAGCGAAGTTGAAAGTCTTTGCAAGCAAAGCGTTAGAATCTTAAAGGAACTTCCGTTTTATCGTGACGCCCTCGACATTATCGAAAGTCCGCACGAACGATGGGATGGAAAAGGCTATCCATCGGGATATAAAGAAAGAAAAATCCCCCTTGGAGCTAGAATTATTGCTGTAGCGGATGCCTTAGTTGCGATGATTTCTCTTCGCCCGGATAGGAATCAGTTAACACTTGAACAAGCGATAGATGAAATAAAAGCTAAAAGTATGTCTCAATTTGATCCAAGGGTTGTCGAGGCTATAGTCAATGTTTACACGAAGGGATTAATTCGAGTCGAAAATTCTCTTTAAAAAAAATAACCGTGAACGACTTCTCTCCTTCACGGCTAGTTTATTAAATTATATTTTTATCTCAGTGGTCCAAACGGAGCAATTCGACTCTCAAGCGTTTCAATGCCAAGCTTCATATTATAACCTCCTTTTCTAAATGCAAATTCATAAACAGACTTTATCGACAAGGGCCAAATGGAGCAATCCTGGCTTCAAGTGTTTCAACACCGAGTTTCATAGTATCCACCTCCTTAAATATTATAGTTACAGTTTATTATCGGCAAGGACCATACGGAGCAATTCGTGATTCAAGGGTTTCGATTGAAAGCTTCATTTTTTCACCTCCGATTATATGCTATATGTATTTACTTTTATAATATACTATAACGCTATATGTATTGTAAATGAACATTTTGTTTCCTTTGTGAACAAAATGTTAAATGAAGTTATTATTTTGTTAATTTAGGAAGGATGGCTAATAAAAACTTATTTTACTAAGCTTGAATAAGCAACGATTTTGTAAGAGGAAATTCAAGATAAAATGTTGTTCCAATATTTTCTTGACTTTCAAAACTTATTTTCCCTAAATGTCGTTGCATAATACCGTAAGCTACGCTTAAACCAAGTCCTGTACCAAATCCAATCTCTCGCGTAGTAAAAAAAGGGTCAAAAATACGATTTTGAATCGTCTTAGGGATTCCAATTCCATTATCACGAATACTAACTATAAGTTGCTTCTTCTCGATATAACCGGTAATCCAGATGGATCCATAGCCTTTAATGGCCAAAAAAGCATTTGAAAGAATGTTTTGAAAAAGCTGCTGAACTTGAAAAGAATTACACCAAAGAGAAGGAAGTTTCGGTACATCTATATGGACTTTAATTTGTTGGGGAATGTGTTCATTTAAATTTTGCAATGAATGCTCTATAATTTCTTGTATGTCAACATGCGACCATACTTCTTCACGTCCTTCTAGTTTTGCAAATGAACAGATATTTTCTACAATATTTATTAAACGATTAATCTGGGATTCAAACACCAAACAAGTCTCTTCAATCAATTGTGGTTGTATATTATTAGGCAATGTCTCTATGCTATTTTTTAATGAATCGACCTTAATTAATAAAGTGCTCAATGGTGTATTAAACTCATGGGCTAATCCTGCGGCTAACTGCCCGATTGAAGTCATTTTTTCAAAGTGGAGAAGTTGTTCTTTGGCTTCTCGCAATTCTTTCATAGTAGATATTAATCGATCGTGGAGCTGAGCAGAAACCAACGCTGTACTTAATCGAGCAATTAGGTTTTTAGAAAAATTTTCATGTGTTTGGTCAAAAACACACGAGGCTGAATGGGAACAAATAATAGCCCCAATATATTCTTGTTTTGAAATCAGCGGAATCACCAATAAACTTCCTGAGCCTATTGTTTTATATGGATAAAAAAATCCATTGAGGGATGAACCATATAATGTTACTGGAGATTGAGGTAAAATTCTTTGCATTTCAGCGATGAAATTGTTATCCAATTTATCACCTTTCCATGGACTATTGCCCACAAAAGCCTTTCTTTCCCAACTTTCATTATTCTTCAAGAATATTTCAACTGTTGTAACTTCAAAAATACTTTGTACTTGTTCAGCTACTCGAAAAACCATGGTCTTTAAATCTAAACTTGATTCAATCAATTTACTAGTGATCGCAAGCGCTGATGCAAACTCTTCTTTTTCAAAAAAACTTCGGATTAAGCTCTTAATTACATATGCAATGATAGTAAAAGGCAATATTGCAAAAATCAATCCTTTGGAATTATGAACCTGATATAGAAACAATATGAAGAAGGTCAATGGGAACAGCATGTTGTCTGCAACATCAAGAAGGGTTATAATTGAATGAATTTTAGTTTTGTCCGGTGCAAAGATTGTTAAACCATTGAATAACAAAAACCCATAAGCAACTAAGCAAATCTCAATTGCTCCTATCGCAACGTAAGGCACATTAGAAAAGCTTGAGAAAGTTGTTCCTCCGAAATAATGATAAACAAATGTGCCGAGATATAAGGCCGGAGCAAAATAGAGTGCACTAAATGCTAACGCAGGCAACGAAAGAACATTTCTTCTCCAATGATAAACACTCATGACTCCAATTCCCAAAACAAGTGAAACGACACCTTGGGTTCCTAAAATCAATATTGACAAAAGATGTAAAGGCGCGTTGATAGAAAAATGACAATTCTTTTTGAATAGGGCCGCTAAAAAGAAAGTGGCTATCGAATAGTAGAGCGCGAGGATGAGGGTTTCGGGGGTTTTCGAGTAGTCGAAGTGAAGGAGAGAGTTGACGAAAAAACAGAAGCCGATGAAAGAAATGAGCGCAATATAAATATTCCTTGCCCGGTATTTCATGAGGCCCCCTTTTGAAAACCAAAATTAATCCTCATCAGGGAGACTCCTGTCTTTTCTAAACGACAATACTTCGAGTATATCTAGTTGCGGTTACGGAGCTCTTCCAGCCTTACCAGCGTTTCTGCAAAACTCAACTTAAAGGCTTTAAAAGGCAAGCTTAGCACAAGTTCTTCCTCGATTTCCGTCATACGAATCGACCCCTCTCCACGTGCTTCGGCGTCAGGAATCCGATTGTCCATCAAATTGACGGCACAACCTGCGCAAACATCGTACTCAAACGCCAAGAGAGGCCGAACCTGCCCTTCAAACTCCGCTCGATTCGTTCTCCAGCTTTCCATGCAATCTAAAAGTCCGTCATAAAGCAAAAGTTTTATAAAGTCATGCTCCCTGCTTTCGTTCGCCATGTCACAAAGAAACGTCAAGGGAAGCCTGGCCACTTCAACCAAACAGGCTGCGATGGTACCACCTCCCGGAACCTCCATCGTCGACCATTCCAGTGTCCGTTGAATGACCGGTCCAAGCAACGCAAGCTCCTCGGGGATATCGACGCAAAGGTCGGCAATCATCGCACAGCAACTATTGACGATTTCCTGTCCTTCCCGATGGGCCCCCGAGACAACCGTATACGTTCTTTGGGCGCCAGTAAGGCCTTGATCCAGCCTGCCGGATGGAATAACTTGACTGGGTAGACAATAAGAAGGTTCTGTTCTTTTCTGAAGAACGTCCAAAAATTCAATCTTTCGTGCTAAATTTGATGGATTGAGCGGCGTGATCCGATGTAGGTTGTACATTGGGTTTTTATTTTCGAGAACGAGTATCAATCTCTTCTTGCAGCGCTTGATGAACTGCGGCGAGCCGTTTGATGGCTTCGACATGGTTTGCTGAATCGGAAAGAGCGACGGTGTGAGCAAGCTCCCGGGTCAATCTCGAAATCACCATCTCTTTTTTTCTGCGGTAAGCCCCTGAATGATGGTTCAACAAGTCTTGATGCATGGCAATCAGGTGAACAATTTTCGTTTGACTATTCTTATATTCGCGTAGTAAGGGTTGACTCAGTGAAACTCCGTTCGGGCTTTTCGGTGGGAGAACACTTCCCTGAACTCCCATTCTGGACGAAGCGATAAAGTGGGTCTGCGAAATAGCGGCGATTTGGTGGGCGGAATGTAGCCCTTCCGTCAACAGTTGGTTCACCACGTTCAGATTGACGCCGATGCGCTGCAAGCGCTGATAGGCTTGCAATTCCTGAGAGGTTGCTTCCCTCGAAGCGCCGTTTGAATTAATTTTCATGAGGTTTTGAGGAGAATCTCCTAGAGCCAATGCTGTTCCATGATGGAAATCCGAAACATCCGTGTACTTCGGTTCTATGGCGGTGATTCCCAATCGATTGATAAATCCCCATTTTCCATCGAATTTAACCGCCGCGCGGCCTTCATGAAAATCGTGAGCTTCATCAAACTGAGGCGCAATCAAGAGGTGGCCGATTTCATCGGAAAAACCCCATTTTCCATTTTCCGCGACAACGGGCCCAAGATTGACTTCATGCGCAAAACCAATTTGCAATACAACGGCGAAAAGACAAACGAAACCCCAACAAAACAATTTTTTCATAGTTCCATTATATCAAATGAAGCGGCGAATGAAAATTATCCTTTTGGATAGGCCTTAACGCCTGAAAGGATGATTATTTCGATTTTTCTTGCGGAGGATTATCTAAGGTGATGATGGCTGCCGAGGGTTGGTTTATCTTCATGATTCCATTGGATTCATTGTTCAATAGAAACATATATTGCCCGACGCTGACCATCGGTTGGGAAGACAACGGAGAATTTGACATGACAACATTGCTTGTGGTTGCGGTGGCCGTCAGGTTTTTTGCAGCATTGGGTACTGTTACCGCAGGCACAACCGGTTGAAGGATTTGGTAAGGTCCGGAAACCTGAGTCGGATTGATGGACTGAGACGATACGGTCACACAGCCGCCACAGCCGGAATTGCTTTGATTTACGGAAACGGATTGTCCGCTCGCAGCGCTAATCGATCCACCCGCGATAATCGTGATTGATTTTGCGTTCAAAATTTGATTGGGATTAACCGTGACGGAGCCTGGAGTATTAATGACCACATTGCCATTCCCAATGGCTTGAGTGGAAACGGTACCGTTTGGCGAGGTAATGCTAACCGATCCGCTCGCAAAAGAGGCGAGTGGCGAGAAAATAAAACTCAGGGAAATCAATAGAAAGCCGATTAGACGAGTCATTTTAGAGCCTTTTCAAGTCTTTTTGGGTAAAAACCTCTTTAAAGATTGACTTTTAGGGGGTAACTCGCTATACTCTTGATTATGAATTCCCTGGGTCCTACCGTAAGTACGCTGATTTATCGAATCGAAGAGAGAAAATCTCAAGGAAACCCGGCTGAGCAAGAACAGCTGGGTAAAACTCTCTTGCACTTAGAATATATTAGAGATACACATGGGAATCCCCCCGCGGCGGAAGTGCGAGAACATCTGGACGCGGTTAAGAGAATGTTGAGGAATGGTACTGCTATCAGCGCAGTAGGTGTCGGTGTTGCAACCATATTTGGCGTTCTCAATGAATTATATGATTTTGGCATTAAGGATAATGTTGGACTGATGGCCGCTGGCGCATTAACCCTGTTAGGCGGCATTCAATATTACGCGGCTAAATCTGTTAAGTTAAGCCTACAAGCCATTGACGAAGCATTACAATACAAATAAACGCTATAATCTCCCAGGATGGTGTCAATAACGCGGCGAATTGGGTGCTGAATGAAATTGGACTATTCTGAGCGCAATTCGTGAAACCCATTGACATTAAACCCAAAGATTTCGAAACCGTTCTCGAAATTTTAAAAACACAGATTCCAGTGTGCGAAGTGCGAGCATTCGGTTCCCGTGTCCAAGGGACCGCGAGGCCGACCTCGGATCTCGTGTATGAAGCCTTCAATCAATCCGACTTACCTTTCAAGGTTGACCTTATCATTGGGGCCTCTATTTCCGAGAAATTCCGCCAACTTATCGAAAACGACTTTGTGGTCGTCCAAATATCAAATAAGATATAAACAATGGAAGAATATACACCTGAGATTGCAATCTCCAATGCCGAAGCACTATTTTCATCGCGTTATAAAGGCTCCGAATTCTGTGTGGCTTCCGGCTCTATAATACAAGGATATGGCACGGCCCACTCTGATTTGGATTTGGTGGTTATCTTTCAGAAAATAGAAACCGCTTTCCGCGAATCATTTCTTTTTAATGGCTTGCCCGTTGAAGCGTTCGTGCATGATTATGAAACGATCCAAGCGTTTATGGATGGAGATTATGAAGAAGGTCATGCTTCCATGCAGCATATTATCGCAACGGGTAAAATCATTCCTCATGAGACAGAGGCGGCGATCAAGCTGCGGCGCTATGCTAAAAAGATCGTCTCCTCCGGACTCAAAGAACCGAAACCGGAAACAATCGATATACTCCGATATGCCGTTACCGATTTAATTGACGATTTGAAAGGCAAGCGACCGCTTTCTAAGCAGCGCTCGATTCTTTATTCTATTTATCAAAAAATTGGCGAACTACGCTTGCGAGTAGGAGGCCAATTTCTAGGTTCAGGAAAGCATCTCGCTAGAAATTTAAAGCATTGCGACCCGCTTTTTTTTGACCAATTAGAATCTATTATGCTGAACGCTCATGCCGATGGCGTGACACCTAAAGATATTATATTATTGCAATCGCTCCTCCAACCCTTAGGGGGTCGTCTTTTTGATGGCTATAAACAAGATGCCCCATCCAATAAACGAAGTAAAGTTAAGTGGTTGGAATAAGAGAACTCGCTAACAGAGGAACAATTTGTGCAGCAGCTGCTGCACAAATTCGTGGTACCACGATTGCATAAAATGCCAATCAAGCGATCTCAGCGAAAGGCCATGATAATCGAAGTAATCCCAAAGGATGCTATCAGAAAAGCTGACAAAAGATTCACCCAAGCGAGTCGCTGAGGAGTAGAAAGCGATTTAAAAGAACTCACGCCTGTTGAAAGCAAGATCCACCAAAGGACAGAACCCATGAATACCCCAAGAATAAGCAACGCAGCGGTCCAGTAATTTGCTCTAGACAATGTTCCCAAACCCAGTCCGGCAAAGACAGCAACAAACGATAGAATCGTTACGGGATTTGTTAACGTCAAGAAAACGGATGACGCATATGCTCCCATCAATGAACTTTCAGTCTTCAGATTTGTTGTGTTTGACACTTTTGATCGAAATATTTTGATACCAAGATATAAAAGAAAAATTCCACCAATCATTCGAATTTCAATTTTATATCTCAAAAGAAAAGAAGACACTGCGGTAAGGCCGAACGCGGCGATAGACCCATAGAATGCGTCGGCAGTGGCGGCCCCTAATCCCGTGAAAAATCCATGCCATCTCCCGGAAGCCAATGTCCGGCGAATGCAAAGAACACCAATCGGACCAACGGGCGCCGCTATTGAGAACCCTAAAATAAAGCCTTTCAGCAGAAGTTCGTATTCTCTCATCGAGTTAACGTTTTTCGAGATTCGGACAAGTTTTTCCGCTAGAATTTGAGCCAAGGCTCCCATCCGGTTTCGTGATCCACGCTAAAGATTGACATTTGGCCAATTCTATGCTTAAATTTGATGCTTTTTGCAGGCGATGCTTGCACAAATTGCTCTCGAGCGGGATTATTTATTTCCACAAGGTCAATCTGTGCCAGCGTTGAAGCACCGAGAATGTCTACTGAACGACATCCTCGAACATCATCCGCCTTCAAGGAACGCCAAAAAGCTCTTTTACACGCTCACTCTGAACCGCCGCCACCCGGCCAAATGCTTATTTACCATGATGGCGCACTTAATCTGCAAGTGCGTCTGGACGGACAGACCGTTTGGTTGCCACAGCGACTGATCGCTTTGTTATTTCAAGTGGCGGTTCCAACCGTTAGCGAGCATTTGTCAAACATTTACGCCGACCGAGAACTTGTTCCGGAAGCAACTATTCGGAAATTCCGAATAGTTCAATCCGAGGGAACACGCCAAGTCGCGCGGATGGTGGATCACTACAACCTGGATGCTATCCTTGCTGTCGGATACCGTGTCAGTTCTCCGCGTGGAACACAGTTTCGCCAGTGGGCCACAGCGAGGCTTTCAGAACTCTTGGTCAAAGGCTTTACGCTGGATGACGAGCGCATCAAAGCTGGGCGAACCTTTGGACAAGACTATTTCGACGAACTCCTGGAGCGCATCCGCGCCATTCGCGCTTCCGAACGGCTTTTTTATCAGAAAATTACCGACATCTATGCCACCAGCATTGATTATGATCCTCACGCTGAGATCAGCCAAACTTTTTTTGCCACCGTGCAAAACAAACTTCACTGGGCCATTCATGGCCGAACCGCCGCCGAAATAATTCAGCAGCGAGCCAACGCGAAGAACCCGAATATGGGATTAACCACCTGGAAGAACGCTCCGCACGGTCAAATTCGAAAAGCCGACGTAACAGTCGCCAAGAATTATCTGTCACAATCGGAGATTACAGAACTTAACCGCATTGTCTCGATGTACCTGGATTATGCCGAAGATCAGGCACGTCGCCACAACCCCATGCACATGGGCGAATGGGTGGGAAAGCTCGACGCTTTTCTCCGGTTCAATGAGCGTAACATCCTGACTCACGCGGGGGAAGTATCGCATGAGTTAGCCGAGGAACATGCACATGAACAATTCGAGACATACGAACACGAGCGCCTAACCGACGAGAGGAATCGCCCCGCAAGTGATTTTGACAAGCTGTTGGATAAGTCTAAACAAATGGAAAAACAACTCCCACCGTAGCGCGTTCAACGCCAAAAATTCAAGGAAATCCGCACATTAAGGGGAAAAACAACCTAACCGTTACCAAGGAGTCGCTATGACGCTTGTTTCACGCCCATGACCATTGAATCAACGAATCCAACCCCCAATTTCGGCCGGAAACAATCGGCGCAAGAAGTCCCTATCTCCCGTTCGACAGACATTATCAATATTACGGAAGATGCGCTTGTAGAAACATGCCGAGCCTTTCTTCCATCAAGGCCCGCATTTCGTTCATTCACAGCACACGATCTCGCCAACGTTGGCGGTAACGCGTTTCTTCAGCATGCCTATTTTAGATTGCCTGAGGCAGTGGGTGCCGGCGACCAGGCGTTTTCACCGCCCGACAGTTTTACCATCGAAAAATATAGCTCCTCAAGATTCTTTCCTTATCTCGTCAACAAAAATAACCTTGAAGGCGTCCGCTCAATCCAAACAACACGAAAAGAATATTACCAGTACCTCGAGACACTGCAAGAAGCGGCGAGAATAATTGCTGCGAATCCAGACCGGCATATTCCGCCGATCGCCGATTTAAGGGCGATCCTCGCCGCTGAATCGTTGGAGGCCGGTCAAGAGACGGTCAACGGCTACCCAATGCTGAGCTGCGAATACCGTCAAGGATATATCAATGAGATCCGATCGCCGTTTCATGGAGATGCATTTGGTGTACCCTTAAGAGAAGAAGGTCTTCTTTACATTCCGGGCGCGGGAATTACGACCGTCTCCAATATGATCAGTTTTAGCGACTTAAACCCCCGGCCGGTCTTCTTGAACGATCGCAACCGCTATGTAAACCGGGTGCTTGATGGCACCGCGCGGCGGATCAAGGCCAACAATGTTCATGTTCAAGAAGGCAGCTTTACGGATTTAAATTTTGATGAAAACAGCGTTTCACAAATGATTATTTCGCTTCTCCAGATCGCCGGAGAGGCTGCCATCGACGTTCTCTTAGGTTACGCTAGCCGGTTCATGACAAAAGACGGAGAAATTGTAGCTGTAAATCCGGACAATCCTCCGGAAGAAAACGCGGTGACTTCAAATCGGTTGGCCACACTCTTCACGAGACATGGATTTCGTTTTACAACAGAGCCCGGAAGAGTAGAAAGTGCGGGTTTGCTTGTCAGGGATACCGATCCGCCTTTCTATGAAATGAAGGCCGAAACTTTAATCCAGCTAGCCTTGTCTTCAAACTCTGCGACAGCTCAACACGATAAGTTTACGGTTTTCGTTGCAACAAAAGCGTGATGAAGCTGACCCGCCGATCGTTTTCATGTTAAAGATATTCTGAGATTTGGAGATTTTTTTCGTTCTACGTTGGATTAAGCCGATAACCTGTCACAGCTTAAAAGCAGTTGTCCAAGGATTAAGCTGTAATACGTTATCGGCTTAAACCCGTGTCGCAGTCAAATTTTATCGTCCTGTAACCTATCCATCCGCCAAAGCTACGTGAAGGTTAATGAGCAATCGTGGAAAGCATCAAGCAGAGTGTTCCACCCAGCAAACAATCTTCATAACCGTTTTCAATGCATTTTTTCACAGGCACTCCCGGGCCGGGCAGTCCTACGGTGGTAGTTATTTGCACGAGACGAGTCCAGGGATCGATTGGAAGTGCGCCTCCCGCCTTTATCGTATTAGCAAGGGTGGTTTGAATCGTATTGACTTGATCCGGGGAGAACTGCGTTCCCATGCAGGACGTATCTACAGCGGCATAACAGGCCATAAGCTGGTCACTTCCAACCGCCATGCAAATGTCAGAACCCGCTAGCAGTAACGGTAATATACTTGCAAGATAAGTAGGAGTAAGGTTATTTTGGTTTATATCGTTCGCATTTTTGATCGGAGGTTGAAGACATACGGTTTGAGGCTGT
>Ga0207024_10134_pt3 | contig 15683 bp, 8 predicted proteins | sample Alteio_BWMinCont_44_FD_153470 | JGI IMG/M metagenome (GOLD analysis project Ga0207024, IMG submission 153470) | Enriched cells from forest soil in Barre Woods Harvard Forest LTER site, Petersham, Massachusetts, United States -... | ecosystem: Environmental > Terrestrial > Soil > Temperate forest >...
TCGGTGATCAACTGCCCGTAAGTCGGCGAGCTGGGGTTGGTGTCCATAACCGGGCCCGGGTCGTTCATGCACTGCGTCTGCATCGTCGGGGAATACCCGGTGATGTTGGGCGGGTTCACTTCCCAGCTGGAGAAGGTCAACCCGTCATAGACTCCCCAGTGGTCGGAATACACGCGAGAAAGTTCGTTGCCGAGATAATCCTTAGTGGAAATCGGCATATTGGGTGGGGCAAACTTTTCGCCGAACTGAGGGGAAAACGGATCGAACTCCGAAGTCATGTCGTCAGTGATCACGCCGGTGTATTTCGCGGCGATGTGGGTCGAGTTGAAGATGAAGAACTTCGCCGACACCGACATCTGGTTGGCAAGCGTCACTTCCTTGCGGTCGCACAGAGGCCGAGTCGCTCCAGCAAATGGAGCCACTTCTTGAGCATGCGGGTAGAGACTTAGGTAGTCGGGCACAATGCGCATCTCCCCCACGCACGGCCACAAAGGATCTTGAAAGCCGGGGAAGCCGGGGACGCCTGAGAGTTCGTTCGCCAACCCCAAGCCTGTAGTCGAGTCCTGGTAGTTGGTGGGGTTGAATCCCGCGTTGCTTTCGTCGTACATGGAGGCCACGGAGGCCTGGTCGGGCACAATGAAGATGTCCGTACCCAGTCCACCGAATTGCTGTGTGACCGGCGCGATGAAGTTGTCGCCGATCAGCAGGTTCTTGTCTTCTTCCTTATAAACCTCATAGCCCGGAGGCATGATCACTTGCACCACGTACTTGCCGGGCGGAAGCATGGGAGTGCCAACACGATACTTGTCAGTCGTATCGGGATTCGCCACGCAGACCGTGCAGTTGGTTCCGGCCATCGAGGCGGTTACGCCATTGGTCGATCCCACGGTCGAAACCAGCTTTCCAGCGTTTGCGCCAGACGGCTGTATGCCAAGGACGCTGGGGAACGAGTATTTGCCGTCGTAAGGAGCCGGCTGGATCTGGTTGTTGATCTTCATCGAGTCATAGCACTTGAACTGGGAGTTATACGGGAGCGGATGAAGTGCGCCCCCGTTATGTACCGAGTTGTACCAGTCAAGGTAATTCGGCTGGCCATACAGCGTGAAGTAGAAGAGGTCCTGGTTCGGAGAACCGGCGACATTCGTTCCTTCGCCGGGGCAGTTCATGTACGGCTTTTCTCCCACGCCAGTTCCCGTCCCAGCCGTGGAACCTGGATAGAACCCTTGCGCCCAGTCATCCCAGCTGCTGCTTTGTGTCGTGTCCACCAGCTTGAGGGTTGGCGTCACGCCGTCCGCTGCAAAGCTTTCCTGGTAGAGGTTGACGGTGACGTGCGGAATATTCGGCGCCCAGGGCTGTTGTATCATTTGTGAGGCATCATCAAAGGGACGCGTCGAGGCGTACACGACCAGTCCATGGATACCGCCGTTCTCGCCCACCAGCGTGCTCGTGGACGTAGTGGTTCCCGCGGGAGTAGAGGTGACGGTCGCGCAGAAATTAGTAGCGCTTACGGGTAGAGACGGGTTGCATTCTGCATACGGCGCTTTGCCGAATTCAATATAGTTGCTCTGGCCTGTCAGCCCCGACCAACCCTCGACTCCAACCCACGGTGGATCGATGCGGCCGGTGGAAGCCGCTGACGAACTGGGGATCGCCGTGCCGGCTGCGAACGAAGCAGCCTCCGTCGTGCAATCCGCTAACTTGCAATAGACCGCACCGGGCACGGACAAATCGGCCGGCAAAGGAACCGCCTCGTAAGTGTTCGTCAGGAAGTTATAAGCAGTCGAACTTCCGCATGTCCGCGCGCCGTTCGAAGGACCGCAGTAAGCCGAACCGTCGGCAGGGCCTCCCGCGTCGTAAACGGTGTGGATGCCCGTCGTCTTGTAGCGGCCAGAATCCGCTTCCACCGTATACCAGTTGAACAGGGGGAACGTTTCGTTGAAGCTGGCATTGCCGTTGAAGTCCGTCGCCAGGTTGTTGGCGGTGTGCCCATCCCGGTAGTGAATCATTGTATAGACGAGCGGAATTCCGATCTCGCCGGCGTCCTTGATTCCATTCTTATTGTCGTCAATAAAGGTGGTGGTGTAGACATTCGCCTGCCACTGCTGGATACCGACATTGCCCATGTGGAGAGTGGAAAGTCCGCCTGAGCAGGTGGTAGCGGGTGCCATGGGGACGCACCCCACGTTCGCCGGTGTCGACAGACCATCAATAATCTGATCATTCCATTGGTCGCCGATGGTCAGTCTCCAGTTCCCGCCGGGAACACCGGTGAACTTGAAGTTTCCGTTGGCATCGCAGAAGCTGAACATGAAGTCTTCGCCATCGGGGTCACCCAAGCTGACCCAGCACTGCGTCCAGGCGAGGGCATCGTGGGAACCGCTGGGATAGAGCCTCTCATCCGGTATCCGGCTCAGGCGCTGGATGTTTACTTGTCCGTCGATGGTGTTGGCGCATGGCCCGACCGCACCAGGGCTGCCGGCGCCGAGGCAAACATCTTTGGCGCGGGCGTTGATGATCGCCGGGTTGGCGAATCCGATGGCCACGTGATATCCGGCCGGACCATACTCCTGGAAGTAGCTCGGCTCGCCGATGCGGATGAAGGAATCGTGGGGATGCTGCCCATCCAGCGTGTTGGTCTGGACCCACTGTTCGCCGCGCGCAATCCGGTCCGCCCCTGGGTAGGCTTGGACGCTGAATTTGTCCGGCATGAGATGGGCAATGACCGCCTGGCCAGCCAGCGGGGATAGAGTGAATCCGTCCGATTCATACTTCGGGCAAGTCACGATCGTGCCCGTGATGCCGCCTGCTGGGGGGGCGCCGGGGAGCGGCAATCCGTTCGAGCCAGTACCCGCACCAGGTCCCCCAGTAGGATTGGCCGAAACTGGGCAGGCGTCGAGCCCCGTGCTGGGATCAACGGTCCCCGCCAAGCTATTCGAGAGAGGTTGGTTGAAGGCGTCGTACGTATCTTGCCCAGTCACATCGCCGAGTCCGCCATAGGTGTCCCACAGGACGAGGTTGAAGCCGCCCAGGCCGGGCTCAATGGGTGCAATCGTGCCGTTTCCACCTCCGCCATCCTGCTCGCCATTGAGCGGGAAGTCGTCTTCGAACACGATGACCGAAAGGTTACCGGTGGGAAGCGGTGTGGGCAGCACGAGCACGTTGATAGGTTGGGTAAAGGCGGACGTTGTCGTACAGGCATTTGTCCCACCCAGAATGTTGCAGGCCGGTGGGATGGGGGCGCCGCTCATGGTGTGACCGCAAGTCGAGCCAGTACCTGCAGCTACTTCTGCGCCATTGGCAGGGCAAGCAGGCTGGCCCAGGTAGGCTGGGAACGGACTGCCCGCATCACCAGGGAGCACCGAGATGTAATAGCGCTTGGCAGGATCGAGAGCGACCTGGCTGGGCAGCACCGGGGTAAATCCATTTCCCCCAGTCGGATCGAGCCGGCAGGCGCCGTTGCCCACGTCGCACACAGCGGGATCATGGGTGCCGGTCGCGGGATTCAAGAACGTCTGGCCGCCTTCGCACGAGAGCGGTCCGGTGCAGCCCTGGGCAACGAAATCCATGCTGCTGGTATGGAATTGCACGCCAAAGACAGGGATGGTGCCGCCGGAGGCCACGGCATTGGGGCAGCCGGCCGTGGTGATACTGGCGTTGGTTGTGCAGTTCGGGTCAACCCAGAACGTCTTGTCTTCTTCGATGATCCAGCGATAATCGGGAAACGGCGTCAGTGTACTGATGCAGGCGCTATTCCCGTTGCAGTTGTTATACGCCTTGGCATCGAGCACCTTGACCGCCAGATTGCTGGGCGTCGGGAAGACGAGGGTTACCGTTGCGGCGGAACTCTGCCTCCCTTGGGAGTTTTGCACGACGTACGTGAAGTTGTAGTTGCCCGCGCTTGGTACGCTTGCCGTGAACCCTCCGTTCGGGTCAATATTGAGCGTTCCGCCCGACAACTTCGGTGCATTTGTGCCGGAGGTTACAACTGTAAGAGGCAAGTTGTTCGGGTCCGAGTCCACCGAGAGGACGCCGGGCGGTGGAATCTTCAGGAACGTGGCCATCTTGGAAGTGTAGGTGATATTGGTCGCGACCGGGTTTCCGGCAAGCGACGACGCGTTCAGGGTCACTGTTGTGCAAAGGCCCGTAGTGCCCGCAGCCGCGCCGTTGGCGCAATATCCGAAGGTATCTGCGGCCCAGCCCGCAATGGGAGTATAGGTAAACGTGCCGTTCGCACAAATGCCTGCGACTGGGCTCCCCGGCAACGCATTGCAAGTCAGCTTGCCGTATGTGGGAGAAGTCGAAAGCGCGACGCCATACACATTGACGTCGTTGGCGATCACGCCTTTGGATACGTCAGCCACAACTAGGGGAACGCACGAGGCGGCCCCGGTCAGGCATGGGGTGACGGAGCTGTAGGTATCCGAATTGGCTTGCGCGGCTGCGAATACACCTGTCGTCCCTCCTACCGTACCCGGGAGTGCGGAGCCAGCGGAAGTATTGTTGACGCTGATGTAGGCCAGCATGCCCGCATCCCGCATGCTCGAATTCCCCGACAGGGCCAAATCGCGAGCGTAGATTGGAATCCCTGGGGTCGAGCATGGAGTTGACGCACACGTAGAGGCGGCCGGCACATTGATCAGCGCGTCGTACACTTTGCTCGGGACCATCAAGACATCGGTCTGCACACGGGGAGCGGCGGGGACAATGGTCGCGCCGGGGGGAGCTACGTTCGGAAGGACGTTCCCGTCTTCCGCGATCAAGGAGAATCCAGAAACCGTAGTGGACGCACCGGCTCCGTTGAACCCTGTTGTTAATGAATTGACGATCGAGGGTGCGTGCATACGCAAACCGGCATTCACCAGGCGCACCAGGACAGTGCCGGTGATTCCGGTCATGACTGGCGTAGTAACAGTTGTAGTAACACCTGCCGTGGTTGTAGTTGTAGTCGTAGTCGTTCCGGCCGTGGCCTGAAACACCGACGCCCCGGGATTCGTCGACTTATTGAATGCGGCACCGTTAATCAAGTAATAGAACGGCGTGTAATTCACTGCTGGGGGGTAGCACTGGTGATAAGTGGTTGACGCCGGGTAGCCGCAGCCTGGCGTACCCTGCGGACTAGTCGGCAAGCCGGACCACACCATGGTCTCGCTGAAACCAGCGGTCCGGACGGCCAGATCAACCTCTTTGTTCTGCACGGGGTCGATTTCGCTGAACTCGAGTGGGACTTCTGCGTTGTACGGTACCGCCGCCTGAGTCGCGCTTGCGGGATAAGCAGCACCAGGCTTGCCAGCAACGCCTGCAGTTGTGGATGGCACGGGCGCGGTGGTGACCACCAGCACACCAATCAAGCCCATGGGAACTTGGATCGAAGGATGCGTGCCCGATTCTAGAAGATACGTGCCCGGCTTAAGCGCTGCCCAAGTCAATGCCGTTGCCGTGCCAGTTCCCCCCGTCACTTCTGTGCCCATGGATTGCACGCGCGGCCCTTGGGCAGGGGGGGTGCCTGAAGCGCCAGCTTGCGGTGAGGGGCAAGGGGTACCCGGCGGCGTGGCGCTGGAGGCGATAAACCAAGTTACACATCCCTGCGTCTCGGTGTGGCTTGGACTCGTAGTGGTTGTTGGTGCCCCGCCGAGGCCACCGCCCACCTGCCCCACAATCACAATGGATGTGGGAATGGTATTCGCCGTTCCACCAGCGGTAGGCGTGAATGAGAGGTTGTTGGTCAGGTTGATCAGGAGGCTTGCCGGCGTTAGCGGCGTTCCCGTCGGGACAGTAATCAATACCGGGGACCAAGCCGGTCCCGCCGCCGCAACGGCTCCGCTACCCGTGGTATCTGTAATCGTGATCGTGGGGGCCGCCGTATAGCCAGCTCCGGGGCTCACGTTGAAACCAACTATTTGCCCGCCACTAACTATTGCACTCGCTGTGGCAGGTGTCGTCGGTGTATTACCAGTGGCAGGAATAATGGCGACGGTGGGCGACGACGAATAGCCCGATCCTCCCTTGAGCACGTAAATGCCTCCGAGTGCACCCATACCTGCCGGAGACAACGCCCCTGCAGCGCTCAGGGGGGCGCACGTTGCGGTCGATCCGGTAACAACGGTACCGCAGGAATAGCCCCACATCGGCAGGACCGTGCCGTCGGGCATGGTCGTCGTTGTGAACCCCGCAGTCAGATTGATCGGCGGCGGCGTCTGGCCGAATGCGGCAGCCGCTGCGAAGAGAAGGAGCCCGCCCACTACCGCTGCGGCCTTCAAGGTAGCCTTGCAATTGAAATCATTGATTCGGATCATGGTCCTCGCCTCTCGTTGTCGGTCTGTCCTGAGACATAAATCCGTGCTTGGACGTAAACTTGAATTCCTGCCTGCCATTCGCCGGTTGGGGGACGCAACCTGACGTGGGTTTCAAAGGCAGGCGCCTCCTGCCCTTATTGCGATTCGTCGATGACAAATTCCCGTGAATCCACCAGCATCATCATGAGCATGCCGCCGGGGAAAACGTTATTGGTCGTAATCTCGCGCTCGTTATGGGAGTGCCACATGAACGCCCAACCACGTTCGTTGGGGGGGTTGCCCTGTACGTTTGAAGGCTGCAAATTCGTACAGTTGGTGTAGTTCGTTGTAGCGCCGGAAATAGCGTTTTGGATACAGGCGGGCGTTCCAGCGCGCAGGTTCGCGTCCGGGCCAAAGTAGGGCGTGCCGCTATACCAGGGGCCGTTGGTGAAGACATTCGGATCGGGGAACGTGGCCGGGCCGCCCGCTGCCACGTCGCCGAACGGTGACACTTGCACCGGCTTGTTGTGGTCCTGGCACCACTCCATGAAGTTAACCGCCGCCGGCACGCCCGAGTTATAGCCGTTCACGTCCGGCGTGCAGCTAAGCGTGGCCAGTGAATCCCCGTAAGGATCGCCGGCGGGATCGCCCGGTATACCGGTGGTGGAAGGATGGTGACCGAAGGCATCCCAGTTCAATCCCCTGCCGCTGTAGTAGAAGATCCCGTCGAAAGCCTCTCCCGGCGTCGTGTCCGTGTTGAACATCAGGAGCCCGGCAAGGCCCGGTGCAGCGACGCCTGTATCTCCGGCGAGACCTGAGGAAAACGTAACGCATCCCGCCGTAGTGCTGGTGGCGCACGATCCGGTGGTGGGGCTAAGAACCAAGTCGCCATCGCGCGCCAAGATGCGGACGTGGTTGGCGTGCTCATGGAAGGGATGTTCCCACCGCCCCTGTCCGATGGTGCGGATCAGCGTCAGGTCGCCCGGATGCATATGCGGGTTGCCGTTGTAGGGCTGGTGAGGATACTCAGACGCGTAGTTGGGATCCATCAGATCAGGCATGGAACGCCCGTTGATCAGGAAGTACGCGGGATGGTAGGGCTCGGTCTGTACTTCGAGACTGCATCCCATCGTGCCGGCCGTGCAGCCCACCTTTGCCTGCACCTGCGCCTGCGCCTGCCTGTGAATCCTTGAGTCCATCTCGGCCCACTGGAACAAGTATTCCCGGTCATAGCAGCTGCCAGGGTGGTCGTACGCAGCCTGCGCTAGCCGGAAATCGGATTCGTGCCAAGTAGATTGCGCTGTCGCGTTCAAGGCATGGTAGCCGGCGGTGCAATTTGCCGAGATTGTCGCCGGAAGGACAATGACAGCGCCGTACAGCCCCATCTCAATCTGAAGGTCGCCCTGCGTTCCGCTGTAATAAGGGTGCGTCCCCGCCGCTGAGGCGACGAACGTGTAAGTGACCGTCGCGCCAGGCGACGCCTCGCACGCCAGCAGCCCCTGCGGATTCGCAGCCGTATTGGGACAAGTGGATGTGACCTGAAAGCCGGGAAAGAGAATCGATGTGTTGCCGGCCGCCGTGGGCAGATTATTGGTCAGGTTAATCGTGACCGTCGTCCCTTCTCTGACGACCATGGTGGGGCCGGGGACCTGCATCGTGGGGCAACTTGCCGCGCTAATAGCCACAGGGACGAACGACGGAGCAGAGCCGCTGACGCAGCCGTATCCCCACGAGTAAACTGCCTCCCCGTCCGGCTGATTCAGGTAACCGTCCTGAGCCGTCAAATTGAAGGTTCCGGCCGTTCCCGCCGTGCTGGTGATTCCGGGAGTCGCAGCGAACGTGGTCGGCGCGAGAACCAGTATTGCTGCCAGCACCAGGGCCAGGAGAAGTTGGGTCTTGAATGTCGCGTTTTTCATGGTCATTAGCCTCATTTGCTACGCTCCTAGTTGCAAGTATTACCGAACGTATTGCCGCCAGTGACGGTTTTGCAAATATGTACTTCGGTCATCATCCCGCCGAAATTTTCGGCGTCATTCGACAGGTGGTCGAGTTGGGGGGTATAGACGTAGAAGGTGCTGCCCGCGGGATAAAGCTTTGCAGAGCAGCCCGAGCCCGCGTAGGCACTGCAGCCGTCATCGCTGGCATCCAGAATTACGTCGAGCGACTCGCCGCCGCCCAGATTGATCGAGTTGGTGTAGAATTCGGTGTTGTTTCCCGCCTGGTCGCGCAGGAGCTTGGCCATAAACCCGACTTCCTTCATGGGGATCCCCACGCTTTGCAGGGCGTGGTATTCCGTAACGGAGAGGTTCACAAGACGCAGCAGGGCCTTCCCGCCCAGCGGAATGTTGATAATGGCCGGCAGCGGTTGCGAGTAGTGCATCTGGCCATCACTCGTGATTGTGGCCTGTGGACCAGCCGCGACCGTGTCGGGGTAGCTCCGCCCGTTCAGAAGAAAATACTTGTCCTTCATATCCACAAACAGTTCCGGGTTGAAGGTCATGCCGACGAAGTGGAAGTTCGGATCAAAGCCGTGCATCTGGATGGGATACTCGACGTCGTAAGCCGTCGAACCGTCACCGTCGTTATAGGTATATCGTTGTGAATTGCCCAGCTTGTCTTGGCCCTGCACGGCGCCGGTGTTGATGGCTGGCATGCTTGCGCTGCATAGGATATCCCTGCCGGGATTGCAAACCGTGCGCAGATCCACCACAGGATTAGATGAGGGCTCGGAGATCCCATTCTGATATCCGAGGTACGTATAGAGGTTCCCATTAGTGGGGACGCGATCCTGCCGCGGGCGCACATGAAGCTGCCCGACCATGCCCATCTGCAAGTGCTCGGGAGGGGTGATATGGCAGTGCCAGAAGTACGTGCCAGCATCCGGCGCAAGATAGTAATAGGTAAAGCTGGCGCCAATGTTGATAGCAATCGAAGCGTCAGGGACGCCATCGTAGAAGGATGAAGCGTTTGGGTAGCCGTGGAAGTGGACTGTGTGCTGCTCGAATAAGTCTGGGCGCATGATCATGCCCACATTGGTGAGGGTGAGAAAGAACTCGTCGTCCTCGTCAAACGCGGACAGGGGTGCCGGAATATTGCCATTCATCACGCCGATATCCATGATCGGCCGGGGATCCACATGGCCGTCGATTAATCCCGGCGAAGAGGCATAGCCAGCCAGGTCGTTGCCGGTATCTGACGCCAGTCCCGTGACAGGCGTTCCTGTGGAGGTTGTATCCAGATACTGGAAGGCATATTCGTTGAACCCGTCTGGAGTCATGGCGGCTCCAGTGGCCACACAGCTAACTGTCCAAGTGCCTGCGTAGCCCGCCGGCGTTGGTGTATTTCCCTCAGCAACAGCATTTGAGATCACAACTTGTCCATTGACATGAAGGCCCGATGGAGCGTCCGTCCAAGCCGTTACCGTGTTAGCGGTAGCGGTAGCGGTGGGGCAGCCAGGGACCGTCGCGGGCGAAGCAACAACGCCCTCCTCGAGGTTACTAACGGTCACGTTCACCGCGATGTCAGGGGCCAAGCCCACAGCGCCGTTCCACGAAAACGCCGGAGTGAATACTGAGGACGGGGCGCCCGTCCACGGCAACGCACCACTGTTTGCCCCGTCGGTCGTGGCTGGTTCGCCGCGCGTCAACGTGCCCGGGTACGGGGTGTTGAAGACATCCGGAAATTGGGTCGACGGATGGCCGGCAGCTACGTCCGCCAAGCCAGAGAGTGGTCCAAAGCTGAACATGAAAATCTGGTTGCCGTCGGCCATCGTCGAATAGCCGTCACCGCCCGAGATTTGCTGGCACTTGATGGCCCCGTTTACGGTCCCCGTCGTCGGCGTAACAAAGCCCCCGTCCGTGCCGGCGGGAGCAGTCGCCGGCACCGTGAATTGCGTCGGACCGTTGTAGGCCGGCTCACCCGCGGTCGAAGTCACCACATTTGGGTGAGTGATGGTGGTCATCGGACACTGGACTCTGAATGACTGTGCGGCAGCAGGCAGTGCCGCAACACCGAACAACGCCACCAGGAACACATACATGCCAATCTTTCTACTCGCCATGCGTCCTCCTCCGCCGCCGCGGGCGGCGTTTTTCTTAGTTGCTGCTACCACGGCGATGACTCAAAACCGAAGCCCGGGCCGTCGTGATACCCTCAAATCCGGTCGGCACTCTCATCGCTAGGCATCCTTCACAAAACTCGTTTGCGACCTGTCACGAGACATCCGAACTTTTCTGGAAATAAATCTCACTCCAACCACGAGTGCGTTTTTTCTCATAAGAGCCGTGGGCGCGAATATGCGCTTCATCAAATTCGCCAACAAAAGTTCACTTGAAAGTAAAAATTGTCCGGTACTACTAGTTGTAGTACCTCTTTTTATTGTTTACTGAACAGTTTACTTTTCTTTGCGCTGTGGCATCGCCGCGCATCCCAATCGGCGCATGCCCGCAACTTAAAAGAGTGAGAATGTTTCCACTCCGAAATAATCTTTCGCTTGCATCGCATTTAGATGCTGGAAGCCGCGGAAATCCACGGCGAACAGAGTGGCCCCTATCAATTCACAAGAACATCGGTGGGATTCGGTTATTTGCGCGCGCTTCAAAGCCCATTCGAAAACCTCAGGTTTGTTGGGGACGTATTGGGTTAAACGTTGAATTGCCGGATAGCCGATGCAGAAGCCTTGAATTTCATGAAATGTTAATTTTGGCGGGAGCGTTGATCATAGTTCAGAGGGGCAATGAAAGAAAGTTCAGTCGTGTTGATTCCGGCGGGATGAGCATTTCAAATTGGCGAGGAGCACCATCATTTGGTCGTTTGCAAGAAAAATCCGCAATAGAAGAACGCGAGCGCGGAGATTACTTCACATGGCAAAGGTCGGAAAGGCCGGAAACGCTGCGTACTTCGATAGCGCCCCGACGAAGGCATACAAGGCCTTCCACTTCCCATTTCGAGAGCAAGCGGCTCACAGAAGATGCCGTCATCGCCATCATTTGTGCCAGCGATTCCTGCGTAAGGTGGATTTCGACGTGGCCGTCCACCCTTTCACCTATTTGATCCACTAATTGAATCACACAGCGTGCCAGCCGTGGCGAGATGGTTCGAGTGCTCACATCATAATATCGGCGTTCCAGTTCCTGTGTCCGTCGTGCCAAGGTCCATAGTGCATTGCACTGGAGAACAGGAAAGCGTCCTTGGGCTGCCCGGAAAGTCCTTGCATCCCAAGCAAGTACTCGACATGCCTGAAGCGCCTGCGCGGTCGAGAAGTACTCACCCTGACGCACGATTGACGGGACGTAAATTTCTTCCCCCGGCGAGCAGAGTCGAAGAATGACTTCGTAGCCCTTTTCACTGACCTGCGATAATTTTACCCGCCCCTCGACCAATATCAGCACTTCGCTGATCGGATCGCCCGCGAGAAATATTATATCGCCGCACGCGAAGTCTCTAAACAGAGCAGTAGACGCCATGTGGGCGCAGGCGGAAAAATTGAGACCGCTGAATAATTCAAGGTTCTCAACCAATCCGAGTTTCTGTGTGGTATCAGGCATGATAAGTCTCCAATCATTGCCCTATTACGACTTTGCCTATGGCCCAGTAACCTCCATCCAGTGCTGTAAGTGGCCCCACTTCGCTTTCTGCTTCCTGGTGCTAAAGAAATCTTCGCTAGAATACAATCCTCTGCACGAGCTTCCATGACCAAACGCAAACATGCGAAGCGAATTCAGGAATTTTTCCGCCAAAACGTGACGTCTCAAATATGGATTGTTTATTGCCATCATGAATCCTGCCTTACTTTTTGCGAGGCGGGGCCCGTCTGGTGGACACTGAGCGGACCTCTAGAGGGACCCTGATTGGGACCAGTCATCTCAAACAAGTCGCGTCTGATCGCTTGAACTGCGCTACTCAGACAAAGTAGCCATTCAAGCTCATGCTGGCGGGGGGACGTTGCGGCAGCAGAACCAGAGGAACCCGAATTAAGAGCCATGTGCAACGCTCTTTTCGCTGCTCTCTGCGGGGACGGGTATAACAGCCGGGTTATAACATAGAAATGAGAGTCTTGTCAAGTGCCGATCAAGCTTGGCATTTGGCCCGCGCAGGACGGAACTAGCAAGGAGGATTTAGAATGACCGCATTTTGCAAATACTGCGGGGCGAAGCACGCTGTGCCGCTCCGGTTCATTTCTTATCCGGAGCTTTTTCTGGCGGTGTAGCTGGTGTTCCGCCAGTGTGATCCGGGGTCGCTTGGAGAAAGTCGTCGAAATTGACGCCGGCTGGCGGCGGTGCGATCACCGCGGCGCGGGAGGTTGTGAAGCCGACCAAGCGGCCCATGATGATAATGGCGATCCACATGGCAAGTGACAGGGCTGCCGCGGCTTTGCCCGCGCGAGGCGGCGACGGAGCATTCTCCCAACGATGAATTGTCCGCCCGGCGGTCAGCTCAAAAACGAGCATGTTGATGCCGGAGAGCGCCAGTAGCAGCATCTTGGTCCGAAAAAAAGAATTGTGATAATACACGCGGGCATTGGTGATGAACATCAACGCCCCGGTCAACACGGTCACGGTAAAGGCGGCCCAGGTCCACTTCAGGATGTCCGAGGCCATCTGCTGGAACGACCGCTGCGTGGAAGCAACTCCCAACAAACGGAGGTCAATAATTAAAATCGTCCCGAAAACCAGGGACAGACCAATTACGTGCGTGGATTCGATCAAGGGAAATAACCAGAGCGCATCACGAATTCTGGTGGCCAGGCCGGAGGCTTCAAGCGATTTGAGAATAGCGGTAATATCCATTGGGCCGTCTCTAAACCAAGATTCCCGCTTCTAATTCAAGATTCAAGATTTCCAAGATAATGGGCGTTAGGCCATTTACTAACGCATTGCAATTGCATCAGGCTCTCGTCGAAGGCGACCAGGAACCCCAGACATGGTCATAGGCGATCAGGCGTCCCAGGACAATAATGCACACCCAAATCAGGAACGTAAGCACCGCCAGGAACTTAATCGATCGCCGGTGGACGAGTGTTTCTTCCCAAAGTTGTTCGTGTTTCCGGAGAGTGATTTGGAAAATGGCGGCGATCAGCGTGCCAACGGCCACAAGAGACATTTTGAACCAGAATGAAAAAGTCACCAATTCACGCGCGGGTTCCCCGATTACCATCAACGCGCCCGTCGCCAGCAGCACGCATAACGCGGCCGTCAACCACGGGCCGAACCGGCTGGTGGTTTGCCGCAGGGTTTGATCCATCCCCGCCCATCCCAGGACGCGTAGATTAATCATGAATACGGACCCTATTACTACTCCGATGCCCAGAATGTGAATGGATTGAATGGCTGGAATTGCCCAACCGTTATGTTGTTGAATGAAGACGCTGAGAAAAGTTGTGGAGAGCCATTCGGCAAATTGTTTCAAGTCAGGTCCCTTGGATTCGTGAGTTCAGCATTTTAATTCTTCCCTCAGCCGTCGCAACAGCATGGGGGCCGTTGCGGATCTGAAAGTGGATTAAATTTACGCGGGCTCTAAGTCGCCGACGCACCAAACAGGCTGCGGAAAAAGTGACTCTAAACCCTTCAGGGGTTAAAACCCCTGAAGAAAAAAAGCCTTTATGTCGCGGCTGAAGCCGCGACCCACAAACATTTCGACTTTTTCCGCAGCCTGCGAAGCCAGCGCTATGGCGACGGCGCGCAGTGCCCACTTAAAACGCGGTTCCTCCGAGCAGTTCGCTGCCCTTCACTGTGTCGCAGGTCTTGCCGGGTTCAGGCGGCGTTTTCCAGGGGCATTTGGCAATCGCGGTGTCGGCGGCCCGTGATCCAAAAGCGCTGCCATCCCTGAGAGGATTCATTTTAACGCTGAAAATTGTGCCGGCGGGGAATGAGGCCGCTGTAATGCCCTGCTGGGCCATGGCCGCAGCGCCCGCCATTTCGACGCCCCAATCCACCAATTTCCCGTCTTTGTCCTTGGTGAGTTTGCCGTCGGGGGCAATCAAATAGAAGTGGAGTTCGGCATGGTTGGCCTGAGCGACAAACTGGTGAGCTACGCCCGTCAATACCAGGACTTTGGTCTGATCGTACATGGCGAACGAGTGGTGCGACGCAGCCGGAATGACGTAAAGACCCAAGGATATAAATGCGAAGAGTCCGGCCACTATCCCGCTTCTTATTGGCAGATTTTTCATAATTTGTTCTCCGTTCGCGTGGCGGCTGAAAACTATCGAACTTGCTTTTGCAACCGCTCAATTATTTATTATTCTATTTAAAAAGATCGAGTACGTCTTGCGGCAGCGCATCCTGCGGCTTGTCCCAGCCGATCTCGAAAAATTTTTCCCAATTTTGGGCCCAGGGCCGGCCGTAATAGTCAATGTATCGGGGGTCGGCGTTCGTGAGTTGTGTAGGCCTGCCATTGGTATTGCGCAGGTTGCTCAAACACTCGATATAAGTGTATCGCCGGTTGGGATCGTCCGCTGTCGCCAATCGGATGAAATGATACGTGGCATGCAGCGGTTGGACGAACGCTTCGGGATCATAAAACACCACTTCGTGATCGAGTCCCACGAACTTGCCGCTCGCGTCGTATGCGGGTTTATAGGTTTCGACCGTCTCGATCTTGTCACTGAACTCGAACATGGAGTGCGACAGGGTCCACGCTTGGACATTCGCGGTCCAGGTAACCAGCGTGGTTCCATCCCAGAATCCAACCGTCTCTCCGTACCATTGCGGAACCTTTTGCACATGCTCTTTTCCGATCAATACCTGGCGCAAGAAGTTGGCCGCGATGCCGGAAAGGAATTGCACGTTCCACGGGGTCATGGTGAGTTGGAAATTTCCGCCTTGCGACGCCTGCGCCCACCAGCGCATGAATCCCTCCGGATAACAGAAGGAAGCTTCCCATTGCGGCGCATTGTCCACGGCCTCGTGATAATTCATCTGCACCATGCGCTTTTGATATTCGGGAGTAAGCAAAGAAAGAATTGTGGGGATTTGGTTGACGGTGCCCCAAATCCACTCCGCGCCATGATCGGCTCGCTGGTCGCGCGTATAGTAGCCATCCCAGTCCGGCGTGGTGGCCTTGGTGTAAACAGTGGGGCCGCCCTTCGCTTTCGCTGCTGCCAATAAGGCTTCGTAATGTTCCTTAGCCGTCTTATAGGGGTACGGGCTCACAATTTTTTCTCGCGGATAATCGAATTTGCAGTCGCCCCACGCGGCCGATGTTGGCGGTTGTCCCTCACCGAACCGAATACGGGCGGAGGTCCAGATATCCGTCAACTGGCGTGGGGTATTGCATCGGAAATAGCGCTGATCCGACCAAAGCTTCTGATCCTTATAGAAATTTTTCGACGAAAACTCAATCAATGGCGAATATTTCTTTGGTCAGGCGACCACCACTACTCCGAACGCCGGCGTACCGTCGTTCTGGGAC
>Ga0207024_10225_pt1 | contig 15549 bp, 12 predicted proteins | sample Alteio_BWMinCont_44_FD_153470 | JGI IMG/M metagenome (GOLD analysis project Ga0207024, IMG submission 153470) | Enriched cells from forest soil in Barre Woods Harvard Forest LTER site, Petersham, Massachusetts, United States -... | ecosystem: Environmental > Terrestrial > Soil > Temperate forest >...
TGGGATCGAGACTCAGCCCTACCTTAAAACAACTCCGCCTGGCCGCTGTAACGCGTGCGCGCCTCGGCCAGGCTGCCTTTCATCTCGAGTTCCCCGAGCAGGCGGAAAATTTCCTCGGACTGCGGCGCCGCCTTTTGCGCCGAGAAAGTCGGCAGCGCGAGGTTGAGCGTCGTGAGCTTCAGGTTGCGGCGGAGATTTTCCGCCGCGGCGCACGCCGGCTCGCGAAACCGCTCGGGCTTGAGCTCGCCCGCGTGCGCCAGCACGCCTTCGAGGCTGCCAAATTCCTGCAGCCACTTCGCCGCGGTCTTCGGGCCGACGCCGCTGAGGCCGGGAATATTGTCCGACGTATCCCCGATGAGCGCGAGATAGTCGGCGATCTGCGCCGGCGGCACGCCGAATTTTTCCATGACGCCGGCCGTATCGCGCCGTCGCCAGCCGAGCTTCGGGTTGGCCGACGGCGGCGGCAGCATGATGGTGATTTTTTCGCCGACAATCTGGGCAAAATCCTTGTCCGAGCTCACGATCAGGACGTCGTGCCCCGCACGGGCCAGCGCCACCGCTTCCGATGCGAGCAAGTCGTCGCTCTCGACGCCATCCTGCTCGATACCGACGTAGCCCATCGCACGCGTGAGCTGCTTTAGATACGGCAGTTGTTTCACCAGCGCCTCGGGCATTTCCTCGCGCTGCGCCTTGTACTCCGGGTGCAGCGCAAGCCGGTCCTGCGCGCCGCCGAGGTCAAAAAACACCAGCGCGCCGGCAGGCTTCTCCTGGTCATCAAGCATCCACAGCGACTTTACCCAGCCGTGTAGCGCGTTGGTGGGAAAACCGTCGGCGCGCGTCAGCTCGGGGATCGCGAAGAAACAACGGTAAGCGAGGTTGAAACCATCGATGAGAAGCCATTTCGCCATGGATGCGGAGCCAAGGCTTGTGGCTCCACATGGCAAACCTCAAAATCGACCTCATCCGTAACGATGCAGCGGGAAACCGCGAATGGCCGCTAACCGATGCTGTTTTTTCCCGCGGATAGCGCGGATAAACACGGATGTGGAGAAGCTTATCCGCGGTCATGCCCGCAATCCGCGGAAAAAAGATTGTGCGCAACGCGTCGTGCCCTGAGTTTTTTGCGATGACCGCTTCCCTTTCCTACAAGATCGCCGTACTCGTTTTCCTTGAAAACGCCGCCGGCGAGCAATTGCTGCTTTTGCGCGCGAAGCCGCCCAACCTGGGCGTGTGGAGTCCCATCGGCGGCAAGCTCGAGACCGCTACCGGGGAATCGCCGTTCGAGTGCGCCGCGCGCGAAACGCACGAGGAAACCGGCTTTATCGTCGCCCATGACGACCTGCACCTTTTTGCGATGATCGCCGAAAAGGCTTACGAGGGTGAATCGCACTGGCTTTTGTTTTTATTTCGTTGCAAGAAACCCATCCCCGCGTTGCCGAAGGACATCACCGAAGGCCGGTTCGGCTTTTTTGGCCGCTCGGCCATCGATACGCTGCCCATCCCCGAGACCGACCGCACGGCGCTCTGGCCCACCTACGACCGGTACCGCGACCACTTTGTGGCGCTGCGGGCAGACTGCGCACCCGGCCGGCCCTTGCATGTGGAGGTCGAACAAGTTACGCCATAGGGGCTGTTTTGAAACTATCCGGTCCGGCGCGCGTCCAGCTTTGAGGTAGAGGAAACACTTGCCTTCCGGGATTTTCACCAAAAACTTATTACCTCAATTTCCCTAAATGCCTTTTAATTTCAGCAAGAAATCCGCAACCGCCGAGGAGAAGTCCACCGGCTCCAAAGACTTCGACGACAGCAGCCACGCTACCGTCAGCAAGTCGGCGCAGGCACCCGTCAACGCCAAGCTCACGGCTGAGCAGAAAATTGAATTTTACCGCACGATGGTGCGCACGCGCCGTTTCGAGGAGCGCTGCCTGCGCAGCTATCAACTGGGGAAAATCGGCGGGTTTCTGCATCTTTATATTGGCCAGGAAGCGGTCGCGGTGGGCTGTTGCTCGGTCATGCAGGAGACCGACCACGTCATCACCGCCTACCGCGACCATGGTCACGCCATCGCCGTCGGCATGCCGCTCAACCCGCTCATGGCGGAACTCTACGGCAAGGTCACCGGCTGCTCAAAAGGCAAGGGCGGCTCGATGCACTTCTTCGACCCATCGCGCCGCTATTGGGGCGGCCACGGCATCGTCGGCGGCCAGGTTCCGCTCGGCGCCGGCCTCGCCTTCGGGCTGAAATACAAGGGCATCAAAGGCGCCGCCCTCACCTTCCTCGGCGACGGTGCGGTCAACCAAGGCGCGGTGCACGAGGCCTACAACCTCGCCGCGCTGTGGGACCTGCCGGTCGTCTTCATCATCGAAAACAACGGTTATTCGATGGGCACGAGCCAGGCGCGTTCCTCCGCCGGCGACCTCGCCAAGCGTGCCGAGGGCTACAACATGGCCTGGGACGTCTGCGACGGCCACGATTTCTACGCCGTGCGCGAAGCCACTGATAAATTTCTCACTCTCGCCCGCGAGAAATCAAAACCGAGTATTCTTGAAATTAAAACGTACCGTTACCGCGGCCACTCTGTCGCCGATCCCGACCCGCCAAACAGCACCTACCGCAGCAAGGATGAGATCGAGGAATACCGCCGCACGAAGGATCCGATCCAACTTTTCCAAAACACGCTCGCCGCCGAGCACGTGCTGAACGACGCGCGGATCGAAAAAATCGATGCCGAGGCCAAAGAAGAGGCCGAGACCTCCGCCGCCTTTGCCGAGGCCAGTCCCTATCCAACCGTCGAGGACATCACCAAGGACGTGTACTGGGAAGAGGACAATCCCTCGCAGAAAAAGTCCCAGGGCCGCATCTTTTTCGACTGAGCGGCTGCTCACGTTTCCCAATTTTCCAATTTCCCGCTTTTTCGATTTTTCGATTTTTCTTCGATGCCACTCATCTCCTACCGCGAAGCCATCAACCAAGCCCTCGCCGAAGAGCTCGAGCGCGATCCCAACGTCGTTCTCATGGGCGAGGAAGTCGGCCAATTCGATGGCGCCTACAAGGTCACCAAAGGCCTGCTCGACCGTTTCGGTCCGAAACGCGTCATGGACACCCCCATCAGCGAAGCCGGATTCATCGGCGCTGGCATCGGTGCCTCCATGCTCGGTGTGCGCCCGGTGATGGAACTCATGTTTTGGAGCTTTTACTCAGTCGCATTCGACCAGATCCTCAACAACGCGGCCAACGTCCGCTATATGTCCGGCGGCCTGATCAACGTTCCCATCGTCATTCGCGGTCCCGCCAACGGCGGCACCGGAGTCGGCGCCACTCACAGTCACACGCCCGAAAATGTCTGCGCGGCGCACCCCGGCGTAAAGGTCGTCTGCCCCGCCACGGCCTATGACGCCAAGGGCCTGCTCAAGTCCGCCATCCGCGACAACGATCCGGTGTTTTTCATGGAGAATACGATTCTCTACAACGACAAGGGCGAGGTTCCGGCCGAGGAGTATCTCATCCCGCTCGGCTCGGCCGACGTGAAGCGCCAGGGCACTGATCTCACCATCGTCGCCCATGGTCGTGCCGTCATCCATGCGCTCAAGGCCGCACAGCTCCTTGAGGCGGAGCATGACATTTCCGTTGAAGTCGTCGATCTCCGCTCCATCCGGCCGCTCGACGAGGAGACCATCCTCGCCTCCGTGCGGAAAACCCACCGCGTGCTTCTCGTTGACGAAAACAAGCCTTTCTGCGGCGTCGGTGCGCAGGTCAGCTACATCATTCAGAGCAAGGCCTTCGACGATCTCGATGCCCCCATCAAGCGCGTTTCCGCCATCGACGCACCCGCCATTTACAGCAAGCCGATGGAGGACGAACAGCTCCCCAACCCGCAGCGCATCCGCAACGCCGTGCTAGGGATGCTGTGATCATGAGTCGGATGGGCGGGTTAACCGACCCTGCCTTTTTTAACCGCAGATGAACGCGGATGGACGCAGATATATTAAAAATACGAGTGTGGACATGGGCAGAGCCCGCGCAGCGGGACCGACTCCTCGTGTATAGAGGAGTCGGTCTTCCCATTCTTTTCAACGAAGCTGAGATTCTGTGGTTTGGGTCCGCCGCATCAAAAATCTGCGTTCATCCGTGTTCATCTGCGGTTAAAAACTCGTTTCCGCACTCGAACTCATAGGTTGATTTTGTCCCTTCGGTCTGAATTCATCCATCAATGGCCCAAATCATCGACATGCCCAAACTCAGCGACACCATGACGGACGGTGTCCTGGTCAAATGGCTGAAAAAGGAAGGCGACGCCGTAAAGAACGGCGACATGCTCGCTGAAATCGAGACGGACAAGGCGACGATGGAGCTCGAGTCGTTTTTCGACGGCACCCTGCTGAAAATTTTTGCGCCCGCCGGATCGAAAATCGCCATTGGCGCCCCGCTTGCCGCCATCGGCAAGGCCGGCGAAACCATCGAAGCCCCCGCGACGCAAACTCCGTCACCGGCCACGGAAAAAAAATCCTCACCCGCTCCCGCCACGCCCGCTTCAGCCACTCCGGCCAAAGCAACCGCGCCATCGGCCACTCCGGCCGCGTCAGTCCCTCTTCCCTCGACGACCTCCGCCGCACTCGGCGGGCGCATCAAGATTTCCCCGCTCGCCAGGAAATTGGCCACGGAAAAAGCCATCGATCCGGCCTACATCACCGGCAGCGGGCCCGGCGGCCGCATTGTCCGCGCCGACATCCTCGCCGCTGAAAAATCGCCGCAAGGCCGGCTGCACACCGGCCCCGTCCAGGACGATGAGGTGGTGCCGGTTTCAAATGTGCGCGGCATCATCGCCCGGCGCCTGGTCGAGTCGAAAACGCAGATTCCCCATTTTTATCTCGAGGTTGAAGTAGATGCCGGCCCGCTCCTCGAACTTCGCACTCGGCTCAACGCCTCGCTGGAAAAAGACGGCGCCAAACTTTCCGTCAACGATTTCATCCTCAAGGCCTGCGCCGAGGCGCTGGGCCGCGTGCCCGCCGTGAATTGCTCGTGGGAAGCTTCCGCCCAGCCGGGCATCCGCCATCACAGCGCCGCGCACGTCTCCTTCGCCGTGGCCATCGACGATGGCCTGATCACGCCGGTCATCCGCGACACGAACTCAAAAAGCATCCTCGCCATCAGTAACGAGGCCAAACAACTCGCCAAGCTGGCCAAGGATAAAAAGCTGAAACCCGACCAGTTTACCGGCGGCACCTTCTGCGTTTCCAATCTCGGCATGATGGGCATCGAGCGCTTCAGCGCCATCATCAATCCCCCCAATGCCGCCATCCTCGCCGTCGGCGCGACCGTCGCCAAGCCGGTGGTGAAAGACGGCGCCATCGTTCCCGGCCAGCGCATGTCGCTCACCCTCTCGTGCGACCACCGCGTGGTGGACGGCGCCACCGGCGCACAGTTCCTCAACGCGCTGCGCGAGCTGGTCGAGAAACCCGCGCTGCTCATATTCTGAGAGGGCTTCTGCGGGTATATCCGCATCTTTCTTCGTTCTCTTAATCGTTCTCTTTCTCTGGTTTGTTTGGGAGAATGATAATGATTACGATAATGAGAACGATACGGTCAGACGATTTTTCTACGTCAGTCCGATACCGCACCGAGCCATGCTTCAGCCCTACCCTTTGGCCCGGTGCTTGGCGTCAGCCTCGATGAGTTTCTTCAACGCATCAAGTGTCTGCCGCGCCTTGGTTTTTGCCAATGGCAGCCCGGCGGCATGCTCGGCCTTTTCATTCGCGAAAAGGTAAAACTTGATCTTCGGCTCCGTGCCACTGCCGCGCGCCGCGAAAGTGTAACCATTGGCCAGCGTCACAAAGTACATGTCCTGGGCCGGCACGGTGGCCCCGTCGGCATCCACGGTTTTCTCGCGGCCAAAATCATGGAACCTCGCCACGCGCATGTCGCCAAAGTCCACCGGGGGGGTCTGCCGGTAAGATTCAATGATCCGCTTGATTTTGTCCGCGCCGGTCGCCCCTTCGTAGTAAATATTGATCGTGTCCTCAAGATAGTAACCGTATTTCAAATACAGCTCATCGAGGTACTCCGGGACGGTGATCGCGCGCTCTTTGAGCGAGGCGCAGACTTCAGCAAACATCAGGCAGGCCGCATTGCCATCCTTGTCCCGGATGCCATCCGTGCCGAGGTAGCCATTGCTCTCCTCGTCGCCCAAAACCAGGAATGTGCTGTGGGCCAGCATCAGTTCGGCCCGCTTGCGGGCGGGCGTGGCGTCGTAGTCGAGCGCCAGGTGCTCCTTGGTGCGGAGCGCTTCCAGCATCTCATTCTCGTAGCGCCGCAGCCGGGCGCCGATCCACTTGAAGCCCGTCAGCGTGTTGATGACCTTGATGCCATGGCCGCGGGCGATGGCATCCTGCATCGGCGTGGTGACAAAGGTTTTGATCAAGACCGCCCGCTCCGAGCCCTCGGGCGGAATCCATTTTAGCTCCTTGTATTTTGAAATCCGATATTCGGCCAGCAAGGCGCCGATCTGGTTGCCGGTCAAAATGACCATTTTCCCGTCGCGACCGCGCACCGCCACGCTCATGCGGTCCGCATCGGGGTCAGTCGCGAACACAATGTCGCATCCGCGCCGGTCGGCCGTGGCGAGGGCCAGCGCCAGCGCCTCGGCATTCTCCGGATTGGGCGATTTTACCGTCGGGAAACGCGGATCGAAGGCGACCTGCTCGGTCACCTCGACCACATCCACCCGCGCATGAAGCAGGAGCGGCGTCGCGGCCACGCTGCCCGTGCCGTGGATGTTCGTGAAAATCACCTTCAGTTTTGACCGGGAAAGAGCCCGATGGTCGATGGCCGCGCGTGACGCCGCCACCAGGTACGCGTCGTCCGCTGCCCGGTTCAACATGATCGTGCGCGATAAATCCTTTTTGAGAAATACACCAAGCTCGGCGAGCTGGACGACATTGACCTCGGCGATGATGCCTTTGTCGTGTGGTGGCACAACCTGCCCGCCATCCTGGAAGTACGCCTTGAAGCCATTGTCGTGCGGCGGATTGTGGCTGGCCGTGACAACCACGCCGGCATGCACCTTGAGCCAGCGCACGGAAAAGCTCAGCTGTGGTGTCGAACGCGGCCCGTCAAAGATGAAAGCCACGCCGCCCAGTTGCGTCCAGGTCGAGGCCGCCAGCTCGCAAAAGTGCCGCGAGAAATGCCTCACGTCATGCGCGATGACGAGCCTCGGCGCATCAAAAAGGAGATTTTGCGCGAGGTATTTCTTGGTATAACGATATAGCCCGATCGTCGCACGGATGAGGGTAAAATCGTTGAGTACGTTACTGCCGATGGCCGCGTGCTCCGGTGTGCCCTGCGGGCCGGGCGTGCCAAGCTCACTTTTCGTCGGGACGGCGCCGATGGTGCGCCCGCGCATGCCACCGGTGCCAAACTCGAGGTAACGATAAAACCGGTCGTTGAGCTCGTCCCACGCGCCCTGGCCAATGAGTTCGCCGATGCTGGCGATGGCCCACGCGGGCAAACCGGAGCCCAGCCAGGCCGTGAGATTTTCCGCGGCGGCTGGCAAAAGATGGCCGGCATGCGCAGCGGTGGAAATTTTTTTGTGAGTGGACATGAAAAATTACTCGAGGTACAGCCCGTCGGTCACGGCCGGCCTGGGCGAAAGCTTTTCCCAGGCCTGCGCAAACGTGTCCTCATCGTAACCGAAAAGTGGCGAAATTTCCAGCGCCGGGTGTGGACGGCCATCCGCATCGGTCTCCACCGTCGCACCGGCGGCACGCAGCCAGCGCGCAAATTGCCTAAGCTGGTCATCGTTGGAGGTTTGCGGCGAGTCCGCGCCCTCGGCGTTTTTTACGGGTGAGAAATCATCCGCCCGGCGGGTTTCAATCACGACGGGATTTTTTGCAAACGGCAGCGCGTCGAAGACAAACATTTCGAATTTAGCCCCATTGGGCGCAGCCGGCTGGACCGCTTTCCCGGCGGCATCGATCACGGAAATTTTTTTGTCCGCGCGATGGAACGGCAGGGTTTTCCCCTCTGCCGCCTGCCCTGAGCTTGTCGAACGGGCCATGCGCCGGGCGAACTCGCGGTCGATCACATGGATGGCGACGTTGCCGGCATGGAAGCGCAGCCGCCCCGTCGCGGGATCGAGCTCGTGCTGCCGAGCGAGCGGCAGATCACTGTACTCGACGACGACGAGCCGGCCTTGCTGAACGCAGAAATGCCCGACCTTTTCCTCCGGATACGCCTTGGCCACCATCTTGCTCGACATTTCCGAGCCTTGCGCGAAATGCCAGCCCAGGAACGCTGCGTCGATGCAACGCACAAGGGGATTATCCACCTGGAAGTAGCTGATGGTGTCGATGCCTTCGCTTTTCAACAGGTCGAGCACGCCGCTGCGGTCGAGGGCCCGCAGCGAGCCGCCATGCCCGTCGGGCGACATCGCGATGCGTCCGGGCGCCTCGAGCAAAATATTTCCCGCGAAATCCACCGCCGGCATGCGCCCCTGGCGGAAAAAATGCACGCGCGCCTGGTCAAGCCCGAAAAATTTGTGCTCCGCAAAAAATGCCAGGGTTTCTTCATGGTTCGCGTGGCTCGTCATGATGAACCAGTGCAGTGGCCGGCCATAGCGGGCGCCCGCCGCGCGAAGCTTCTCGGCAAAAACCTGGAAAAGCGGCTTTTGTTTTACCGGCGTGATCGGGAACGTGCCCTTGGGCCCGTCCCAGCCCAAACGCGTGCCCTGCCCGCCCGCGACCGTGAACGCCGCGACGCGGCCCGCGCGCAGCGCGACTTCGCCCATCGCCCTGGCCTGCGCCCACGCGCGGGCATCGCCCCCCTGTTCGGGCAGCGGCACATAAGGCGCGGGCGCAAGGTCGCCGAAGCCGGCGCTAGCAGCGGGATTTTTCGCCAGCAGCGTACGGGCCAGCAGGGCGAGTTCGTCGAGATCGATTTCCGCCGCCTCAGCCAGCAACACCTGTTGTTCGGCCGCAGGAAGCTGGTTAAAAAAAGTAAAGACGTGCCCCTGGCCGGCGCGTTGAAAGTTTTCGATGATCGGAAAGGTCGCCATTAAAAAAACGAAGGGGCGATTGAAGGCGGCGACGGTTCACCGGTGCAATGAAAATGATTAGCAATTATCTCAAAATTGAAAAGTAACATCATTTTCAATTTTGAGTTAACATCTGCCACCTTCACGGTTCGAAGCGGAAAATAAATTCGTCCGGCTTGGCGTACCCAAGCTGCTGGCGGATGACGCGCTCGACATAGGCCGGATCCGTACGCAAGCGAGCGAGAACCTGTTGCTGCTCGTGCAACCGCTGCTCCGCGTCGGCCAGCCGCCGCTGGCTCACCCCTTCCTGCGCGCGTAATTGCAAATACTCTGCACGAGTCTGCCACAGCGATACCCCGAAAACCGCGCTCAGAGCGAAAAACAGCAAAGTGTAGATGAGGATGACAACGCGGCGTGCATTCACAGTAATCGTGACGCGAGCCAACTCCCCGTGAACATCGCGCGCAAATCTTTTCGCTCAAAGGGCACAGGCCCAAATAGAGCCGTGGGTCTTTTTGAAACGCATAATCGTTCTCGTTCTCTTACTCATTCTCGTTCTCTCCGATCGAGAACGATTACGAGAACGATATCCACCATTCCGCGCCTAAAGCTTTAACCTGACCCAGCACCCAAAATAGGCGTGCCTTTTGCCATTAGGCCGCATACTCGAAATTGGCCATGTATCAGAGCTTCTATGCGTTGGCGGAGATGCCCTTCAACATCACGCCCGATCCAAAATTTCTTTACCTCAGTCCCACGCACTACGACGCGCTGCAACACTTGCTCTACGGCGTCCGGGAACACAAAGGCTTCATCGTGCTCATCGGTGAAGTCGGTTGCGGCAAAACCACCCTTTGCCGTCGGCTGATGGAGGAACTCGATATCGAGCATTACGATACCGCGCTCGTCCTCAACCCCCGCATCAACGAAATGGAAATGCTCCAAGCCATCCTCACAGACTTGGGTGAAACCCAGCATGCGGACGGCCACTACAATCTCGTCACGCAAATAAATGAAGTTCTCCTCGCCCGCATCGCGGCCGGCCGCGACATCGTGCTCATCATCGATGAGGCGCAAAACCTCACCTTTGAGGTACTCGAGCAAATCCGCCTCCTCTCCAATCTCGAGACCGACAAGCAAAAACTCCTCCAAATCGTTCTCATCGGCCAGCCCGAGCTCAAAGCCATTCTCGCGCGTGACGAACTCCGTCAGCTTCGCCAGCGCATCCTCGTGCATTATGAGCTGCTGCCCTTGTCTCTCACCGACATAGACAATTACATTCGACATCGCCTGGCGCTCGCGGGCAGCCAGGGCCGCCCGCACTTTACCCCCCGTGCCATCCGCAAAATTCACCGCGCGAGCAAAGGGGTTCCTCGCGTGGTGAATAATCTCTGCGACAAGGCCATTCTCTCGGCTTTCATTCGTGAGTCCGACGAGGTAAACTACTGGGACGTTCGCCATGCGATGAAAGACCTGAACAACCTCACAAACTAGGATTTCCCCGCCATGAGCCTCATCAACGACGCCCTTAAAAAAGCCCAGCAACTCCAAACCCAAGGGCAGGCGCCGCCTCCGCCTATTCCCGGCAGCGCATCGGGCGCACCCGGCCTTCCAGCGGATTCGACCCATTCGGCAAGCTCAGGGCAGGCCAGCTCACCGCGGGCCAGCTCCGGCCGCGAGCGATCCATGCCCGGACAAATATTCATGCTCCTGGCATTCGGTGCGGGCGCGCTCATCGCCGTAAGCGTGCTTGCGACCGTTTATTTGCTGCGGCAACCGGCTGCGCTGAGTCCGACCGGGGCAGCGGCGCCCGCCCTGCCTGTCCTCCATAGCTTTAGCGAAGGAGGAAGCTTGCCGAATGGGTCGAACCCGCCGAGCGGGCCCATCGCGCCGGAAAAACCTGCGCCTGCTCCCGTCATCAGCGCCCCGGCCCTTGCTTTGCCGCAAACGATTCCACCTCCCACACCGGGAGAAATCATCGCGACAACTCCCGCCCAAGCTGTGGCAAAATTGCCGACACCGCCTGCCATCGCTCCTGTCCCGGTCACCACTCCTGCCGTAGCCACGGCCTCAAATTCATCGTCTTCTATTTTACCTCCTACGATCGTCATGCCCCAGCCTCCCACCCCGAACCAGCCTGCCCTGCCTGTCCTCCGTAGCTTTAGCGAAGGAGGAAGCCCGCCGAATGGGTCGAATCCATCGAACGGGCCTGATCCCAAAATTCTCGCCTACCTCGATGCCTTGCAAGTCGCCGGGATCCGCGTGTCCGACACCGGCAGCAAAGTGCTCATGAACGATCGCGTTTATCGCGAATGCGAAATCGTCGATCACCTGCTCGGCTTGCGCCTGAAAAAAGTCGAGAGCGACACCCTCACGTTCGTGGATGAACGCGGCGTGGTCTACACGAAGAATTTTTAGGGGGCCGAATTTCATTCAGTTGTGGGCGGGGTGCCCTCACCCCGCAAAAGCGTGGGTGGAGCGCGTTGACCTCAACGCGCTCGAGCGTCTTGAGGTCAAGCCGCTCCACCTTAGGCCTTCTTCAAATATTTCTCCACCTCCGCGAGCGGGCGCGTGTTCAGCACCTGCTTGGCCGTCAGCCATCCCTTGCGCGCCGCGTTCACGCCGGCGCGGACAAACTCGAGCCCGGCGGTATCGTGCGCATCGGGATTGATGGAACAGAGCAGCCCGTGCTCCGCGGCGCGGCGCCAGTAGCGCCAGTCCATGTCGAGCCGCTGCGGGTTGGCGTTAAGCTCGATGATGACGCCATTCGCGATGGCGGCGTCGATGATTTTCGCCGTGTTCACCGCATAACCCTCGCGGCGCAACAGCAGCCGGCCGGTCAAGTGTCCGAGCATGGTCACATGGGGCTGTTCGATCGCCCGCAGGATGCGCGCCGTCATCGTCGCCTCGTCCTGGGTGAAGGCGCTGTGCACCGAAACCACGGCGTAGTCGAGTTGACGCAGGATCGATGAATCGAAGTCGAGCCGGCCATCCGGCAGAATGTCGCATTCGGTGCCGGCAAAAACATGCGTCTTGAAACGTCGCGACGCATTCAGCGCGCGGATCTCCGCCACTTGCTTCAACAATTTCGCCTCGGTCAGCCCGTCCGCCTGAAAACTCGACTTCGAGTGATCCGCAATGCCGAGATACTCCCAGCCCAGCGCCTCGGCCGCGCCAACCATCTCTGTGAGCGTATTGCGCCCGTCGCTCGCCGTCGTGTGGTTGTGAAACGCCCCGCGCAAATCGCCCCATTCGACCAGCCGCGGCAACTCGCCTTGCTCGGCCGCCTCGATTTCGCCCAGCCCCTCGCGCAGCTCCGGCGGAACAAAATGCAGTCCCAGCGCCTTGAAAATGTCCGCCTCGGTTTTAACCGGTTTCCCGCTTTTCCGCTTTTCCGCTTTTTCTTTTTCCGCCTTTTCCTTCGCCGTGCCCTCGCCTTCGGCCGGCACCAGGCCCCACTCGCTCAAGCTCAGGCCGCGCGCCAGCGCCCGCTGCCGCATCTGCACGTTGTGGTCCTTCGAGCCGGTGAAGTGATGCAGCGCGAACACAAACTGATCCTCCGGCACCAGCCGTAGATCCGCCTGCAGCCCGCTGGCGAACCGCACGCTTGCCTTCGTCTCGCCCTGCGCGGTGACTTCCTGCACCTCCGGCAGCCGTATAAACCACTCCACCACCGGCGCGACCTCACTCGCCGCCACGAGAAAATCGAGGTCGCCGATCGTTTCCAACCCGCGCCGCAGGCTGCCCGCCGACTCCGCGCGCACCACCTGAGGCAAGGCGCGCAACCCGGCGAGAATCGGCTCGGCCAGCAGCCACGCGTCCCACCACAAATGACGCTTTCCGTAAGCTTCGCGGTTTTTGATGCCGGTCAAAATCTTTTCCTGGCTCTTTTCGCCAAACCCGTCGAGCTCCGCCACCCGCCCGTCCGCACACGCCGCCGCCAGCGCAGCGATGCTGTCGAGACCGAGCTTTTCGTGCAACGCGCGCACTTTTTTCGCGCCCAGGCCGGGAATCTGCAGCATCTCGACCAGCCCCGGCGCAATCGACGCCTTCAACTCTTCATAAAATTTCAGCCGGCCGGTCGTGTGTAGTTCGCTGATTTTCTGCGCCAGCGCCTCGCCCAGGCCCTTCACGCTATCCAGTCGCTTTTCTCGAATCAGCGTCGCCAGCTCCGCGTCCTCGATGCCCTCCAGCACCCGCGCGCCCGAATGATACGCGCGCACCTTGAACGGGTTCTCGCCCTTCAACTCCAGCAGCGTCCCAATCTCGTTCAGCACGTCGGCGATGTCGTTCTTATTCATAAAAGGACATTACACAAAGATCGCGAAGAACGCGAAGCTCAGATTTTTAACCACGGATTAACCACTGATGAACACTTATGCTCACTTATTAATTTTAACCACGGATTCGATCCGGTTTTAACCGCAGATGCACGCAGATAGACGCGGATACGGCGGGTGGGACTGCTTCACCCAGATACTGCGAATAAACACGCAGGTTGAGCTTCGTGCTTATTCGCAGTATCTGGGATGAAGCTTGTCGAGCCCCCAAAACTGGGCTCGCCCCGGCGAAGCCGAGTCCCGCCCGCCGCGACTGCTCCGTGGTTATCTGCCCAATCTGTCGTGAGATCCCGTGCCTCCTCACATCCAAGCCTCCAATATCCGCGTTCATCTGCGTTCATCCGCGGTTAAAAAATCCGCCTCAAGCTCAGAATTTTCCGCGGATGTCGCGGATATAGCGGATACGATTAATTTCAGTGGCCATAAGTGTCCATCAGTGGTAAAAAGTGGATAGATTTTACCCGCATGCCCTTCTCTTACCAGCGCACGATTCATTTTTCCGACACCGACGCCGCCGGGGTGGTTTTCTTCGCCAACTTCCTCGTGCTCTGCCACGAAGCCTATGAAGAGTCGCTCGCCGCCGCCGGGATCGACCTTAACACCTTTTTTTCCGACCACGGCGTCGTCGTGCCCATCGCCAAAAGCGAAGCCAGCTACCTGCGCCCGCTCCGCGCGGGTGACAAAGTCCTCGTGACCCTCGCGCCGGAACCGATCTCGGAAAACAGCTACGCGCTCAATTGCGAAGTCGTGAAACTTGGCGCCGCAAAAAAAACCACCGCCCGCGTCCGCACCGAACACGTCTGCATTTCCTCGAAAACCCGCGAACGCCTGCCGCTGCCCCCCGCCCTCGCCGCCTGGCTAAAGGCGGGGTGAATTTTCACACGAAGATCGCAAAGGGCGCAAAGCTCGGAAAGCCGCGTCTTGGGGACCCGCCTTCGCTAAAGCTACGCAGGCCAAAGGGCACCCCGCCCACAAAAGCCCGAGTGTAACCCAATAGGTTACTTTCTCATTTTCTCGGCGAGCAGGGCGCGGTTTAATTTTCCCTGCGCGTTGCGTGGCCATTCGGTCACGGCCACGTAGCGTTTGGGTAGCGCGGGTGCCGCGAGCTGCCCGGCCAGAGTCCGGGCCACGCGTTCCAAATCCGGCGCGCGCGCCGTGGCGGGATAGCAAGCCACGACGGCTTCGCCCCACTCCGGATCCGGCACGCCCAGCACCGCCACGTCGTCAAATTCGCCCGTGGCCCGCAACGTCGCCTCCACTTCCGTCGGCGACACTTTTTTTCCGCCCGTGATGATGATGCCGTCGCGCCGGCCCGTCACTTGCACGTGTCCGTTTCCGTCGATGAATCCCAAATCATCCGTCGTGAAGTCCCGCTCGGTGCGCCACTCGGGAAAGTAACCGCGGAAGACCGATTCGCCCGTGATGCGCAGCGTGCCCTCGCCCGTCACATCGATGCGCGCATGCGGCATGACCGCACCGCTGCTGCGCGAGCCGCCGAGGAATTCCTGCGGACGCAACGTCGCCACCATCGCGACGGTTTCCGTCAGGCCATAACTTGGCGCCAGCGGCACGCGGGCCTCCGCCGCGCGGTCCAATAAATCCGGCCAGGCCGGCCCACCGCCCAAAAACACCGCGCGAAACCGCCGCAGCCAGCCGACCGCTTCCGGCTGCGCCAGCAGCCGCTGCAACTGGGTCGGCACCAGCGAAAGAAACCACTCGCCGCTGTCCCCCATCGCCGGCCGCCGGCCCGTTTCAATCTCCGACCAGCTCGCCGGCAGGAACTTGCCTCCCGTGAGCGCGCATCGCATCCATGCCATCAGCCCGCTCACGTGGTGCAACGGCAGCACGCCAACCGCGTTCACCTGCGCCACATTGAAATGCGCGGCGAACCCCTCTACGGCCGCGTTGAGCGTGTCCTGATCGTGCCGCGCGAATTTCAACCGGCCGCTCGTGCCGCCGGATGCGATCATCAGCCAGCCGCGGGCGGGCCCGCCAGCGATTTCAGATTTCAGATTTAAGATTTCAGATTGCGGCAGCGCCGCTTGCTTCGCCTCAGCCAGGATTTGATTCGTCGTACGCACGGCCAACTCCTCCCGTTCGTTTTGGCCCCACGCCGGATCGCACAAAAATACATTCCCCCCGTTGGCCACGGCCTGGGCAAATGCCGCCATGAACCGCGCC
>Ga0207024_10226_pt1 | contig 15531 bp, 14 predicted proteins | sample Alteio_BWMinCont_44_FD_153470 | JGI IMG/M metagenome (GOLD analysis project Ga0207024, IMG submission 153470) | Enriched cells from forest soil in Barre Woods Harvard Forest LTER site, Petersham, Massachusetts, United States -... | ecosystem: Environmental > Terrestrial > Soil > Temperate forest >...
CTCGCCGATATTATCATCGCAGACGGGCGTAGTACCGACGAATCGACCGATCCTGCCTTTCTGGAGGAAATGGAAGTACGCACCCTATTGATTACCGATGAGCTGGGATTAAGCAGCGCCACCCGGATGGGGCTGGCCTATGCGATGGAGCAGGACTATGAGGGTGTCATTATTATGGATGGCAATGGTAAAGACGGGGTGGAAGCTATTCCCACCTTCATAAAGGCCCTCGATAAGGGATTCGACATGATTCAGGGGTCGCGTTTCATGAAGGACGGCGTGCATAAACACACCCCGCTGGACCGTTATATCGGCATCCGCTTCGTCATGGTGCCCATTCTGGGGGTAGGTTGCCGCTATTTCTGGTATACCGATGCTACCAACACCTTCCGCGCGATGAGCATGCGTTTCCTGCGCGACCCCCGCATTCAGCCAATAAGAAAAAAATTTGTGGGTTTCAACCTTCATCCGTATATCATGTACCGCGCCGCAAGATTAAAATTTAAAGTCATAGAGATACCAGTCAGGCGCATGTATCCGGACGATGGTTCGGTTCCGACAAAAATCCATGGCTGGAAAACCCGGTGGAAGATCGTTGAAGGTATGCTCACTGCCGTGTCGGGTGGCTACGACCCGGAGTAACCTAGGGACACTTTCCGTGACTCTGTTTAATAAAAATTATCATTGATTTTCATAGGGTAAATACTTTTACTCCCCGCTGTTTATAGCTGGTAATACCTGACCGTTTGAGGGGACGACACCGTGTTTTCGTGGGAAATGTCACATAAAATTCATACTCGTTTACTGTTTTTGTTATAATATAAATCATAAAAAAATTAATAAAATTATTGATACGCAGCAGGATTAAGGATTCCCATAATGGACGTTGTTGCACCTGTTTTTCCGGTGGAAGTAGGCGATGTAGGCGTAGTTGCACCGATGGAAAGCATTGGTGTCACGGGGGGATATTCTACCGAAAAGAAGGCTCCGAAGGTTCGCCAGTCGGAGGTTATTTACCAGATTTATCCCGCCTCTTTTAAGGATTCCGGCCAGACAAAGCGTGAGGGGGAATATGAAGAATATAAAGGGTGGGGCGACCTGAAGGGCATCAAAGATAAACTCAGCTATGTAAAAGACCTGGGCGTGGATGCCGTATGGATTTCACCATTTTTTCTGTCGCCCAAAGGCAAGCCAGGGGATGGCGGCTATGCCATCAGCGCTTACGATAAAGTCGATCCACGCTTCGGTACGATGAAAGATTTTGAGGATCTTCTCGCAGAAGCCCACAAACCTTATGAAGGGCATCCTGATGGCCTGCGCGTTTATACGGATTTTGTGCTTTGCCATACCTCGAATGAACATGGGTGGTTTAAGAAAAGCCGCAATAAAGAATCTGGATTTGAAAATTTTTATGTATGGAGCGATGGCGAAAAGGATGATGCTGGTAACCTCATCAAAAATAAAAGGGGTGAACTCATCAATGATGATAACGAACCCATTGAAAAAAATGCGCAGGGTAAATACATCAAAAAGCAACGTGGAGAACATGGAGAAGAGATACCCAGCAGACCAAGGATTCCCAATAACTGGCTGTCTGTTTTCAACGGGCAACGGGCATGGACGTGGGATGATACGCGCCAGCAATACTACATGCATCATTTTAACACCAGCCAGCCTTCTTTAAATCTTAACGACAAAACAGTGCAGAAAGCAAGCCGCGACCAGATGAAAATCTGGCTTGATATGGGGGTGGATGGACTGCGCATCGATGCGCTTCCTTACGCCAATTACGATCCTGAATTTAACCATGATAAGTGGATAAAAGATTATTATGACCGAAATGACGACCGCTGGGGGGCACAATGGGTAACCAACAGCATGTGCCGGGAACAGACCGAAAATGAAGTTCTGCCCGCCATAAGGGAACTGGCGAACTCACCTGAGTATAAAACCAAAAAGAGAATTATAGTGGAAGCCATCGCCGGACGAAAAGGCGGCGGCGAGGATGTGGAACAGGCAGCAAGATATATCGATCAGGAGAAGGGCGCCGACTGTGCTTATACGAACGCCTTTGTAAGCCTGTTCTATCCCCGGGATGGAGATCCGGGTGGCTACCCGACCGCCCAGCGAGTACGAGGCACCATTAAGGAACTTATAGAGCGTTCTCCTGACGGCGGCTATTGCCATAATCTCAGCAACCACGATTTTCCCCGCTATGCGGGCCGGATGGGAGACGGTGTCCCCGATGCTTTAAAACCCGACGCTGAAAAACAACTCCTGAAGCTGGTGAGTACACTGCAGGGTTCAGTCTGCCTCTATAATGGCGACGAACTGGGATTGCCCCAGGCAACAGCACAGGATCTCAATCCGGATTATCTCAAAAAATTTATAAACGAAGATGGCCAGCCTAAATATCCCAATGGCAAAAGGCAAGACCTGCTTGACGGCGAGGCAAACAGGGACGGCTGCCGCACCCCCATGCCATGGGAAGCATGGGGCACCAATATGGGATTTTCAGATCATGGCGACCCTTACCTCCCTCTTCCGGCGTCACATAAAGTACGGGCTGTGGATGTTCAGAAAACACAGCCGAATTCAAGCCTTAAAATTACACAGCGTATATTGGAGCAGAGAAAAGACAATCCTGCCCTGAATCAGGGCAAAACTACTTTTCTGCATACTATCGACGAGCATCCCTTTGTTGCTTTTGTGCGTGAAACTGACGATTCAGTAGATGACCAGGGCAATCGGGTTGAAGGACAGGCAGTCCTGTGCGCCTTTAATATGAGTGGCGAGAGAGGCAGGTACTTCGTACCTTCCAAGGTTCCGGAACTCCGGGATAATCCAGAGCTATTGAAAAAGATCCAACGTTCCAGCGGGATAACGCTTTCCGAGGATGGAAAAACCGGTGAGGTCAAAGTATATATTCCTCCCTATGGCAGTACTTTCATCGGGCTAAGTCAGGCGCGAGAAGCAGATGCAGAGATAGGAATGCAAACCCTGCGTGTGAATGATGCTTCGGTTGGGCTGGAAATACCCAAAACGCTTAAATCACAACAACCGAAAATCTTTGCCGCCGACCTGCTGATTACAGACATCCATATGTCCGGAGAAGCTGCTGAGGACGCTTTAAATAAGATTATCGGGGGAAAGAGCAATCAGGAGCGTATAAAGGATAACAAACCTGCAGTAGAGTGGGGTGAGAAATCAACCATAGATGAAAAAGAATATGAAATACTGTTAGCAGCCTCTCAAACTGGTGACCCGCTCACGGCAGGGGGATCGACCTCCTGCGTGCTGGGGACGCTCAAACAATTGCTGAAAAAAATTGCAATTAATATCATGGGCTTTCCCACCGATGATGAGCACGGAAGAGTCATTAAGGACTTTTTAAAAAGAGCCGATATAGAGGTTACCGGAGACTGGCTAAGAAATACTGAGCCACAACAGGCAGTTTCCTTTATCATAGAACATACAGAGGGGAAACATAAGGGAAAGCATACCATCCTCACCTATCCCGGTCATCAGATTGACGCATTCCACAAGTATCAGGCACAGGCCTTGAAGCAGGTTGAAAATAATATCGACCCCAAATTAAGAACTGCAATGACTTTACGGGAAAAGATACAGGACTGCACTATTGTCTACCTGCCGGATTCGACACTGGATAAATATGAACTGCCTATCACACAGAAAATTTTGGAATGGCGTTGGGAAGGGCAGAAACAACTGGTGCTTGCCCTGCCGACCCATGCCGATTTCGGACCGACCTATAGCGATTTCTTTAAATACCTGATTCCAAGTTGCAATGTCGTGATGGGTAACGATGTGGAATTTTACCGTATTCTCACCGGTAAGGAAAAAGCCAGAAAAGATATCAAAGATGAAGATATAACTATGATCACCGACCGATTGCAGGAAATGTTTGATAGGAAAGTGCTTGAAAACGCAAAAATGCCCTGCCCAAAGAACCAGGTGGCCTTTATTACACGCGGCGAGGAGCCAGCACTGCTGGTCACCAAAACACAGAAATATATCGACGGAGAGAAAGTACCCTCTGTAATAGAAGTACCCGTTATCCCGATCAAAGAGACCGAGATTAAAAATAAGCTGGGTGCCGGTAATGCCGCTTTTGCGGGATTCCTTGCCGGGTATATTAACGGATTGGATCATAAGCAATCTGCTGAGGAGGCTATGAGACAGGCGGCTGAAAAGATTCGGCAGGATAATCCGGCACCTTACATTCTTAATCCTCAATCACGGACCATATCATCGGCCAGTGCCCAGCGAAGAGGGGTTAGCCCTGGTGAATAGAATATCAACCAAAGATATTACCTGTCATCTCCCTCACCCATTCGCTTGATATCATGAAAATGGTCGTAGCGCACTTCCAGTACATAATTTTCCTTGCGGTGGAGGATATCCACAAAGGCGGCACCGCATTCAATTTCATCGGCGATATAGGAATGGCGGGCGTGAATCACTTTTGACAGGGTTTCATCCACACCCGTCAGCGACACAACAATTTCGGCTTCGATTTCATTGAGTTTTTCGTCCGTCATACCGCGAAGCGGGCTGTGTTCATCAATGGGGTGCATCACCAACCAACTCAGCCGCAGAAAGGGAATTTCATTACGCACCAGCGGCAGATCATAAAAGCGCCGCATTTCCGTGCCTTCGGCGGTTACTTCATCGCGCATCAGCGTGAGCTTGACTCTGGCGTCAACGATACGGTTGTCGCGCTCATTGGCAAGGCGGAACATGAAATGACGTTTGCCGTCATGCATCCCGATGATGGCCTTGTCGCTGAAAAGGATGCGGGCGGTGGGGCGTGAAAATTTGGAAAACATAAGGCCGGTGACCATGCCGTAATAGGCAAAACCGAACATGGATTCGATGGTCACGAGGATATTGGCCGCCAGCCCCTTGGGTAACAGCCCTCCATAGCCAATGGTCGCTACTGTCTGCACGCTGAAGAAAAACGCATCGGCGAACGAGCCGGGCTGCGCATGTTCGATGCCATCGCCGAGTGACAGGTAAGCCAGGGCAAATATCAGGTTGATCCCCAGATAGACCGCTACCATCAGCGCAATGGTGTTTTTCCACGACGCTGCCAGCATTTTTGCATAGGCGTCACTCAACCCTTGTTTTCGCCGCCCGATGGCGACTACTTTAAACCCATCCCCGCGTGAAACGGCACGCATGTGCCGGCGCACACCAGTAGTATGGTTAGTTGAGTGGTGAGTATTCATGGATGACAGCATAGGGATTTTTTCCGGTTTGTCATCCCTCGCTATGACATGCAGCTTACACCGGGATAAATTTCAGCGCCACGCCGTTATTGCAATGACGCAGCCCCGTCGGCTGCGGACCATCGTTAAAAATATGGCCGTGATGACCGCCGCAGCGGGCGCAATGATACTCGGTACGCTCCATGAACAGGCTGGTATCGCTTCTGGTTTCGATATGGCCTTTAATGCTATCGAAGAAACTCGGCCAGCCGGTGCCGCTATTGAATTTGAATTTAGAGGGGAACAATGGCAGGTCACAGGCGACACAGGCAAACATGCCCTCGCGGTGTTCATCATTGAGCGGACTGGAAAACGGACGTTCCGTCCCCTCTTCCCGCAACACGTTATATTGCGGCCCGGTCAGGATTTTTTTCCATTCCTCATTGGTCTTTACCAGTTTGTCAACAGGCTGGTCTGACGCTGCCGTAGCGATACGGCTAAACCGGCACAATGCCACCGCACTTACCCCCAGAAGGCCGTATTTTACAAACGAACGCCTGTCCATAGCACCACTCCCTGTTCCAGATGTCTTTCGATAATAATTCGGCTCCATTACCATAAACGTTACAGATAACCTCAGGCATGCTTCATGCGACGGCGTATGGAGTTAACGGGAAGTTCGACAGCGTGATACAGTATCAGGGCAGTGACGCTGCTTAAAATGGTGACTATCGCCCAGATAGTCCAACCTTTTACCGACAGCGATGGTAGCATGACATGCACTGCCAGTCCCAGTGGTAAATGTACCAGATAAATCGGATACGCTAAGTTGCCCAGGAAATCATCAAGCTTTTGAACCGCCATGGGCAGGCTTTTCCTGTCGATCTGGCTTAAATACGCCACCAGCAGCACGTTAATGATAAAGCCTATGAAAAATTCCACTGAACTCGGATCTGTATAGAAAGATGGCGCATTCCTTATAAATACTACGAACATGATCATAGTGATTACCCCAAAGCTATGCGGGATGACGAAATGATTCCGGTTTTTTCTCATCAAAAGCAGTACCCCTGTGCAGAATGGCAAGGAAGCCGCCATAGCACTCCAAAACTGGAAGGACGGGGCGAAACGTTGTAAGCCAATACTAAACACAATGCCGCATACTGTATAACCTATACTGCAATACAACAATGTTCGCCGTAGCCCGCTATCGATTAAAATTTTGGGAATCAGCGCCCACCAGATGAGCTCAACGCCCAGTGACCACGATACGGGCAGGATGTCATGGGTATATAAGGCCCCCGTTATCGGATTCACCATGCCGATAGCCAGTATGTTCCAGGCCCAATCCCTTATGTCCTGTGGAACGATGTGAAATGTGCTTATTTGCAAAGCTTCATGCGGAAATGCCATCAGCAGAGGCAGTGTACACGCCATGACAACCCAATAGAGCGGGAAAATACGTAAAAAACGGTTTATAGCAAATTTTCGCAAACCTCCCGGAAGAGGCAGATAGGTGTGATGTAGAATAAAGGATGCCACATAACCACTTAAAATATAAAAGGCAAATACGGCATAAAGGCCCACAGTTCCATATTGCCTTGGCCCCAGGTGCGTCAAGATAACCAGGCAGGCGAGCACGTAACGATATATCCCAAAGGTGCCGAAAACGCGTTGAGGCCCGGTAACAGGCATGGATAGGTTCATAATGCTTTTGACCAATATGAATAACCGGTTTTTACAAAAAATATAATATAGGTAATTATACTATATACTGTGTACATCTTTTCAATAGATTAACTATGTGCAGGAAATCAGTATTTACGCCGCAGCTTATTGTGGATAGCGCCACTCCCTGTTCCAGATGTTCTCTAATGGTGGATTCGACTCCATTACCATACACGTTACAGATGCCCCAATGCACGCTTCAGCTTTTCATGCGGCGGCGTATGGAGTTAACGGGAATTTCGACAGCGTGATACAGTATCAGGGCAGTGACGCTGCTTAAAATGGTGACTATCGCCCAGATAGTCCAACCTTTTAACTCCAGCGATGGAAACGTGACACGTACTGCCAGTAGCAGCGGTATATGTACCAGATAGATTGGATACGCAAGGTTGCCCAGGAAATCATCAAGCTTTTGAACCGCCATCGGCAGGCTTTTCCTGTCTATCTGGCTTAAATACGCTACCAGCAGCACGTTAATGATAAAGCCCAGGATAAAACCCAGTGAATAAGGATCTGTATAGAAATACGGCGCATTCCTTATAAACACTACAAACACGATCATAGTGATTACCCAAAAACTATGCGGGATGACGAAATGATTCCGGTTTTTTCTCACGAACAACAGTACCCCCGAGCAGAACGGCAAGGAGGCCGCCACAGCATTAAAATACTGGAAACACGGGGCGAAATGATGCAAGCCAATGCTCAACATAACGCCGCATAATGTATAACCTATACTGCAATACAACAACGTTCGCCGTAACTGGCTATCGATTAAAATTTTGGGGATCAGCGCCCACCAGATGATCTCAATACCCAATGACCAGGATACCTGCAGAATACAAGGGGAATATAAGTCACCCGTTATCGGGTTCGCTATGCCGATAGCCAGGGTGTTCCAGACCCAGTCCCAACCCTGCGGAACGCCGTGAAGAGAATTAATGAGCAAGGCTTCCTGCGGAAATGCCATGAGCAGCGGCAGCATGCACGCCATGACGACCCAATAGAGCGGGAAAATACGTAAAAAACGGTTTATAGCAAATTTTCGCAAACCTCCCGGAAGAGGCAAATAGGTGTGATGTAGAATAAAGGATGCCACATAACCACTTAAAATATAAAAGGCAAATACGGCATAAAGGCCCACTTTTCCATATTGGTCTGGCCCCATGTGCGCAAAGATAACCAGGCAGGCGAGCACGTAACGATATATCCCAAAGGTGCCGAAAACGTGTTGAGGCCCGGTAACAGGCATGGATAGGTTCATAATGTATGAATAACCGGTTTTTACAAAAATATAATATAGGTAATTATACTATATATTGTGTATATCTAATCAATAGATTAACGATGTGCAGCAAATAGGTGGTATGCATTCATTAAGAGTCGGGTAACTAAAGCATCGTTATCAGCGAATCAGTAATAAGAGATTCATGCCAACGGAGCTATTCTATGAAAAAAATTACTTATACCATTATCTCAGCCTTACTGCTTGCCGCTGGCGGTAGCGAGGGCGCAATGGCAGATGAGCAGGTTCCCGTGGTGCTTGAACTGTTTACTTCGCAGGGCTGTTCCTCCTGCCCGGCAGCAGATGCGCTCTTGCAGGAACTGGCGAAAGACCCCGGCATTGTCGCCTTGTCGTTCCATGTGCATTACTGGGATTCCCTCGGTTGGCGCGACCCGTTTTCTTCAGCGGAGAATACCAATCGCCAGAACCAGTATGCGAAAAACCTGAATCAGAATTCGGTATTTACGCCGCAGCTTATTGTGGGCGGCACACATTCCACCACAGGCAACGATAAGGCAGGGGCCATCGACGCGATTGCTGCCGCGCACAGGGTAACGCGACCGATACCGATCACCTTCACCCCGGTTGGAGAAGAGCATGTGCTGAATGTGCATATAGGGGCGGTCGACCCTGGTACGCTTCCATCCAGTATTTTCGTTGTACGTTACCGCCGTCACGCCAGCACAGAGGTTCCTACCGGTGAAAACGCCGGACGCACCCTGGACAGCATCAACAATGTCATGGAATTGTCGAAATATGCCGCATGGGAGAACAAGGATGTCGATTTCCAGTTACCCATTAGCCAGAATATTGATGAAGGGATTGCCGTTTTTATACAACACGATGGGCAGGGACGCATTATCAGTGCCCAAAATTTTCCGAAATAGGAGGATGTATGTCTGATAACACAACACAATTGGCTACTTTTGCCGGCGGATGTTTCTGGTGCATGGAACCGGAATTTGCCGGTATTGCAGGCGTTAGCAAAGTCGTATCCGGTTACATTGGCGGACACATCAAAAACCCGACCTACGAACAGGTGTGCAGCGGCGCCAGCGGGCATATCGAAGCCATTCAGGTCACCTATGACCCCGCGCAGGTGAGTTACGCCGCTTTGCTGGAGATCTTCTGGCAGAACATCGATCCGCTCGATCCTTACGGGCAGTTTGCCGATAAAGGTTCGCAGTACCGCGCCGGGATATTCACCCATAATGATGAACAAAAGACGCTGGCGGAAGCCTCGAAAAAACAGGTGAGTGGCTTGTTTGGCCGTGAAGTCGCCAGTTTTGTCAAGCCTGCCCCGGTGTTTTACCCGGCGGAGGATTACCATCAGGAATTCTTTATCAAAAACCGCACGCGTTATAAACAATATGCCGAGCATAATGGGCGCAAGGAACGGCTCCATGCACTCTGGGACAACAAGAAAATCCCGCTGGCTTCATAAAGGAGAAATCTATGACTAAAAAAGACGACATCAAAAAAATTGCCAGGGCCCCACAGGAATGGCAAACCTGCCTGACACCGCAGGAATACGATGTGCTGCGGCAGGAAGGCACCGAACGCCCGTTTTCCAGCCCGCTCAACGCCATCAAAAAGAACGGCACCTTTGTTTGTGCCGGTTGCGGCCTGCCCTTGTTCACCTCGGCGCAGAAATACAATAGTGGTACCGGCTGGCCAAGTTTTTATGATGCTATCCCCGGCCATATCGAAACCTCAACCGACTATAAGCTGGGCGTTGCCCGCACCGAATACCATTGCACCGGCTGCGGCGGCCATCAGGGGCATGTGTTTGAAGATGGCCCTGAACCAACGGGCCTGCGCTACTGCAATAATGGGGTGGCCCTGAAATTTATTGCCGACGAATAAGGTTTTTCTGGCGATTGACAACTAACTTCGCTAAAGTACACCCGTTTTAAATCTTTACGGGTGCTTTGTCTGCTATGAGTGATCTTTTTGTCGATTTTTTTAAATATATCATCATCGCTTTGTTCCTTTTCTTCGGGTACAATGAATTCGTGATGATGAGCCGCGATCCGGCCTATGAGAAAATTGTGCAGAAGCAGGATAAGGCCGAAATCCTGAGTGCCATCGGCTCAGCGAAATATGCGTATCAGTGCGGGAGCGGCGAGCCACCGAACTATTATATGTATATTGACCGTTTATGCGTTGAAAAAGCGGTTGAGGTAGAAGTTTTCCAGCGATGCTTTGTGACCCTGCGCTGCCCCGGCTGGTACTATGTCGGTTTTGACAAAGACGGCAAGACCGTCAGCAAATACCGTTTAGGTGAGTAAATTCCGTCTGCATTCGAAAATGTCACGAAATTGTAATACCAAATTAATCCCCCCTGTGTTAATTAACATTAATAAACAATTCACGGGATTTTTATGATTGAATCAACAAAGAGAACTGTCGTACCAACGCAAAGAAAATCCCCAGAGAGAAGCCCGGTTAAAATATTCGGCCATCGTGGTTGCCGGGGGAAGGAAGGCATTGCCGAAAATTCGCTGGCAGCCTTTGAAGTGGCACTGGAAAATGCCGATGGCATCGAACTGGACGTGTTCCTTACTACCAATGATCAACTGGTCGTATTCCATGACGAGACGCTCGAAAAACTGACTGATGGAACAGGTCCCATCACCTCTCATTCACTGGATCAGCTTAAAGCATTAAGGCTGAGGGAAAAACCCAAAAGCGAGATATTTACCGAAGATACCATCCCGACGCTGGATGAAGTGTTGAAGCGTGTCGAGGAAGCTCGGGCGGCTCACCCCGATGATCAACGCCTCAAGGATTTTAAAGTCTGTATCGAAATCAAGGATCCCGCCATCACCGGGAAGGTGCGTGAGACCATTAATAATCATTTAGGCCATGGGGAAAATGACTTGAGCATAGATAATTTCGAGGTCCGTTCTTTTAATATGCCAAGTCTGGTAGAAATGAAAAAGAAGATGCCTGAAATGCAGCTCGGGGTCCTCTTTGCTGGACCAAAGTATCCATGGGATACCAGTGAAGCTTTGCTGAAGGAATTACTTGAAGCCAATAAAGGCCTTTTTGATGAATCTGATAAAATTGATAAATCCGGAAAACGTAAACCTCCCAATAATACCGTCAGTGTTACTCTGAATACGCTTACCGACGATGCACTTAAAGCAATCAACGAAACCATAGGTCTTGACCCTAAGGATGGGCCGAGGATTACCCCATGGACGGCTGGCGAAATAAATCCAGACACTCTTGACACTAATCAACAGAAAGCATTAGTCGCAACGGTAGAAAAAGCAGTTGGTAAGGGCGGTGCTTTTATCACTGATTTCCCCGAGGAAATGAAGAAACTCATGGGCAAGTATCGTGGGACTCCCGAATGGGGAATAAGAACTGGCACAGGCATGGCCCAAGGTGGCGGCGGGATCAGAGCTTAAGCAAAGACAGCAAGACCGTCAGCAAATATCGTTTGGGGAATTAGGTTTTGTAGATAATAGAAAAGAAGACAATGGCCTGACCATACTTGTCTTTGGTCAGGCCACAGTATTTGAGCATCATCCTAGGTGACGTCATGATGATCCGCTCACTGTCTACGATTACATCGTACCGCATTCAAAAGTAAGGCCTATGTCACCTACTTCACCACCTGTACCTGGTCTACAATAGTTGCCTTGAGAGCTTAAAACCTTATATATGCATGTTGTTTTGCCACGAGAGCCCGGACACCATGTTAGCAACCATTGATGTACGCTGGTTACAGTTGCACACGCTGGAGTGTCACCAGAATTGTATGCGTCTAAGTATGGCTGCCCTATTATTCTTTCAAGTGCCAGATCTTTAATGGTGGTGGTATAAGTATTACATCCGACATCTCTATAATTGGTATTTCCAAGGGCAGTTATACAGTTATTACAAGCATCATCCGCCATCGCGGGCGTTGCTGAGAACGCCATAGCTGAGAACGCCAGAATGCAGGCGGTAGTTTTCATTGCATTACGTGTGGTCATGACTTCTACTCCTTTTATCATAATGGATTATAAAAAATGGCCAATTAAAGAAACCTGCCATCAAAAGTGGTTCCCAAACTACATGATTGTTTTAAGAATATACAATAAATATTAATTATATATTAATAATATGGCGTATATGGCATTAATAATGGTTGGCCAGTTTTTACGATTATGCGCTTGATTTTTTATTATAATTACGCCGCCCGCCAGGCGATATCGCGTCGACAAAACCCTTCCGGCCAATCGATTTCATCCACGGCCTGATAGGCTTTTGACTGCGCTTCCGCCACCGTTGCGCCAATGGCGGTAACGCCGAGCACGCGCCCGCCGGTGGCTAACAGTTTGCCACCCTGCTGTTCGGTCCCGGCGTGGAAGACTTTCACGTTGTTGATGGCGTTGGCAGCTTCTACGCCGCGTATCACCGTGCCTTTTTCATAAGCACCCGGATAGCCTTTTGCCGCCATGACGACACATACCGCCGGGTCATTGCGGAAACAGATTTTCACCTTATCCAGCCCCCCTTTGCTGCAAGCCAGCAAGGCCTGGTAGAGGTCGGCGTCGAAGCGCGCCATCAACACCTGCGTTTCCGGATCGCCGAAACGGACATTATATTCCAGCAGCATCGGGCCGTCCTCGGTCAGCATCAGCCCGGCGAACAGGACGCCCTTGAAGGGATGGCCTTCTTTTCTCATCGCGGCGATGGTAGGCATTATAATGGTCTGCATTACCGTTTCACGAAGCGGCGGCGTCATCACCGGGGCGGGGGAATACGCACCCATGCCGCCGGTATTGGGCCCCTTATCGCCGTCAAACACCCGTTTATGGTCCTGCGCGAAGCCAAATTCGATAGCCGTTTTGCCGTCACTCAACGCGAAATAGCTGACTTCCTCGCCCTGTAGGAATTCCTCGATCACCACGGCTTTCCCACTCTCACCGAAAAGACCTGCAAACATGCCCGAAAGCGCGTCCTCCGCTTCTTTCTGCGTGGCGGCGATGATCACGCCTTTACCGGCGGCCAGCCCGTCGGCCTTGACCACCAGCGGGTAGGTTTTGTCTTTGAGGAATGCTTTGGCTTCGGACAGCGCCGTGAAATAGCCATAACCGGCGGTGGGAATGGCGTATTTGGCGCAGAGTGCTTTCATGAACCCTTTGGAGCCTTCCAGTTGCGCGGCGTATTTGCCGGGGCCGAATACGGGGATGCCCTGCGCTTCCAGTTCATCGCTTAACCCTTCGACCAGCGGTTGTTCCGGCCCGATCACGACCAGGGAAATATCTTTTTCCTTACAGAAACGGATGATATCCTGCGTACTGCGCAAAGTAACGCAGGTGGCGTCTTCACCGATACCGCCGTTGCCGGGGCTGCAGAATACCTGGCTTACCGACGGCGAGTGTTTAAGCCGCCAGCACAGGGCGTGTTCGCGCCCGCCGGAACCAATTACCAAGATGTTTGCCATAGCTCAGGCGCTCCCTTTATTTTGTGTATCAGGCAATGATTTTTTTAAACGTATCGTATAGCCGAGCGGATCGTCCGTTGACCCAAGATTGAACCACAGGCTGCATTGTCCCCACACTACGATTATCAGCATGAACGGGCTTAATACTAACATGAACGGTAACGCCGCATAGACGATTTTTTGCCTGCTATAGACTTGCCGGGCCGCCGCTACAATAAGTTTATTGCATATGACAGTAATATCGCTGCCGCGCGGCGTGATGCTCTCAATGACGAAGGCACTGAACAATAGCTCCAGCTTGCTTGGGGTATAGCGGGCGTAGTCATAAGGAATATAATGGTAACGCGCCGACCACGGCAGCGTGACGAATGCGTCCCCCCCCGGTTTCAGCACGCGATATATCTCGCCGATAAGGGGCTCAGGGCTGGCAATGTGTTCCAGCACTTCCGAAAAAACGATATGATCAATACTATGGTCAGGAAAAGGGAGGGTGGTGCCATCAAACCGCATAATATCCTTATCGGAGCCATAATCGAAATGTCCGGCTTCCGCGATGTCAATGCCGATATATTTTTTCGCGCCGCTGAAAAGATGCTTATAGGGGCAGTCGCCGCAGCCTATGTCCAGCACGACGCCGTGGACGCCCATGGCATAGCGGCGTATGTCGCGATAAACGGTAAGGTACTGGAAATCCAATAGTACCTTCATTACATACCGCAACATGCCCAAAAAATCGTCGGGTTTTCGGTTGGAAAATGGCTTGAAGACTTCCTGAAGCGGCATATAGATAGACGAGATCCATTGTGTAATTATAGCGTCTATGCCAGAAACTTCAGCAAACTTCAATCACAACCAGCCAATCTACACCGTCAGCGAGGTGTCCTCCTCGATCAAACGCACGGTGGAAGACCGTTTTGGCCTGGTCCGCATACGCGGTGAAATCTCCGGCTGGAAGGTGGCGACGTCCGGGCACGTCTATTTCCGGCTTAAGGACGACAACGCCGTCATCGACTCGGTGATCTGGCGCGGCACGGCCAGTAAGCTTGCCTTCAAACCCGAAGATGGGTTGGAAGTGGTATGCAGCGGGAAAATAACGACTTATCCTGGCAAATCCTCATACCAGATCGTTATCGACAGCATGGAACCGGCGGGCGTGGGCGCGCTTATGGCATTGCTGGAAAAACGCCGTAAAATGTTTGAAGCAGAAGGATTATTCGATCCCAAACGTAAAAAGCCCCTGCCCTTCCTGCCGCAAGTTATCGGGGTAATCACCTCACCGGCGGGCGCGGTCATCCGCGATATCCTGCACCGCATCGAGGACCGTTTCCCGGTGCGTGTCATCGTCTGGCCAGTGGCGGTGCAGGGCGAACCGGCGGCAGGGCAGATTACCGCCGCTATTAACGGCTTTAACGCCCTGAAACCTGACTCTAAAATTCCAGTACCCGATGTCATTATCGTCGCCCGTGGCGGCGGCTCGATTGAGGATTTACTGCCGTTCAGCGAAGAGGCCGTCATACGGGCCGCTGCCGCATCGCGCATCCCGATCATCTCGGCGGTAGGCCATGAAACCGACACCACGCTGCTGGATTTCGTCGCTGATATGCGTGCGCCGACGCCCACAGCCGCCGCTGAAATCGTCGTGCCCGTCCGGCAGGAATTATGGGTGGGCTGCAAGCAGCTCGATGCCCGCCTGCATACGGCGATCATGCGGTCGCTTACGTCCAAACAGGAACAACTGGCCGGACTGGCGCGTGGTTTGCCGAAACCGATGCAGCTATTGCAGGTCGCGTCACAGCGCCTTGACGACTGGGGCGAACGGCTGAAAGCCAGCCTGCCCGCCA